>Ga0172367_10001864_pt1 | contig 29786 bp, 35 predicted proteins | sample Lak10m_FD_114542 | JGI IMG/M metagenome (GOLD analysis project Ga0172367, IMG submission 114542) | Freshwater microbial communities from Kabuno Bay, South-Kivu, Congo - kab_022012_10m | ecosystem: Environmental > Aquatic > Freshwater > Lake | place: Democratic Republic of the Congo: South-Kivu...
ATTTTACTCCTCTTTTCTTTAATTGTTCAAATAAATATTCTGCTTGTTCTTTATTTGCTCCAGTTAAATTTCTTAGTGCTAAACCTGTGTCAACATAAAAACCTTTGAACATCGGTAAATTTGCTTCTACATCTACTTGAGTTGAGATTCTGTATTCTGGATGATATTTTTTAAAAAATCCATCAACTGCAACTGCTAACGGGGCATTTGAGTGTTTCATCACTCCATCTTTGAAGATTAATTTATTTTCTAATTTATGATGCTCTGATTTTATATAATTTCTAATTTCTTTGAAGAGGTCTTTGTCTTCTACATAAGCTAAATCTGAAGTTGGTAAAACTGGGTTTAAGCTTGAGTCTTCTATTCTCATTATTCTTCCGTGATTGATTGTTAGTTTCATTTTTTGTTTTTAATTATTGGTAGTATAAAATACTACTTTTTAGTTAATAATACTATAAACTTAGAGCTTATAAACCTCTCTATTTTGTTATTATTATAAAATGACATCTGCAGAAAGATTAAACCCTCCAGAAACCCTTCTAGAAAGAAGATTAATCCTAGAAGACCTTGAAGAGAGATACTTCTTATAAAAACGCCATAATATCAACTAAGTTTTCTTTAGTCAGATTTATAAGTATTAAATCTTTAGATAGAACATGGCTCTAAACAAGAGGTTTTATGATATTATCTCAGTTATATTTATTATCTTAATTGTTGCTTTGTTTATCTATAAAGTTTTTTTCTTTCAAGAGACAAGTTTTGAAAGTGGAGGATTTGGCACTATTTTTCAACTTTTGGTAATAACTTTGGCATTTTTCGTACTAACATTTACTTATTGGATTTTTATTTTAGTCTTAGCAATTAAAATGAACTCTCAAAAGTTAATTACAATTTTAGAGGTGGTGATTATTGCTATACTGACCCCTTTCTCGATATTCTTTTATGTTTTAACCTTAAGAAAACACTTCAAAAAAATGCATAAACATGAGATTGTCCTTTATTCTTTATTCTGAGAATATTTCTTTAGAAAGAGTTTAACAGAAACCTTTTTAACCCCAAAACCTTTTTGTTTTTTATACTGGACGCATAGGCTAATGGTAGACCCTCTCGCTTACACCGAGAAGGCGGAGGTCCGATTCCTCCTGCGTCCATCAAGCGAAGAGAGAGGGATGCAGAAAACGAAATGAAGTTTCAATTCCTGCGTCCATCAAGCGAAGAGAGAGGGATGCAGAAAACGAAATGAAGTTTCAATTCCTGCGTCCATTATTCTTATTTTTTAAGGGAAGTTGAGCACGCCCTGCGTCCATTCAGTGCAGAAAAGAGCAGAAAACGAAACAGAGTTTCAGTTCCTGCGTCCATATTTTTTGAAATATAAAATAACAGAAAGATTTATATACTACTCTTCAGTTACAATTTTATGGAGAAAAATAGGAATAAAGTAATTTATATGCAACAAAGAGACGGTTTTTGTGGCCCTGCCTCTCTTAGAATGATTCTTGGATATTACGGTCTTAATAAATCAGAAAAAGAAATTGGGAATTTAACCAATTGTTCAAGTGAGGGCGTGTCTGCAGAGAATTTAGTCAGTGCTGCAAGAAGTTTAGGTTTTAATGCGAATCATACAGATAATAATACTTGGGAAGGATTATATAATGAAGTTCATAAAAATGGTCCAGTTATTGTGGATTGGTTTTCTCAATTATCTGGTCATTATTCTCCAGTTTATGATATTTATAAGAAAAGCATTATTCTTGCAGATCCGGAATATGGTTTTGTAAGGGATATGAAAAAAGATGAGTTTCTTTCTCTTTGGTTTGATTTTGACAAGCTTTATCCTGAAAAACAATCTGATTTTTTTCTCAGAAGAATGATAATCATTAGACCTAATTTAAATTTAGAAAATATGACTGAAAAAATTAGATAACTATCAATTAAAGAAAAGTTTATCAGAAAGAAAGATTTATAAACAAGTGTTAAATATAATTAACATATGTTAGAAATAATTAACAATCTAAAACCTTTTTTTGAAGACTGCTATAGAAGAATTAATGTTCGAGAATATTCAAGATTGACAAAAGTATCCCCCCCAACAGCTTCTAAAATGCTTTTAGAATTTAGTAAAAAGGGGTTATTATTAACAAAAAAAGAAAGAAATTATATCTTTTATTATGCAAATAGTCGTGATAAAATTTTTATAACTCTCTCTAGAATTTACTGGGAATTAAAATTAGCAAAATTAGTAGACTTTTTGAATAAAAAACTTTTGAATCCCACAATTATCCTATTTGGTTCTCTTTCAAAAGCCGAAACAACAGAAAACTCAGATATTGATCTTTGTGTATTAGGACACAAAAAAGAACTGGACATTAAGAATTTTGAAAATGATTTAAATAGAAAAATTCAATTATTCTTTTTTAGTTCAATTGAAGATATAAAAAATAAAGAGCTAGCTAACAATATTCTAAACGGATTCTTAATGGAAGGGAGATTTAAATTATAATGGATTTTGACGAATGTCTTAAAAGAAGAATAGCAAAAGAAATAAAAGAAGATCAGGAATTGATAACTTCTCTTTTAAAAACAAGTCAAAATAAATTTGATTCTGCAACAAAATTAAAATTAAGTGAGATAACTTCAAATTCTAAAATCTCTCTTTTATATGATTCCTTAAGAGAACTTTTGGAAGCATTAGCAATTAAAAATGGATATAAAATATATAATCATGAATGTTATACTTACTTTTTAAAAGAAATCTTAAATGAAAGCCAGAAGGGAGACGAATTTGATGAATTAAGGAAAATAAGAAATAATATTAATTATTATGGAAAAGATATTTCTATTGAAGAAGCAAAAGAGGTTTTAAATAGAATAACAAGACTAAGAGAGGGAATATCAAAATTAATTATTTAAAAAGGAATTAAGGGTAAAGAAATCTTAATTTTTTATTATTCGGTCTTTTAATATATCCTTTAGTATACTAATTATTATAAATCAAGATTTTTAAGAGAATATATGACAAACAGATTAAATCTTTTAACTTTAAGTCCAACAATAATAAATCCCTCTAATAGTTCAAAAATTCAACCAGGAGATTTATCTCAATTTGCTCCATATGGTAATGGATGCTATGGATATGAAGAAAATTCCTTTCACCCGATTAAAGGAGCTCCAGAACAAGAAGCAGAGGGAGGCTTTATTTATTTTGAAAATAGTATAAGAAAAGAAAATTTCGAGGGATTTTTAGAAATGATGCGATTAGGGAGAGAAGCTAAAGATTATGTTGCTTTTATTCAAGAATCTTCTAATCCTTTTCAAGATAAATACTTAAAACAAATGAGACTGGTTCCTAAATTTGCATTAAAGTATATGTTTAATACTCTAGATGATAAAGAGTATAATTCTTTTAAAGAACAAGAACTGACTTTTAGAGAAGCTCTTTGGGAATTTATGGAATCAGAAAAAGAAAATTGGGGAACTAGTTTTTTTAATAGTCCAAAATTAGCAGGAATTATGGGAGGAGATGGGGACTGGGCAAGAGAAGAATTGAGCTTTGGATTTATGCTTGAAAATTCATATTATCATGTTGCTCGTATTTGGAGTAGAGCTTGGATAGTAACGAAGTAGATTGATTATTTCTCCCTAATAACAACTTTTATAAATGATTAATTTCATTTTTATATATGGAAGACCCAAATAATTCTATCCCAGAGATGGATATTAACAAACCCTACGTTAAAAAACCAATTAATTCAGAAGAACCTGAGAAAGCAAAAGAGCAATTTGAGAAGACAAAAAAAGAACTTGAAAAAATTAAAGAATTTATTAAGAAAAAATATAAATTTATACAATCAATAAGTGTTTTGCCTCCTCAAGCAATTCCAAGATTTATTGAAGAAGAGGAAGTTCCCGCTGAATCAAAAGATCATGTTCATTTATTACTAATTGCTTCTGATGAAAAGGTAAAGGAGTTTCCAAAGATTTCTAAAGAGATTATAGAAGAGATAAAGAAAACAAAAGAAAAGATTTGGGTTCAAATAAAATCTCCAGCCGAAATATGGGAAATTTGTATGGACCAAAAGTTTGAACTATCTGGAGCAATTGCAATGAGTTTCCCCCTTTATGATAAAGGATTTTTAGGTGCATTGAGAGTTGCTGAGATTCATAAGTCATTGGTTTTACAAAAATTTGAAAGATATGTTGTAAGTTATGTTTTTGGAGGAAGCCTAGTTAGAGGAGAGGCAACAAAAGACTCCGATGTAGATGTTTTTGTTATAATTAATGATACTGATGTAAAGAGAATGCCAAGATTAGAATTAAAAGAGAGATTAAGAGGAATTATCTATCAATATGTTGCTGAAGCTTCAGCATTGGCTGGAGTTAAGAATAAGTTAGAACCCCAAATTTATCTATTGACTGATTTCTGGGAAGCGGTTAAGGATGCTCATCCAGTTATGTTCACTTTTATTAGAGATGGAGTTCCAATTTATGACAGAGGAACATTCATGCCTTGGAAATCCCTTTTAAGAATGGGTAAATTAAAGCCCTCTCCTGAAGCAATTGATATGTTTATGAGTATGGGAGATGGAGTTATTCCAAGAAGTAAGAGAACTTTATTATCTGATATTTTTACAAATATTTTTTGGGGAGTTACAACTCCTGCACAAGCCTTGCTTATGCTGAATGGATGCCCCCCTCCAAATGCAAAAAAAGAACTTGTTAGAGATTTTAAGAGAGAATTTGTTGATACAAAAATGATTGAAAAGAAATATTTAGACTTTTTAGAGAGAGTAATTGCTACTTGGAGAGATTATGAACATGAAAAGATTAAGGAAATATCTGGAAAAGAAATTGATAAATTATTAGCAGAAACTGAAGACTTCTTAAAAAGATTAAAAGAACTTAGAAAACAAATTGATAAATTATCTCAAGAAAAAACAATGGATAGAATCTATTCTGATTTAATGAGTCTATTGAAGATTATGATAGGAAATAAATCTCAGGCTTTACTTATTGAGGGATTTGAAAAAGAATATGTAAAGAAAGGAAAGTTTACTCCTCAACATTTGAGAATTTTAAAAGAAGTATTCACTGCAAGAGCTGATTTTAAGAAAGGAAAAATGGATTTGCACAAGGTAGATAGAGCAAGAAAAGATGCTGATTTATTAATTAATGATTTAACAGAACATGCTCAAAGATGCGAATTAGCTACAATTGAGAGAGGTAAAATGAAATTAAAATTCAAAGATAAATCAATAGATTTATTCAATTGTGATAGTAGAGCTTTCTTCTTTAGTAATGGAGAGGTAAAAGAGATTGTTGAGGGGAAGATAGTTGATTCTAAAATGGATGAAGTTGAAAAAGCCATGACAAAACAAAGAGGGAAGGCAACTGTTGAAATTGATTCTAAAGTATTCGAAGTTTTAAAGAAACAATTTGGTAATTTTGAGTTAGTTTTTTAGATTTTTCAATTAAAAATATTTTTTATTAAACGTTCAGTATTTTTATATTGTAACTACTTTGTAATAATTAAATACAAAAGATTTAAATAAACCGGATTTTATAAAATTCTAGGATAAATCACATCATTCTAGGATTGGAAGGAACAATAATTCCTCTTAGCGGAGAACCCATTTTAAGAGAGGGGGTAATAGAATTTTTAGAAAAACAGAGAAAAAAGGAAATAAGTATTTTATCAAGAATGACTGAAAAAGAAGCTAAAGAAAGTTTAGAAAAACTTGGAATTCATTATGAGAATTTATATTCAAGAGAGATAATGGCGACCTCTGTCGATGCAGTTAAAGAAATTAAAGAGGGGGGAATAAATAGAATGCAAGATGTTACAGATAGAAAAATTCCTCCAAAATATTTTAGTTTGGTTCCTATGCCGGGAAGTTTTTTGGATAAGAGAGATAGTTTAGAAAATAGTGTTATAATCAGCTCCCATCAAGGAGATATAGATTTAGTAAAATTTAGAAATCTCTCCGAATATCTTAATTTGAGATGTGGAATTAAAGTTCCACATTATCAAAATGGAGAGGAGGATTTTTCTTTTAGTAAATTGAGTTTAAATCCTATTAAACTTAATTGGGACCTTTATCGAGGCAGAAGAATTAAAGACCTGAGCCATTAAAAAGCCATAAAAAGCTGATTTTCTTGGATTTATTATGAAATATTTATTTATACTAGGAAGAAATCAAGAACTCTCAATCGCCGAGATAAAATCTTATCTTAGAAGAACAGAGAATTCGTTTGAAGAGATTGGTTTAATCAAAAATGGAATTTTAATTAGCGTGGGAAGAGAACTCGAAAAAAATGAAATTGACTTCTTAGGAGGAACCCTTGCGATTGGACAGGTTATTTGCTCTGGAGATGAGAATAGATTTATGAAAGAAATTGAAAAAACAATGATTTACTCTGGAACAAAGAACAATTTTAACTATACTGTTTGGGATTTTTCTGAAAAATTCGAAGATTTTAGAGAATATTTAAAAAAAAGATTTAGGGAAGAAAAACTAAAAGCTTCATTTAAGGGGCTCACCAATGAAATTAATATGCAAGAGGGGGAAAATGAATTAATTCCCTCATCACGAACAATTGATGAAGAATATTTTCTATTTGAAAACAAAGAGATAAACTATTTTGGAAAAATAATCCAGAAATGTGATTATAAAAAATTATCTGAAAGAGATATGAAAAAACCCGTAAGAAGAGAGTCACTTGCCATCTCTCCTCGTCTAGCCAAGATTATGATTAATCTGTCGGAAGTTAAGAAAGGAGAAAAATTGATTGATACTTTCTGTGGAATTGGAGTTATTTTACAGGAAGCCCTACTTCAAGGAATTGAAGTTACCGGAGTTGATAGAGATAAAAATGCGATAGAAGGGGCAAAAGAAAACTTAAAATGGTTTGGGTTTGATTCAAAAAAATATTCCTTAATTAATTTTGATTCTACAAGAGTAGATTTAAGAGAATTTAATGTTCTTGTAAGTGAACCAGATTTGGGAGACATCTTAAAAAAAACTCCTACAAAAGAGAGAGCAGAAAATAGTTTAAAGATTTTCGAAAAATTAATGGTTCAAGTTATTAATAATGTAAAAAGGAAGGTCTCCGGAAGAATTGTGTTTACCTCTCCGTATATTAGAATTGGTAAAAGAAGAATTGTTTGCGATATTGAAAATATTTGCACAAGAACAGGATATCGAATTGTTGGAAATGGAATTCCTGAATTTAGAGATAACCAAATTGTTGGACGAATGATTTATGTTTTAGAAAAGGATTAACTATTAAGAGCTTTCATATTAGCCTTAGTTTTCTTTGTATAAAGTTTAAGAGCCTTACCACAAGAAATTTCATAGGAAGTTTTTGTCTTATTATCTAAATATCTTTTATAACTCTCAATTGCATATCTTGGTAAATGATGCGAAGTGGCCATGTATGAAATAAGGTCTTCTTTTTTGGAGAGAGCCAGATTTTCAAATGTTTTTTTCTGAGAAGTAGTTAATTTATTAATTAAATTAGCATAATTATTGATTGCAAACAAATAAGCTGCTTTGTGATGGTTATCTCCTTCTAAAAGTGAGACACTTCCTGGAATTCTGCTTTCTTCTGGAAGGGCTTGATTAATTATTGAAGCTCCTTGTTTTGTACCTAACACATCATATGCTGCCCCTGAAGTAACTTGGTATGGACCAAAAGAGGTCATTACATCGTGCATCGCTGGAATTAATTCTACATATTCTCTTCCTGCATTCTTTAATAAAAATTCAAGAACATTTTTATTTAATTCTCCTTCTTTGGAAGGCATAATTTCGGTTAAAGCATAACTGATTAAATCTCTTCCATTAATTTTAGACATTGCTTTCTTTAAAAGAGCCTCTTCCTTCTTACTTAAATCTTTTAATTTTTTTATTTTATTCCAATCAAGATTTTGATTTACTTCAGTAATTACTTCTTGAGCTTCAGAAATATATTCTTCTAGGCTTGGCTTTTCTGATTTAAGAACATCATATTCTTTTACTTTTTCTTCATAAAATTGCTGTGCAACATTATTTGGAAATTTTGTTAATTTTTCATTCCACATTTCATCTAATTTCTCTTCAAAATTGATTGTAACTTCTGCTGGAACTGTTCCTTCTATTCCAGTATATTTAGAATATAAATCTCCGAACACTCTTCCTTCAAGAGGTCCTGTCTGATAAGTCTTTGTTTTTGATTCTAAGGTTAGTTCAGCGTTACTAGAAGACTTATTTCTTATATTATCAAGAGCCCTTGGACCATAGATAAGCCCGGCTAGAGTAATCCCCCCTGCAATAAGTAATGAAGCTAAATGTCTCTTTTTCATTGTAATATTTAAAGAGGTTTGGAGTTTATAAGCTTTATGCTTTTTGCCCTTTTTTAGTAGTTACATTTCATTAATAAATTTTATAAAACCTAAAAGGAAAAGATAATTAAAAGAGAGAGGATTTTAAAAAAGATGAAAAAGAGACGAGTTTTTGGGGGAATTTTAATGAGCATATCTTTGGTTTATGCTTTATTTAATGCTAAGATTAGTGGCGCTGCCGTTGGAGCAGGCCTCTCTCCAGGGATTTTAGGATTAATCTTTTTGGGAACTTTTATTGGGGGTTTATATCTAATAATCTCTAATAATAAAGATTAGAAAATAAAAGGTAATCTTTATAAACTAATTTTCTTGATAATGAATATGGTTAATGCTAAAGTTATACAATTTCGAAGAGGAAGACACACTCTTCATGAAAGACACATGTTAGTTGAAATTGAGGGAGCAGATAGTAAAGAGAAAGCCCAAAAGTATGTTGGAAAGGAAGCTTCATGGAAATCTCCAGCAGGCAAAATAATCAAGGGTAAAGTTTCTGGAACACATGGAAATAAGGGTGTTGTTAGAGTAATTTTTGAGAAAGGATTACCTGGTCAATCAGTTACAACATCGGTGGAGGTAAAATAAATGGGATTAAGAAAAGCAAACGCATATTCAAAAAGATTAGTTACTCCCTTCACAAGAGTTTCTAAAAAGAAAAATAAATCTTTCATAAAGGTAGTTCCCCCTCATAAGATTATCAAATTTGAGATGGGAAATATTCCAGATTATAATGTGGGTAAATTTCCTCATGTTCTTACAGTAACTGCTGCAGAGAAATTTCAGTTAAGAAATAATGCTACTGAAGCTTGTAGACAGTATGTAAATAAGAAATTGGAAAAATATTATCCTGGACAGTATATGTTCAAGATTGTTCCTTTCCCTCACCATATTCAAAGAGAAAATAAAATGTTGACTGGAGCAGGAGCAGACCGTATGCAGACAGGAATGCAGTTATCTTTTGGTAAATCTATTGGTAAAGCAGCTATTCTAAAGCCCGGTTCAGTTATATTCATCCTTGCTACAGCAAATGATAAAATCTTAGCATATGCAAGAAAACTTTTGAAAGAAGTTGATCCAAAATTACCAGGAAAGGTTAGAATTTCTTATGAGAAGTTAGACGCTCCAAAAGTTGAGTGAAGTTATTTCTTAAAGTTGAATAAAGAGGGCAAAATAAAGGAAGCTAAATTCCAAGTAAAAGATTTTTTTCCCCTAAATTTAGCCATATCAATTTGAACTTGCCTAGCATAATCCTCTAATCCTTCGCCATATCTATAATTACCATATAGATGCCCAATTAGTTCATGGTCCATTCCACTTTGATTCCAGACTTCTTGAAAGATTGAGGGAAGATATTTTGAAGGGTTTGATTCATAGACTGCAACTTCATTATCCAAAAAATAGGCCCATCCGTAAAACATTCCTTCACTATTCCCTGGAATAATTCTTAATTTTGTTTTTTGAAGATAATCAAGATTTTCTGAAGGAATATTCATCTTATCGAACGTTTCTAAAGAGTTAGTTTTCCATCTTTCTAAGTCTGATTTATTTATTTTCATGATTAACTAGATTAATTAGTTATTTTAAACCTTTGGTTGTCGTATCTTAATGGGGGTGACAAAACCAAAAGATTTAAATACTATTAAGAGATAGGATTATTATGACAAAGGAACAAACTCCAGAAGAAAAAGCAAAACAAGAAGCTGAAGAGAAATTATACAAAACTAGATTAAGCAATCTAGAAACTCTTAGTATTTACGCTGGAGCTCAAAATCTTAGTGGTGAAAAAAATAAATTTGGTGAAATTGGGGCTAGAGCAGGAAAAGCAGCCTATACCAAGTTTATGACTAGTACTGATGCAGACAAATATAGAAAAGAACTTTATGCTGAAAAAATGGAAGATGCTGCTGGACTAGGAACAGTTGCTACTCCGGATTACCCCACAAATTTTGAATTAGAAAAAACAGCTATCGGTTTAATACAGGATGCTAGTCTAATGGTTACTTTAGGAGATCTTGAAAAGAAAGTTGGAGGAATAAGCAAAGAATTGAAATTCAAAGTTCCAGAAAAATTCAAAGAATTAACTATTGCTAAACTTCAGAAAAAAATACAAGAAAAAACTGCCGAAGCTAAAGCTAAGGGAGAAAAATATAAGATTTCTGAAGAAGAAAACGATGTAATGTTAATTTATCAGACTTTAATGGATGCTTATGGATTAGGATCTGCATTTAAGGTAGTTCAAGAGAGTTATATGGATGATGTAAATGCTGTGAGTAAAGAATTTAATGAAAAATATAAGCCTAAAGAGAAAAAAGATTAAGAAAGATGAATAAATATATTGTTAATTCTAAAAATGATTTGTATAAAATTGGAGTAAGCAATCAGCTTGGGCCAGTCATTATTTCTGGAAGATTAGAAACCGTGTTTGATGCAAGAGAGCACGTTGTTAATACAATTGAAAAGACTGGACCTAAAGAAGCAAAGATGAGAAAATATACTTTTGAAAATATGGATGGATTAGATGATTTTTTAGAACAAGATTTAGCAATGAGTTCTCCTATGTTTCTAAGATTAAGAGATAAACTTGCTAAAGAAAATCCTTTTTTATTAGGAGAAGAATTTTTTTAAGAGAGACCGATACTTCCTTTAACTAAACCTATCATTAGTTTCATAAATTCATCTGCTCTTTCTTGCCATTCGTCAATTTCTATTCCCTTTAAATCTTTTAATTGTCCATGTTCAATTTTTTTATGTAACTCTTGAATATCTCTATACCATAAAGCATATTTTGCTTTTAATTTTCCTGAATCTACAAAAGCAGTTTTTAAATCTCCAGTAATATATTCTGGAGAGGGAGGAAAATAATTTGCTGCCATTAAAGCAGCTTGGGCAGATTCAACCATAGCCCAATAAATTCCTTCAATTGTTTTTAATTCATAAGCTCTACTTCTTGCGAGATGAGTTGGAGCTCTTTGAATACAAGTGTAAATTGCTTCGGGAGTACCTTTTATTTTTCCTTGGAGAAGTAAATATTTCAGGGGTTCAAAAAATCCTCCATAATCTAAGATTGGCTCTCCTGACCTTAAAATGTTTAAGATAACGGGGTCACCCTTCAACAAATCTTGCCACCAGGTACTTAATTTTGTTGTATTAATATGTAAACTTGCTCGATAAGGATTTTCTAAAATTAATTTATCTAATTCTTCTCTATACCAAGCGATTAATTCTTGATCCCAGTTAAGAGAAACATCATCAATAATTAGGATTATATCTATATCTGAACCAAGAGAAATTCTTTTTTTGGCTAGAGAACCGAAAAGAATAATAGATTTTATTATTTTTGAAAATTTTTGATAAGCTTTAACTGCAAAATCCATTGCAATATCATGTTCTGTTTTAAGATTTAGAGTTGGAATTTTATCTTTTGGAGAGTCCTCTTTCTGCTCTTGCATTTTTTTAGAATCTATTTTCTGCACCATCTTTTCATTTTTTATAAGGGATTTTAGTTTTTAAATATTCTTAAAATCCCCCGCCACCCATTCTTCCTCCTCCACCCTGTTGCACAGAACCTCCAAGTTCTTGAGGAAGCCTAGAAAATCCTGCTCCAAAAGTTTCATAGTTTATTGAAGGAAGCATCATACCATAACCAGCATTATAATTTTGGATAAACCCTGTTCTCTGACTCCAATAGGGTCCAGCTCCGGAATCATAAATCGGAGAGCCTGCAGCCTCGAGAATCTGAGCATAAGGATTTGTTTTAAAATGCTCAAACCATCCTCCAACTTCATTTATTTTTCTAGTTTTTACTCCCTGCTTTTCAAATTCTTCCATAATTTCTTTTATTGGAACATTTCCCATCCCAATTGGTAAGTGAGAATCAGAATAACCAAAATTATCAGTTAGATGAACATGTTTTACGTGTTTTGCAATTTCTGCTGCTTCTTTTCTAATATCCTCGTCGGTAAATCCATGTTTCTTATTAATATTAATGTGCCCCACATCAAATGTTGCTCCAATTAATTTTCTTGCAACTTTGTCTGCCTGAAATTCAGATAATCTTTCTTTTTCAATTAATTTATTTTTAAATTCTTCTTGACTTTTCTCAACTAATTTTTTTAAATCTCCTGCTTGAGAGAAAGCCATACCTGCAGGTAAATGTTCAATACTAATTATCGGGGAAGCTTTTCCTTTTTTTTCATAAGCTTCATAAGTATGCATAGCGACATTTGCAAAAGTTTTAGAAGCTTTATCTATTGAGAATTCTTCTACTGTTTGATAGATTTTTGGACTAAAATTATTTCTTAATATTTCTGCAAAACTCTGAAGAGAATTTGCTTGATGAGTTAAATCTAATTGTGCAGATTCAACTGCTCTTCTCTCTGTTTCAGAAAGATTTCTTCCATTATTAACTAATCGACTTGGGTCCACCCCCCCATAAAGTTCTCTTGCATATTGCTTAGAAAGTTCAGCTAATTGCTTTTTTTCTTCTGCATCAGAATACTTGTAGACTTTATTAAAAGCACTATTTAATGCCATCTCGGCATTTTTAAGATGCGCTGCTGCCACATCAATATTCAAAACTAAATTTCTTTCATTTGGACCTAACTGGGATTGAGGATTATTTTTAGCTTCATTGTATATTAAAAATCCCTCTTGGGGGACGTTTGAAAGAATCTTACTGGCACTTTCCTTATTAAAAACTACCTTATCAATTTCATTATCCCAATCAGTAGAATTCATAACTTCAATATGCTTTTCTGGAGAAGTCTTTATCTCTTTCGCTCCAGTTCTTGCATAATATTTTGTTTCTGCTTTAGCAGCAGTCATCTGTCCTGTTTCACGATTAACAACAACTAATTGTTCTGCAACTTTTACTCGCTTCCCGGTTTTTTCATCTTTTTCAAAAGTATAAGTTGAACCAGCTCCTCCTGAAGAATGGATTGTAACAGGAACATTATCTTTATCATCGAGCATTGCTGCCTTATCCATAACTTCCATTAATTGACGTTCTGCAGATTTTTGACTTGACTCATCCCATCCCTGTTGAGTAAATCCAGAGGGCTCTACTAAGGGGGCGTGCATAGAAATTTTTGCTTCAGCAAGTTTTGCTTTTCTTCGCATCTCTTCAAAATGCTGTTTAGGAATTGCATCAAAAGTTTCTGGACTTAAAACTCCCACTTCAACAGGAACAATTCCTGCATTTAGGGCTTGACTTAACATTGCTATCTGATTAGCGGTTCTTGGATCAATTGCAAGACCTAATTCTCCTGCTTTCATACTATAACCTACTTGTGGGATATCTTTACTTGGTTTAAATTTATATGAAGGCTCACTGTAAAAACTAGATGTATAATACTCTCCTTTTGCCATTAATTATAAATGAAAATATTGTTTATTAATTTATCTTTATGTTCGGTTTATACTCTTTTTTGGGGTCCTTTGGTTCTCTAAAGGTATACAAATCGTCCAGACGACTTTTTTCATTAGCCCCGAAAGTTGTTGAGCCAAAATTTTGCTTGGTAAACCTCTTTTCATCTGCTCTCATAATTTCTCTTTCCGATTTTAATTTATTCTCTTCAATTTTCTTCATTACCTCATTGGGATTTTTATAAGAGAAGGCCTCTGGTTCTCCAGCATATTTAGAACTATTATTTGGAGAATATAATTCATAAGTTATCTTTTTTTCTTCCTCTTTTTTTAATGGAACCTCTTCTAATTCTTTTTCTAAATTTGCTTGAGGGGCAACATCTCTTTTTTCTAAGGCTACTTGGGTTTTTGAAGAAAGAAATTTCCCTAAATTTGTAGGATTAATTCCTCTTGATTTTGAGGCAAACAATTCTTCAAGTTCTTCTCTTCTTAATTTTCTTAATTTTTCCTTTTCTTCTTCAGTTAGATTTTCTTCTGAGTCTTCTTCTAGTTCCTCTTCCAGCTCTTCTGAAGGTTCACCTTCAGCTGTTTCTTCCTTTTCTTTTTTAGATTTTGCCATGGATTATCTAGGTTTTAGAAATATTTAAGGTTTGGGATTTGGAGTTTTTTTAATTGTGGTATATTTGTCCCAAAGAATTTTAAATTGAGGATTAGTTTTTATTTTTCTTAAATTACCTTCTGCAATTATCTTCCCTTTTTCAAAGAAATAAATATAATCAAATTTTTCAAGTAAGTGTAATCTGTGAATGGATGAGATGATTGTCTTATTTTTAAACTCTTTAAAGACATTTTCATGAATTTTTAATTCATTCAGACTATCTACACTACTTGTTGGTTCATCTAAAAGAACAACCTCACTATCTCTTGCAGCAACTAAACCTCTTGCTAAAGCCAATCTTTGCTTTTCTCCTCCACTTAAGGAAACTCCCTTTTCTAAAACATTTGTATCCAAGCCATTTTCCAATCTCTGAACAACTGAACTAAACTGAGCCATTGAGATGAATTTATTTAATTCTTCTTTGTTTAGCGTTTGACCGAGAGTAATATTATACTTTATTGAATTGTTAAATAATTCTGGGTCTTGAGGAATTAGGGTAACTGTAGATTTTAATTTAGAAAAACCATTTTCCAATTTTTTTCCATCACATTTTATTTCTCCCTTAGAAGGAACATAAAGTCCTCTTAAAAGTGAAAGAACTGTGCTTTTACCAGAACCACTCTCTCCAACAAGGGCAATTTTCTGCGATTTCTTAAATTTTAAATTTATTCCCTCTAAATGCTGCCTTTTACCATTTATGTCATAAGCAAAAGAGACATCTTGTAATTTTATCTCTCTCCAATCTTCAGGAAGTTTTCCTCCTCCTTCTTTAGTAGTTGAATTATAAGCCTCTTCAATTGTGTCTGCATTAGATAATCTTGAGCTATATTTTACTAATCTTCCATAGAGATATGCAAAACCATAAAACGTTTGTCCAACATTACTGAGATATCCATATAACATATAAAGAGTTCCAATTAAGATAATTCCTGTGGTTTGATAATCCTTTGTTGCTCTAAAAATTAGGGCTATCACGGTCATTAAAGAGATTGCAATACTAACTGAACCCCACTTTATTTCATTAAGAATCACAGATTTCTTATTTATTTCATAACTATCATTAATTCTTTTATCTACATCTTTTGAGACAACTTTCTTTAATCTAAGAGTAACTACTGTAATTATATTACTAATATAATCAAAGATTGTTGAAGAAACCTTATTTCCGTAAGTGTTTAATTCCTTGTAATATCTAATTAATTTTCTATCTATAATTATTATCACTGATAAGCACACTATTGAAAAGACTAAAGTAAACACTGCAATTTTCCAATCAATAAAGAATAAGACAATTATTGAACCAAATAAATTTGTTATTGCATATACAATATCAAAAGTTGTGGATTTAGCAAAATTAGAAATTGCGTCACTTCCCTTGTTTATTTTATCTATTGTGTCTCCAGAATGATTATCCTTATGCCATTTTATTGGTAATCCAAGAACTTGTTTAATTTTATTATTATTATAATTTCTATTTACTTGGAAACCTGTTAATTCCTCTAATACTCTTGCTATTCCATGAAACATCCAAAACCCAATTGTAACTAAGAGCAAACAAGAGATAAGAAAGATTAATCTTGTAAATTCAGCATGAGAGGTAATATCTTGTTGAATAGAATTAAAAATCAATCCTATAACGAGGGGTTGAAAAAGATTAATAATGCCTGCTATTAAAAATAGAGACATATAAAAAAAGAATAAGTTTTTTCTCTTTTTAGTGCCTAAATTTTTCCATTCTTCTGAAAACATTTTAAAGAGAGGATTTTTTTCTTTTGTCATAAATCAGGAAAGAAAGAGGGCTTTAAAAAGCTACGGAAGAGAAAAAAGAGATTTAAGTATAACTTGGCATTTGGTGCCCTTTTTTGTAGATATCAAAGATACTAAATGCGCTATCTACTGCATTCATTGCAGAAATTTTTCTTAAATATTCTTTTTCATACCAATTATCTTTTTCTACGGAAGATTTTGTTAAATCCTTTGGCTTTTCATCTTTTTTTGAATCTTTCTTCTTTTCTCCACCTTCATATTTTCCAAATAAGGCTAAGAAAGGATTAGATTGATCTTTGGGTTTCTTTTTCTCTTTTTCTTTATCAGAATCTTCATCCTTCATATATTTGTCTAATTCTTCTTTCATATAATCTAAGCTTTCAGTTGTAGCTCCCTCAATTAAACCAAAGACATCATCTAATTCTGTTTTTTTAAGAATTTCATCTAATTGCTTGACCTCATCTGAATTCAAAGCAAAAGCCCAGATTGAAAACTCTGTTCTTCCTCCAAAAGCATAATGAGATTGCCCTTGAACTCTTTGAGGAATACTTCTAAAATTTAATTCAACCAGAATACAAGAATAATAATCTCTTTTCATCTTCATTGTCACAAAATTTTTTGGAAGTTTACCCTCTCTTGCTAAGGAAACTGGGTCAATTTTATTCTTTCCAAATAAGGTTAATTCTAAAATCATAGTATCAAAAGCCTTTACTAATGCAGGATTTCTTCCAGCCTCTTTCATCTCTAATGCCTTCGCTGCCTTAAGATAGGGTTTGGCCCAGGTTCCATAAAGTTTCAAACTGTTTACCTGACTTTTTAAATAATTTCTCTCTAATTTATATCTTTTTTCTAATTCTTTTTCGGATAAGCTTAACCAAGAATCAAATTCAACTAATCTTTGTTTAATTATTCTTTTTACAATTTGGTTTAAATCTAAACTCTCTACTTTTGAAGCATTTTCTGCAGCAAGAAAAGCATCAATTAGGGTTGAGAAATATCCTCCCTGTCCAAGAGCCATTGCCTTAATACTAGAATTTCCTTTTTGAACCGCATCAACTTTATCCATCCAAACTTGTTTTAATGCTAACAAGGCTCCATCCCTAACCTCTTTTTTTTCGTTGTGCAATTCTTTATACGCTTGAAGTCTTATTTCAAAATCACGCAAGTCATATAATAAATTAAGAATACTTCTAAGAACGGTGTTTATATTTGCGAGATATTCTGAAGCTGTTTTTTGCATCATTGTTTTTCTCTGCCCCATATCTCCGAAATGTCCTGAACCTTCAGAAGAAGAAAAATTATCGAAGAGTTTTTCAGGGGACAACCCAAAGTCATTCATTAAATCCAATAGGAAAAAATAAGTTGGCTCGAGTCCCTCAGAAGAAGAATCATAAACCAGAGTGTGATTTGCTTTTAGGTCTCCCTTTAACATATCTCCTGCACTTGTATCTCTAAAGGTAGGATCAATTTTTCTAAAACTAATTGGTTTTGGTTTTGCTTTTTCAGCGGCTTTAATAATTCCTTCTTTTTTTATTAATTCCTTGAAATCACTCAAATTTTTTTTATCACCTTTATAATCATAGTACAAATCTGGATTGATTGCGGCTATGATTTGTTGCACTGTAGCCATATTAAATTAAAGGAAATCCTATTTAAAAATTGTTCTACCAATATGCTTAAAAATATGCTCCTCCTATGTAAAGTATGGCTATTTTTGGAAAAAAAAGAGTTGTTGATTGGACAGGAAAAGCAGAAGGAAATCTTGGCACTCCAAGACGTAAAACGTATACTCAAGAAACCCCCGTAAGTTCTTCTAGTTCCAATAATTCAGGTGAGAGTTCTCAGTTTAGTATATTTGGGGGGGCAATACCTGATTCAACTTCTTCTTCTGGTTATACAAGTGATAGTTCTGAGGGAGCAAGTACTCTAACTCCAGAAGAAAAAAGACAGAGATTGGGAAGAAGATTATTGGATATGACAAATAAAATTGAAGATTTATCAAACCAGATTTATCATTTACAACAGAGAATAGAAGTTCTTGAAAAAAAGAATTCTGGAAGTTATGATTAAATTAATAAATTAATAGTTAAATTTCCTCTCATATTCTTTATGACTAAAACATCCCAAAACTATTGCAATTATCTCAACCTTATTACCTGCTAAACTATAGATTAATCTCCACGCATTAGGCAAATTGTATTTGTATAAATTATTTATTCCGTATTTTTGCTTCCACTCTTTTGGAATCAATTCTAATTTAATCTTTATTCCGCCAGTTGGGTCTTCCTGAATATTCCTTAAAGCATTTTTTATATGCTCAAAAAATTCTTTATCTTGTTTTTCTAATTTTTCTAAGGATTTTTTTATTCTTTCGTCTGCATATTCTAATAAAACCATTATATTTTAATTTCCAAAGATTTATTTCTTAAATATTTCTCAACCAATTTGGGATTCCATATCCAAGTTATTGTTCCATCTTTGTTTATTACTATTTTATTGAGATTCTCTAAATAAGCTAAAATAATCCTAAATGTTTGCCACAACATTTTTTTTGGTAGATTGTTAAATAATTCTGTTTGATTATATTCTCCACTATTCTTTTCAATAAATTCTTCAACCATTAAAACAGTGTCTAATCTTGGGGCTCTTGCAGTAATTGTTTCTTTTCTTTTACTTAATAATTCCATAATGTATCAATTGATACATTATATTTAAACCTTCTGTTTCGTTATATTAATAAACTATTTTTATTATATAATTTAATGACAATAAAGAATCTTGACAAGAAAATTAAGGCCTATGCTTTGAAGAATGCAATTCACTATGAGGGGAAGGCAAATCCTGGAGCGGTGCTTTCTGCATTATTTAATGAAGGGCTCGATAAATCAGAAGTAAAAGAAATTATGCCTAAAATTAATGAAGTTATAAAGGAAATTTCTAAGTTAAGTTTAGATAAACAAGAAAGGGAGTTTGAAAAACTAAAAGAGATTGTATCTGAAAGAGAACATCGTGAGGGTCTTCCTGAATTACCAGATGTTCCTAAATCTGGAGTGATTATGAGGTTTGCTCCTGCGCCTTCTGGAGCTCTTCATGTAGGACATGCAGTATCAAATGTTATTTCATCTCTCTATGTTAAAAAGTATGGGGGGAAATTTTATGTCCGTATAGAAGATACTAATCCTGAAAAAACCGACATTAATGCTTACAACTCTTTAGTTGAAGATTGTGATTGGCTTTTTGGAAATGTACATGAGTATATTATCCAATCTGATAGAATGGATATTTATTATGGATATGCCGTAAGTTTGATTGAAAAATCAAAAGCATATGTATGCACTTGCTCTCAGGAAGAATTTAAGAAATTTGCAGAGTCTAAAAAAGACTGCCCTTGTAGAAAAAAAGATGTTAAAGCAAATATTAAAGATTGGGAAAAAATGTTAAATAAAAAAGGTTTCAAGGAGGGAGAAGCTGTTTTAAGGTTTAAATCAGATATGAAACATCCTAATCCTGCAATGAGAGACTTTCCTCTTGCAAGAATTAATTTAACAGAACATCCGAGACAGGGAAAAAAATATAGAGTTTGGCCCTTGATGAATCTGGCTGTTCCTGTTGACGATATTGAATATGGAATGACTCACATAATTAGGGGAAAAGACCATATGGATAATGCAAAAAGACAAGAGATGTTCTATCAGGTGTTTGATAAAAAATTCCCATGGACTTTTTTTATGGGAAGAATAAAATTCTCAGATATGAAGCTTGGAAAGAGACATATTAAAGCATCAATTGAAGCAGGAGAATTTTCTGGATGGGATGACGAAAAACTTCCAACAATTTCTTCTCTAAGAAAGAGAAATTTTAATCCAGAAGCGTTTGCAAAGTTCTCTGAGCAAAGAGGATTGACTGATGTGGATAAAGTAATGTCTTCTAAAGATTTTTTTCAGATAATCGAAAAATTCACAAAAGAACTCTCTAAGACTGAAGAATAACAAGCTTTTTATAGGGGTTTAACTATATTATTTTGAATTAAAGTTTAATTCGTACCAATTATTGAAAGGAGGTTAAAAAGATATGAAAAACAACAAAGGTTTATCGACTGTTGTGACAACATTGATTATAATCTTATTAACAATTGTTGCGATTATGATTATCTGGGGAGTTGTTAAAGGCCTTCTTGATAATAATAGTTCTACAATTGACAAGAGTACAATGTGTTTGGAAATTGATATTCAAGCTACAAAGGTTGTGAGCATTGATGCTCTTAATGGGAGTTATAATGTTACTGTAGCTAGAACTTCTGGTGGAAAAGATATAATTGAAGGTATTGAGATTGTACTTCAAAGTGATAGTGATGCTAGTGATGTAACTCTTATTGAAGGAGCTTTTGCTCCAATGAAGATTGGCACTTATACAGTTACTAAGGCTGGATTAACAAATGTTAGTAAAGCAATAGTATCAGCTTATTTCACAGACACTAAGGGTGAAAAACAAAGATGTCCTGAAACAATTTATAACTTTAAGGCAATCTAAATTTTTTTTATTTTTTTTATTTTTCTATTTCTTATTTTTTAGTAGATTAGTGGATACTAAAGAATTATCTTATTCCAGCGATTCTTTTCTTAATTAAATAAACTTCATCATTTGTTCTAACTCTTGGAAGTTTAATCCCCACTTCTTGACCTTTTGTTGCTTTTTCTACTGGCTGATTTTTTATTTCCATTGAAGAAATTTTTATCTTTTCTATTCCAGTGGTATTACCAATAATATTAATTTCATCTCCAATTTTTAATTCTCCTGCTTGAATCTGAATTGTTCCAACTTCGGGTTTAGTATAATATTTTAGGATTTTACCAATAAACTTCTTTTGTTCGGTTGAAGCACTATGTTCAATATTTGTAAAATCATCAGAAGTTGGAAGTTTGAGATAGAACCCAGAAGAAAATTTTCTATTGTAAACTTTTTCAAGTTCCTCAAGGTTCTCTTGAATTTCTTGTTTTGATAATTTTCTATCCAGAGCTTTTCTATAAATTCTAACAACCGTGTCTACATAACGAGGGTCTCTATTTCTTCCTTCAATTTTAAAACAGGTTATTCCTGCACTTTTTAATTTTTCAATGAATGGGAGGGTACAGAGGTCTTTTGCAGACATTACTCGATTATTCTCTAATTTTAATTCTTTTCCCTCTTCATCTTTGATTGTGTAAGATCTTCTACATGGCTGAAGACAAGCTCCTCTATTTGCAGAGCAGTTGAACAAAAATTGAGAAGTAAAACATCTTCCTGAAAGGGATACACACATTGCTCCATGAATAAATGTTTCAATTGGAATTATCTTTGCTATTTCTTTTATTTGTTTTAGATTTAATTCTCTTGCAAGAACAATTCTTTCTGCTCCAAGAGATTTATAAAATTTAGCAGCTTTTGCATTCGAAACTGAAGCCTGAGTTGAAATGTGAAAGGGAATTTTATATTTTCTACATAATTCTATTACAGACAAATCCCAACAGATTATTGCATCTACTTTGCTTCTTACTTTTTTTATTGTTTCTTCAAGTTTTTTTAATTCATTATCATAAACAATCACATTAACTGTAAGATATTTTTTTACTTTTTTTCCACATAGTTTATTTATCTTATCTAAATCCTTAATTGAAAAGTTTTTTGCGGCTTGTCTCATTGAAAATTCCTTTAATCCAAAATAGACAGCATCTGCTCCCGCATTTACAGCTGAGACTAACATCGGAAAATCTCCTGCTGGAGCTAAGAGTTCGTAGTGTGGTTTCATGAAATACTTAAACAAAATTAGAATAAAAAGTTAACTATTAATACATATTAAAAAAATAAAATAAAAATAAATTTTTTACTGCTTATTTTCTCTTTTTAGAAACTTTTCTCTTAGCAGTTTTTGGTTTTACTTGTTCTATTGACTTTTCTTTTATTCCAATTTTGTGGAATATGAAGATGTATAAGATTTCAAGTATTCCCAATGTGTTCACAAGTCCTAAAACTATGAACCAAGCAACGTGATGAGCTCTTGCAGATTTCCATAAAGCAATTAATTTCCAGACGAAAATCCAGACAATTAAAATTGCAAGTAAACCTATATTAATTCCCATTTGGGTTGCAATTGTTGATAAATAATTTTCCATTAGCACCTCCAAGAAAGATAATTATAATTAGTTTTTAAATTTTTCATGTTGTAAATTTTAGTTGTTACGAAGTTTTAAATAGAATATTTCGTTTTACATACCATAAACAGTAAGAAAGAGGAAATATTATACAACATATTGTATCTCAAATAAAAAATGAAATGCCCTTTTTGCTCACATACAAAATCAAAGGTAACGGATAAAAGAATTTCAAACGAAGAGATTAGAAGAAGACGAGAGTGTTTGAAATGTAAAAAAAGATTTACCACCTATGAAAGAATTGCTGAGTCAGATGTTTATGTAATAAAAAAGAATAATACAAGACAAAAATTTGAGATACAAAAAATTATTAGGGGATTAGAAAAAGCTTTTGAGAAGAGACAAATTTCAAAAGAAAAAATTAACGAAATAGCTAGAGATATTGAAGAACAAATTAGAAAAAGTGGAAAAAGAGAAATAAAAAGTTCAATTATTGGAGAAATTATAATGAAAAAAATAAAAAAGATAGATAAAGTGGCTTATGTAAGATTTGCTTCAGTTTATAGAGATTTTAAGGAAATTGAGGATTTTAAACAGCAATTGGAAGAACTTAAATAAAAGATATTTTCGAATGAAGAAAAGAATATAAAGAGGAAAAAGAAATAAATAAAATGACAAAGGGGTTAGAAGAAAATATAGGAAGAGAGAATACAGGATATAATCCTTCTCATGTAAAAAATTTATCTTTACAATATTTTAAAGGAGACGAATTAGCAGCTACTACCTGGATGAATAAATATGCCTTAAAGGATTCTCAAGGAATAATTTATGAGGCCTCTCCTAAAGATATGCATGAGAGATTAGCTTTGGAATTTGCAAGAATTGAAAATAAATATCAAAATCCGCTTAGTAAAGAAAAATTATTTGAGCTGATTGATGGATTTAAATATATTATTCCTCAAGGGGGACCTATGACGGGAGTTGGAAATGATTTACAAATTGTATCCTTATCTAATTGTTTTGTTATTGGAAATGAAGCAGATTCTTATGGAGGAATTATGCAAATGGACCAGCAACAAGTACAATTAATGAAACGTAGAGGAGGAGTTGGGCATGATTTATCTCACATCAGGCCTGATAGAAGTGAAGTGAATAATAGTGCTTTAACCTCAACAGGAGTAGTTCCATTTATGGAAAGATATTCTAATTCTACTAAAGAAGTAGCTCAAGATGGAAGAAGAGGGGCTTTAATGTTAAGTATCTCAATTAAACATCCAGATGCAGAACAGTTTATTGACGCTAAATTAGATAAAAAAAGAGTTACAAATGCAAATGTTTCTGTAAAGATTGATGATGAATTTATGAATGCAGTATTAAATAGAGAATCTTATTTACAAACATTTCCGATTAATTCTCAAAATCCTACTTTTGAAAAAGAAATAAATGCAGAAAAATTATGGCATAAAATTATTCACAATGCTTGGAAAAGTGCTGAACCTGGAGTATTATTTTGGGATACAATAATGAGAGAATCTATTCCAGATTGTTATGCTGATTTAGGATATAAAACTGTGTCCACAAATCCCTGTGGGGAAATTCCTCTTTGTCCATATGACAGCTGTAGATTATTATCTCTTAATTTATATGGATATGTAGACAATCCATTTACTCCTGAAGCAAGATTTAATTTTGATAAATTTAAGGAACATGTTTCTTATGCTCATAGAATTTCTGATGACATAATTGATTTAGAAATTGAAAAAATTGAGACAATAATAAAAAAAATAGAGAGTGACCCAGAGGATGCTGAAATCAAGAGAGCAGAAAAAATCTTATGGGAGAAGATTAAACACAAGGCAGAAGAAGGAAGAAGAATGGGATTAGGGATTACTGCAGAGGGAGATATGATTGCTGCACTTGGTTTGACTTATGGAACCCAAGAAGCAACGCAATTTGCAGTAGAAGTTCAAAAAACTCTTGCAATTGAAGCTTACAGAGCTTCAGTGAAATTAGCAAAAGAGAGAGGAAAATTTGAAATTTATAATGCTGAACGAGAAAAAGAAAATCCTTTTATTAATAGGATTAAAAATGAAGATCCTGCACTCTATGAAGAAATGATTAAATATGGAAGAAGAAATATCTCTCTTCTTACTATCGCCCCAACTGGAACCGTTAGTTTGATGGCTCAGACAACCTCTGGAATAGAACCGGTATTTTTACCTACGTATAGGAGAAGAAGAAAAATTAATTCTAATGATCAAAACGTTAAGGTTGCCTTTGTTGATGAACAGGGAGATTCATGGGAAGAGTTCAATGTATTTCATCATAAATTCGAAGAATGGTTAAAGATTAAGGGATATAATCCAGAAGAGGTTAAAACATATTCAAAAGAAAAATTAGATGAATTAGTGAGTCAATCTCCGTATTACAAAGCAACAAGTAGTGATGTGAATTGGGTTGAAAAAGTAAAAATGCAAGGAGAGATGCAAAAATGGGTAGATCATTCTATTAGCGTTACTGTAAATTTACCAGAAAATATTTCTGAAGAGATGGTTGCAAAAGTTTATGAGGAAGCTTGGAAAGTTGGATGTAAGGGAGTTACGGTTTATCGAGACGGTTCAAGAGAGGGAGTTTTAAAACCAAAAGAAAGTTTAGAAAAAAAAGTGGAACTAGTTCAACATAATATTAAACCTCATCCACTGTTAGATATAAAACCTCAAGCAATTAAATATAAAATTAAGAGATTTGAAAATCAGGATAGTCTACATGTTATCTTAGCTAGTGATTTATATATGGATGATAAAAATAAAAAAGCATACTTTATTCCCGACGAAGATTTTCAAATAAGAGCTCCACATGGAGCAGCAACAAGTGTAACTTTTGCTCAATCTGGGATGGATAGGACAGACATTTTAAGAGGGCAGAATCCGAATTATGCGGAATTTGTTTCAAGATTACAGTCTCCTGTTTCTAGTGAAGACGAGGGAATTGGACCAAGAAGAATTAAATCAATTGAACATGCAGCAGGATTAATTTTTGAAGATTATCTTCTAAGAAATGGAATTATTGGAAGAGATGAGACCTCTGGAAAATTAATTAATTTAGTTAATAAAAAAGATTTAAGAAAAGTTGAGAAAGGAACTGAAGAATATAAACAAATAATGTCACAAGTTAAAAGAACTGATGAGGGTATAGAGATAGAAGTAAGTGGAACAAATGGGAAATTAGATACAAAGTTTGAATGTAAAAAATGTGGAGGTAAGACTCCAATATTTGAATCCGGATGCCATAGTCCAAAATGTAAAGACTGCGGACATGACAACGGAGTAGGATGCGAATAAAATGAAAGAGAGAACAAGAAAGATTTTAGAAGAATTTGACTTTGAAAGAATGAAAAAAAATAAGAGTAAATGTATTTGTTATGAACAGGATAAACCATGTCATAGTCCAGAACAATTAAATGGACAATCTTTAAATTGTTATTTTTGTTATTGCCCTAATTATGGAGAGAAATGCAAAATTAATTCTCCATCTGCCGAATATATTAAAACCCTTAATGGAAAAAATCTTCTTGATTGTAGTGATTGCGCTTTCCCTCATCTAAGAGAAAACCTAATAAGATTAATTGAGGGTGAAGATGATAAGAATTAAAATAAAGAAATTAAATCCCGACGCCAAAATCCCTTCTTATGCTCACCCTGGAGATGCAGGAATGGATTTATTCTCTTGTGAAGAAGATTTTGTTTTAAGACCAAACTATCGGAGACTTATTGGAACTGGAATTTCAATTGAATTACCTCCAGGATTTGTAGCTTTAATTTGGGATAAGAGCGGAATTGCAAATAATGGAATTAAAACGATGGGGGGAGTAATTGAACACACCTATCGAGGAGAATATAAGGTTATTTTAGTTAATTTATCTTCAAAAGACTATGAAATAAAAAAGGGACAAAAGATTGCTCAATTTTTAATTCAAAAAATTGAAACTGCTGAGATAGAAGAGGTTAATAGTTTAAGTGGAAGTGTTAGAGGAAATAAAGCATTTGGAAGTAGCGGGTTGAATTAAAGAAGGGTTTCTAATTTCGAAATCATTTTTTCTTTTATTTGTCCTTTTGAATCATAGATACTAAATCTAATTATTTCTGGAACAGTTCCTCCATGCATTGCACATCCTTTTTCATAAAGACTATTTATCCAATCTGAAGCGTATCTCTTGTTTACTAAAACTTGATATTCTGAATTATTTTCATAATCATCAATAGCTCTATCATTACTTCTTTCTGATTTAAGTTGTAAATAATCTTGAGTTGTCCAGTTCTCTGGACCGCACACTACAAATATATGCGTTGGAGAATTTTTAAAAGCAATTTTATGCCCCGGTAAATTAAGATAATTCTCTATACTTATTCCATTTCGTAAAAATTGAGAATCAAAAATTTGATAACAGGCAGATTCTTCACTACGACTACGAAGAATTATTCTATTATTTTCTCTAAAAGCTTTTCTAAATCTTAAAAATTCATCTGTTCGATAGGCCTGATGGGCTAATGCTGCGGCAATAGGATTCATTTCATCTCCAAATTGAGACCGGTTTTGTTCTATTGTTCTGTTTAATTGTCCGGCTCCCCTTTTTGTTGGTTCCTCCATAATCCAGACATCTGCAGAATTAGGGTCAACAAAGGTAGTGACATTATTCCTTACACAAGAAGCAATTTGTAAATCCTGATTTGTTCCCCCTCCAGACATCATATTATAAGTTGTGGATAAAAAATAATCTTTAATATGAGGAAGTAATTCAGAGATACTTGAAAATCTAGAGTTTAATAATTTAAACTTTTCTGCATGAAATAAGGCATCTATTTCTGTTCCTCTCAAATCTCTCACAATTAAATTCTCTTTTTTGAAATAATTAATAATATCTTTAATCTGGGTGCTTGTTCCACTCATATCTGGACCAGCAATTACTAAATCTAAAAATTTCCCTCTTTCCATTTTAAATCTTAAGAAGCCATCTCAGCTTTTGAATCCCATTTATTAGGATTATAATCCAGTATCTCTACAATCTCTAAGGGAGCCATGTTTATTGCTTCCATAAAAGGTAAGTTCTGTTTTATTTTTAAGGATGGAAGTCCCCTTGGTTCCTTGGATAATTGTTCTAAAATAAAAGGAATATGATCTTTTTTTTCATTACCCTGACTCTCAGCCGGAGCATTTTCTAAATACCATTCTCTTAAATTCAAGTAATCTTCCTTATTTATTATTTTATTAAATTTATTTTGAAATTCTTTTACATTCCCTTCGTTCATCCAGAAATTTGCTCTAGGAGCCACTCCTAAGTATGAATGAGTATTCATTGTCTGATGAGTAAAATATCTTGGTTGTAATCCTGTTTCATTTGCAACTAATTCTAAAAGTAAAGAATCTTGAGCGATATTAAAAGGAACTCCTAAATAAATGTCATTACTTCTCTGACCTACTGTTAAATCTAAAAACTTATTTCCAAAAACACTAAATTGGTGCCAGAAAGGACATGGACCCAGAGCCATTTTTTCTAAGTCTGCTACATTCCAAGCAGATAAAATGTGGTATCTTGAACCTGGTCTTTCCTTAACCCCTTTTAACATTTTAGTTAATTGATCAATTTCTTTTTTATTAAAATTATTTTCTTGATTTTTTAATTCTGGAATTCTTTCAAAAAGGTCTATTCCTAAATTTTCTTCTAATCTTCTAGAAAAATCCAATAAATCATTTCCAGCACCCCAATGTCTCCACTGATAACCATAGACTGGACCTAAATCTCCTGCACTCTCTGCGAAGATAGGATCTTCTTTTAATCTAGATGAATATTTTACAAATTCTTCATTCCATTCTTTAGAATGCTTTGGAAATTTTTCTTTTAAATTATTCATTTTTAGATATCTATCAAAAGCATTTGCTGTCCAGATATTTACATTTCTATTAACCAAACTCTTTACATTTCTTTCTCCACGAAGTTTCCAAAATAATTCTTCAAATGGAAGTCTTGGAGGAACATTTTTAGTCGTTATTAATGGAAATCCTTCTCTTAAATCATAAATACTTTGTGAGGCAGGAATTCCAAGAATATATTCCTCTGTTCTTGGTTCGTATTGAACATCCCCTCTTCCCAGAATTTGCTTTAATACCTCTTGATATTGCTTGGCCATAGTAAGAGTAAAAGAAATTTCTTTTTAAACATCTCTCTTCTAAAAGATACAAATGAAGATTTCTTCTGGAAATATTTTATATAAAAACTTATAAAACTGATTTTCTTAGGTTAAGGATGGTAAATAATAACGAAGTTCAGGAATTAAGTGAAAAAGAATTTGACGCTTTCACTAAAAAGGACGTGGTATTAATAGATTTTTTTGCTGAGTGGTGCATGCCTTGCGTTATGATGACTCCTGTAATTGAAGAAATTAGTGAAGAGTTTAGGGGGAAAATAAGAGTTGGTAAGGTTAACATTGATGATAATCCAAATTTAGCTGAAAAGTTCGGAGTTAGTTCAATTCCTAATTTTATCTTGTTTAAAGAGGGGAAAATTGTAGAACAAGTTATTGGCTCAATGTCTCAAGAAGAAATTGAAAATGTTATTAAAGGATATATTTAGAAAATTTCTTTGAAAATTTGATTCATATATTCTATTGCCCAGTTTCTTAAAAATAAAGCTCCTGGAAAATAATCTATATTGTGCGAGGCATATGAAAAGCTCAAATTATATCCTTCCATTTTTTTAAAGGTAAACTCTTGGGTTTTTTCTTTTGAAAACCTAATATAATTATTTGGAATGATGGACTCACAGTTTACATCTTCTTCCCAAAAATAGAGACTTCCTCCTCCGTTTCTGCTTATTGAAAAATCACTAACAAACCCGTTGTCCAAGGTTTCAATATTATCTCTCCAAACCTCATTTAAAATTTGGTAACCAAAATGATTAGCGATGCTTGCTCCTTTTTTTAAAAAAGATTCTTCATACCAAGTTTTTAGTGATAAATCTTTTTCTGCATTAGTATAAACTTTAAGTTCGTTATGCCATTCTTGTGCAACTTTTGGAAAAATTTCTTTTGCAATTTCAGGTCTTATATTAATAGAGGGGTCCAAAAGTTTTGGATGAATTGGAATTTTAAAACACGAGCCATACAAGATAGGTAGTTCTTCTTTTGTTAGAAATAAATTGCCTAATTTCATAGAGAGATAATTAGTGTTAAGTTTAAATGAATTATGTTAATATAGGATAATTTTATAAACCGATTCTCTCTATTTTTTATAATGGCTCCGTAGCTCACGGAAGGAACCAAGGTTCCTTAACGCTCAACCTCCTTTTAGACACGGTTGAATTTTGAGCTACTTTAGTCAGAAAACAACAATGGCTCCGTAGCTCACGGAAGGAACCAAGGTTCCTTAACGCTCAACCTCCTTTTAGGCACGGTTGAATTTTGAGCTACTTTAGTCAGAAAACAACAATGGCTCCGTA
>Ga0172367_10001866_pt1 | contig 29784 bp, 20 predicted proteins | sample Lak10m_FD_114542 | JGI IMG/M metagenome (GOLD analysis project Ga0172367, IMG submission 114542) | Freshwater microbial communities from Kabuno Bay, South-Kivu, Congo - kab_022012_10m | ecosystem: Environmental > Aquatic > Freshwater > Lake | place: Democratic Republic of the Congo: South-Kivu...
CAGCGACTTGGATAGCATCGAGCTCGATTCCGCAAGTAGCCTTGAGCTTTGTTGCGCCGATGTGTTTGTGTTGATGACCATAACGACTCCTTCCGTGAGTCACCCCTTGCGGGGATTTTTGGGCGTTTAACGGCGTCCCTGCCGTGGATGAGTCTTTTAGTATGTTGGGCTCTCACCCGTGGTTCCCTCCTGCGTTTGCGGTCGCAGGTCTCCGTTGTCTTTCGACAAAGTGTTCATGGTAGCTCCTCCACAGCGCGTCGTGGATGAGGCCTCGAGTGCTGCTCTTCCCGCACGAACGACTCCGTGGTTTGAGACCCGAGCCGAACCTCCCATTGATCCTCCAACCAGATTTGAATCTCGATGGGCAGGGGTTGAGCCTCGGGTCGACTCATGGCGAGCCATGGGCTGCGTCCTTGCCCCACACGTGTTCGGCTTGGGGGAAGCAACGGAGGGGCGACTCGAACATCAGTCGGTTGATGGCTTTTCATAGGGATTCGTTGAGTCAGGAGTTCGGAGCGGAGAGCGAAGCCGAAGGCGGTGGAAACAAAGCGGGCGGCGAAGGTTCGCCGCCCGGGTGATCTCTCCGCCCGTGCGACGTCGGCTATTGTATAAGCCTCAAAGCGCCCTGCGGAGTGCTGTTCGCTTGCGCCAACATGGCCGTCCCCGCTTGGACTAGGATGTTGAACCGAGCGAACTTCGTGCTCTCGTCGGCCACATCGACATCTACGATCCGGCTATTCGCCGAAGAAAGGTTATCGCGTAGCACCGAGAGTTGCTCAGATGTATGAGTGAGTCGCGCAACGTTCGCACCGAGCGTCGCACGATCCGTTGTGAGTTGCGTGATCGCAGACTTTACACTGCTCAGAGCCGTCACTGCAGCCCCCGTGGTGGCAATCCCTGCTGCGGTCGCCGTCGTGTAGGCGGACGCACCCAGATTGATCCCCGCCATGGAAAAGGTGTTGCCGTCACCGTCCGTCGTCACACCTCGGGTTGTTCCAGAGAACAAGCTTATCCCGTTGAAATCCTTCGTCGCGAGATCATTGATATAGCCACCCAGATTTGAAAACTCGGAGTTGTAGAGGCTCCTGTCCGAATCGGTCTTGGTTACATCTTGCGACAACACCGACAGTTCGCTCATACGATCCAGTGCTTTGCCAACCTTCTGCAGGAATCCATCCTGGGTTTGGCTGTACGAGATCGCGTTGCTAACGTTGTTCTTGGCGGCGTTGGTTCGGCTAATCTGCGCCTCAAATCGTATCGAGACAGCGAGCCCGGCGGCATCGTCTTCCGGTGATACGATCTTCGATCCCGAGGATAATCGCGCGAGCGATTTCGACAGCATCGAGGATGATTCCATGAGCAAGCTAGCGCTCTTCTGAGCCGTAGTATTTGTGTTGATGACCATAAGACTCCTTCCATGAGTCACCCCGGTTTTGGGGGGCTAATCTAACGGCGTCCTTGCCGTTGGCGGGGGGTTCTTTGGGCTCCCGCCGAGGCCCATCGGTGTTTTTTGTGAATGCGGTCACCGACTCCCGTTGTCTATCGACACCTTAGTTATCGGTTCAAACCCTAATTCCTTGACCCTCAAAACCGTTCGTCGACACCTTCCCCATCCCGGAAGGACACCATAAGCCACTGGGCCCGCTCGGGCAGCGGGAACACTTGAGGCAGCGCCCGAACAACGAAAGAAGACAGCAGGAACTTTCATTTTGCGGTCTGGCCACAGTGCTGAGTTGACTCGGTGAACCGGCTGCATATCCCTGGCGCCTACAGCGTGACTTCGGGGTTACCGTTAATCCAGCGTCGTGGGTCACCTCTCCCCCCGATTCGGTTAGAGGCTAAACTCCTTCGAACCGACAAACCCTAATCCCCGTCGGAGACCGAGGGCCTGTTTCGGTTGAACGAGATCTGACTTCGCGATGTGGGTTTGTTGACAAAATCAAAATGGAGCATTGACACTCCGCTTGAGATCTGGTCATTTGAACGTCCTTTTTGGCAAGGAACTATATGTACGCTGTTTTGGAAACTGGTGGTAAGCAATACAGGGTGTCAGCAGGAGACACGCTGCAAGTGGAACGTCTAGAAACCCCGGCAGGGGAGACTGTGACATTAGACCGTGTGCTGCTGATAAGCAGAGACGGGCAGACCTCGATCGGAACGCCGACGGTCACGAGCGCTAGCGTTGTAGCGGATGTGGTCTCGCACATTCGAGGGCCCAAGACCATCGCGTTCAAAATGCGACGTCGAAAAGGCTACCATCGCACGGTAGGTCACAGGCAGGAACTAACCGTCCTGAAGGTCAAAGAAATCAAGGGTTAATCACATCCTCATTCATTTTAGGTTATGGCACATAAAAAAGGTGGTGGCAGTGTAAAGAACGGCCGCGATAGCGCAAGTAAACGACTAGGGGTCAAGCGTTTCGGTGGAGAGATCGTCAGCGCCGGTAGCATCCTCATCAGACAACGCGGTTCCAAGTTCGGGGCCGGCACCAATGTCGGGATCGGACGCGACTGGACCCTCTTCGCATTGGTCGATGGACAGGTCAAGTTCGACAAAGTTCGCCATAAGGTTAGCGTGATCCCAGCCGAAGCGAAGGCGGACGCAGTTACTACAAATTGAGTTTTTTCGAGCTTCGGCGCGGAGATTACTCAGGATAACCGTGTTCTAATTCTCCAACCTCGGAGCCATCGGTCACTTTTCACGGCGAGGCGCAAGCCTCGCCATTTTCGTTTTTACAGGTCATGTTCATCGACCAAATTAAAGTATACGCCAAAGCAGGCCACGGCGGCAAAGGTGCTGTCGCCTTTCTACGTGAAACCTTTCGCCCGAAGGGAGGACCGTCAGGAGGGAATGGGGGGCGAGGGGGCGACGTCATCCTGGAGGCAGATCACGATCTAAACAACCTGATCGCTCAGTACTATATCCCACGCTTGATCGCCCAGAACGGCGGACAAGGCATGGGGAAAGGCATGGACGGCAAAGCGGGACAGGATTTGATCATCAAGGTTCCGTGCGGAACCTTAGTCTGGAGATTGCCATCACCCACTCCCATTGCCGACAAGAGCCTAGAGGACAGCGAGGCGACGGCTGAAAACGAGGGACGATCGTCAAAATTATCCAGCAGTCTAGCGTTTCGCCCGGTAATACATCGAGCCGCAAACCTGAAGGCCGTTGAGATCGATCTATCCGCTCTAGAAAACAATCCCGACAGAGCGGATGCACCCGTGGAGAATCAAGAGAAAGAACTGGTGGCTGACCTCACACATCACGGCGAACGTTTCATACTATGTAAAGGAGGTCGGGGAGGACTGGGCAATCGTAATTTCGCAACCTCCCGACGACAGGCACCTCGTTTTGCTCAACCCGGTGAGGCTGGTGGTGAAGGCGATTACCTGTTCGAACTCCGCATTATCGCTGAGGTGGGACTTGTAGGCTACCCAAACGCTGGAAAATCCACACTCCTTACAGCAATCTCTAAGGCCCGGCCCAAAATTGCTTCTTATCCGTTCACTACGTTACACCCTCAGATTGGTATCGTTGAGTACGCCGACTATTTAAGACTCACCGTCTGCGATGTTCCCGGCCTCATCGAAGGAGCACATCGGAACGTCGGACTCGGCCACGCGTTCCTCCGACATATCAAACGCTGCCGAGTGCTGGTCATTCTCCTGGACATGGCTGGAACCGACAATCGAAACCCATGGGACGACTACAAGCAGATCCTCAATGAGCTCGCTCTATACGACTCTGAGCTCCTTCCAAAACCACGTCTCGTTGTGGCCAATAAAATGGATGAACCCGACGCCATCGCCAACCTCACAAAGTTCAAACGCCGCGTTCGTGGCGTGAAGGTTTTGCAGATTTCGGCCGCTTTTGGAGAGGGAATGGAATCATTCCGCAATCAGATCCGTGCGGCGGTTGAACCCGCAAACTGACCTTGTAGGATTTCCATCTCTGACATCCAACGATCCTATTGAGTTGGATCACAAAGAAAAGAAAGCTCCGCGCACGATTTGACCGTTGACAGTCATATGCCCCCTCTTTAGTGTTCACGGCCTGACTCCGCAAGAGCCGTACCAGCGGCTCCATTAGTTCAATAACCAATATGCGCGAGCAGCCCGGAGAGGATGTGAGAAACGCTTGACAGAAATTAAGCTGAAAAAAGGCGAGCCAGTCGAGAAGGCTTTACGACGACTGAAGAAAAAGATCGATCGCGAAGGCACACTTAAGGTTGTCCGAAACCATCGTCATTACGAGAAGCCGAGCGAAAAACGGCGCCGTAAGATGAAAGTGGCACGGTTCAATGCCATGCTAAGTGCTCGATACGCAGATCTCTAACCGGCGTACCTGGGATCTCACCCAGGACCCATTATCAGGCCGACTGCTTTGCCGATGAGCAAACGGTCGGCTTTTTTATTATGTATTCCCTCTCTACTTGTTGGAATTCGAGCCGCCACACGGATGGCCGGACCATGCTCCAAGAAATCCGTGACATGGGTTTTGAGTATGCGGAGCTAAGTCACGGCATCCGCCTAAGTCTCCTGCCTGGGGTGTTCTCTGCGGTGGAATCCGGCCTCATAAAGATCTCCTCCTTGCACAACTTCTGCCCGTTGCCCATCGGCGTCACTCACGCCTCTCCCAATTTATTTAAGTTCACATCACTCGAAGTCCGAGAGCGCGAGAATGCCTTCAAGCATACTCTCAAAACACTGGAAACCGCCGAACGCGTCGGGGCCGGTTTAGTCGTCCTTCACATGGGTGCCATTGAAATGAAGGACTACACCGATCGACTCGTCGAAATGGTCGAGGACGGGCAAAAGGAACACCCTAAGTATATTAAGCTCTGCGACGAGGCCGTCGAGAAACGGGAGCAGCGAAAGGAAAAACACACAGCGGTCGCCTATGACATGCTGCGGCGCATCGAGGAGCAAGCCGCCAGCCGGAATATCAGACTGGGCATCGAAAACCGTGAGGCGGTAGAAGAAATTCCTTTCGAATCTGATTTTCTTTTCTTCTTCAAGGAGTTCCGAAGTCCAACTGTGTGCTATTGGCATGACACTGGCCATGCTCAGATCAAGGAAAATATCGGCTTCATCCACCACCTTTTGCACCTGGAGTCCATGGCTTCCCGACTGGCGGGATTTCACATCCATGATGTTCGGTTTGCCGGTCAAGACCACTGCCCACCGGGAACCGGATGCATCGATTTCGAAGCCCTAGCCCGTTTTGTCAAACCTCATCATCTCAAAGTGTTCGAGATGAGTCCTGGTCTCGACGCTGAAGAGGTCTTGCAAGGGGTCGCTCATATCAAGAAACTTTGGGGCAACGACTAGTGACTTCAGGCCCCGTGCTCAAGTCAGCCCTCAGACTTCTACTGTGCGCGGTCCTTTTGATCGGCGTCTTTCATAGCATTTTCGAGCGCGAGGCTTCGAGCCGTGCTCAAGATCCTTCCCAAGTCATACCGCCGACCACAGGCTGGCACCGAATCAAGTCGACGTGGCGAGCGGGGGGCCAGCAGTTCTTCCATGTGGTGCAATCCATGGACATCACGATCCTGCTGCTCTCGCTGTTCCTGATGGGAGTTACCATCCAAATGGGAGCCGTGCGTTGGAACCTAGTGCTTCGATCACAGGGAATCACCCTTCCGTTCCGGCGGGTGTTTGAAATCTCCTTGGTGGCGCAGTTCTTTAATTCATTCTTGCTAGGGGCGAGCGGTGGCGACGTGATTAAGGCTCTCTTTGCGGCCAGAGAAAGCCATCACCACAAACCCGAGGCCGTAACAACTGTATTTCTAGATCGCTCCATAGGCCTTCTCTCGATGCTCGCCTTTTCGGTTTTAATGATCCCGTTCAACTGGAGCTTGATCACCAACTCAGCCCCCTTGACGGCAGCATGCTGGCTCGCCATCAGCGCCTTCCTTGCTGGCCTATGTTTCTTCTACCTGACATTGAGTCGCTCCCGCCTAGCCTCAGCCATTTCGCTGTGGGCTAAAGCTCGCAGCTCAGGCCCGGCGAACATGCTGAGTCGGATATTAACGGCTTGTCAGGGTTGTTACTCCAACCCTGGGTTACTGCTCAAGGCGGTAATGATCTCTGTCCTCGTCAACTCGCTATGCGTGTTACAGTTCTGGCTGATAGGTCATGCAATGGACCTTCGTCTACCTTTTGTGGCGCTCTCACTCATCGTGCCCATGGTTGTCGTCTTCTCCGCGCTCCCGATCACCCCCAGCGGCCTAGGACTCCGCGAGAACCTCTTCGTCAGCCTATTGTCCATCCCGTCGATTGGTGCCCCAATGGCGAAGGCGCTCACGCTATCACTCGTAGCCTATACCACGACACTCGTGTGGAGCCTTGTCGGTGGATTAGTCTATGTTGCCTTCAAGGATTCGCACAGGCTTCAGGAACTCGCTCACGCTGACAAGGCCTAGCCCCTTCTCGTATGGAAAAGATCCTACTCATTGACGACGAAGCTGACGTGCAATACTCCTTCAAGCGAATCTTCAACTCGCCCGAGGTCCAAATCACCACGGCCTCAAGCGGCGAGGAAGGTCTGCTCTCCCTCAGGGCGCAAAAGCCGGACCTAGTCATCATGGACGTCCGCATGGCCGGCTTGTCCGGCCTAGAGACGTTGAGGAAAATCCGCGAACTAGATACCAAACTACCTGTTCTCATCATGACGGCTTACGGCACAACCCAAACCGCCATCGAGGCGATGAAGTTGGGAGCCTACGACTACTTGCTCAAGCCCTTCGATGTACCGAAACTCAAGAGCATCGTGTTCGACGCCTTGAAAGCCGCAAGAGCGATCGTCCAGACCGATTCGTTCCAGCCCCTACTCGAGAATGAAGACTATGAGCAGGGAATCATCGGTCGTAGCGAACCGATGCAGGAAGTGTTCAAAACCATAGGCCAGGTCGCTGGCTCGTCAGCAACGGTACTCGTCACGGGGGAGAGTGGCACAGGGAAAGAACTCGTGGCCAAGGCGATCCACAAGCATGGAAACCGGGCCTCGAAACCGTTCGTCGCCATCAACTGCGCTGCGATCCCCGAGGCGCTTCTCGAAAGTGAACTCTTCGGACATGAACGCGGTGCTTTCACTGGCGCCCACGCGCAGCGGATCGGTCGTTTCGAACAATGCCACGGAGGAACCATATTCTTAGACGAGATCGGGGATATGCCACTGGCAACTCAAGCCAAGATCCTGCGAATCATCCAAACGGGATCCTTCGAGCGGGTGGGAGGCAACACCGCTCTTTCTGTCGATGTGAGAATCATAGCCGCGACAAACAAGATGCTTGAACAAGCGGTTACTGCCCGGGAGTTCCGAGAGGATTTATTCTACCGGCTCAATGTAGTTCGCATTCAGATGCCTCCCCTGAGAGAACGTCACGGCGATATTCGATTGTTGATCAACTTTTTCCTTAAGAAGATCTCTCAAGTTCAAAACCAACTGCCCAAGTCCATTTCAGAGGAAAGCCTTGAGATTCTCGAGAAACATTCTTGGCCTGGCAATGTCCGAGAACTCGAAAACGTTATCCATCGTGCCATCGTAATGGCATCGGGCAATACAATCCTGGCCTCGAATCTTCCACCCGAGTTGCAGCATCTGAAGCGCCCGACAACGACTCCAGATGATGCTGGACACTCTGCAAACCCTCTCACACCCTCCAAGGCATCACAGGCCCCCCAAACTATCGAGGCATTGGGGAAGCTCTTGTTCGAGTGGGCTCGTAACGATAAATCTTTGAAAATCCTCCCTGCGGTGGAAAGGGAACTTGTGATCCAATCACTTGCGGAGACCAACGGAAATCAAGTCAAAGCAGCGAAGCTCCTTGGCATCACCCGGGCAACGCTGAGGAAGCGAATCGAGAAATTCGGTATCACCCAGAGACTCGAAGTTTCCTAGCATGGAGCGCCTAGTAGACCGGGTAACCTCTCTTTCGAACATCCCGCCCGGCCGCTATTCGATGACGCATCCTGGGTGACTTGAGGACGTGCCCGCAGAGAAAGAACTTCATACCCGCTAGCAAAGCGACGGCTTAAAGTGAACTCACAGGAGGAGAAAGCGGATCTTCAACGCGAGGCTGAAGACTGCGAACTGGCTTAGGACGACACACAACCGCGCACGAGTTCCTATCGCGCGATGAGGCGCACCCTGAAGAAACGCATTCCGTTGGCGCTGGGGATTCTGTGCTCAAGATCTGAGGATGCCCCGCTCAAGACATCAGATACCGGGCTCCACGACCCTCCTACGATGGATGTAGAACCCTCGACCACGTACTGTTTCCCGGGAAGCGAAGACCAGCGTAACAGAATACCGCCACCCACCGTTTGCAGACGAACGCGGAGCGCTGATGCCGGCTCGTTAGGATTCGTCCCTGCGAGGTACTCCAACCAGTTCGAAACCCCATCTCGGTCTGCATCGGCATTCGCAAGCCCAAGCGGGTTATCAAGGGTTCCGAAGTATTGAACTCTCCAAGTATCAGGTATACCATCCCCCACGCTGGACAGATCGCGTTCACCCAAACTCAAGATCCCATCCTCAGAGCTCAATGGTACTACATTCAAGCCATCAGCAGAAACGGAAGCTCGAGTCACGTGGATCCGATACGCATGCCGAGAGCTCGCACTCGGAGGTAAAACCACGCGCAATCGAGCCATAATGGCCTGTCCGCTTATGCCAACCACCGTATCGTTTAGGCAGGCGAAAGAGGCATTACCGATACCTTGAGACCCAGAGAATGAAGCAGCCCCAAGGTTGGCATCCGGAAAAATCCGAATCTGCTCCATGAGCGGGGGAGCATCATCAAGCGGGACAACATCAAGATTGAGAGCGGCCAACTTCATAGGCGCGTCACCCCTCACTGTAAGCAGAATCGGGATAACCACTGGCTGTCCACCAACACCCTGCAAACTCTGCACACGAATCGAGGCTGAACTCGGTACGGAAAGCGCGGGAGCGGGCGGAATCAATCCGACAGAACGGTTTAGAATCTCTGCTGGCTGAGAGGGGGAACCGCCACGAGACGTGTTTTGCTCAGCCCGTGCCACACGGACGCCATTCGACCAGAAGCGACGATACCATGTAAGCGTGGAGTCTAAAGAGCGGCGAAAACTGACAAACAGATCATTTACATCCAGGTTTCCATCCCCAAATTGAATACGATTTACATCACTCAAACGCGCACCATCAAAAATCTCGCTGCTCTGCACAAGCGGGGAATCAAAGATACCATCACCACGCCCAACGAAAATAGAAACATTGCTTTCCGCGAGACTCGACACGGCCATGTCCAATTTCCCGTCTCCATCCAGATCCCCGACTGCCACCCGGGACGGAGACCTCCCAACGCTGTAACTGCGCTCACTGACAAGCACTCCCGCCCCCGAATTCGTTAGGACCATCACGCTGTTCAGAAGTGAGTTGGCAACCGCAACGTCCAACCGACCGTCGCGGTTAAAGTCGCCCAAGGCGACTGAGACAGCCCCACCACCGGTAGCGTAATTGGAGGAGGCCAGAGCGCCCGTAGCGGTTCTGAGCGTGATCGAGACCGAACCGCTAGTAGAGTTTGCCGTGACAAAATCTGTTAACCCATCCCCGTTCATGTCGCCCAAGGCCACGTCCACAGGATGACTGTTGACTCCCCCTCCAACCGATACATCATAGGCTTTGGAAGGAACGCCTAAGGCTGCGGCATTATTTGTGAGGACCGATAACGTTCCGTCAAAGGAGTTCGCAACCACGAGATCGGTAAGACCATCGCCGTTAAAGTCGGCCAAAGCCATAGCGGAAGGCCCACTTCTCTCCCCAGTTCCGCTGAAGATCTCGCGGTGAACAGCGTAGCTCCCCGTGGTGTTGTTCGTTTGGACAATAACGGACCCAGTCTGCAGATTGGCAATGATCAGGTCTGCAAATCCATCCAGGTTCATATCCGTGGCGGCTACGGCCGAAGGAGCGGATGAGGATCCACCGCCACCGGCGAACAATTCAGAGGCGCTGAAGCTCCCGTCCCCGTTCCCGGAATGGATAGTAACGAAGCCATTGAACTCTGCGGGGCACAAAACGTCTAGTTTTCCATCCCCGTTCACATCCGAGACGGACAAATTGCCGGGCTGGAAGTTCCCTACCCCAAGGGAAAAGCGACTTCCTGCGCCGAAAGCTCCGTTACCAAGGCCGAGCCGAACGGTCAGGCTGTCGTCAACTCGGTTACAGGTCAGCAGGTCCAAGATCCCATCACGGTTCAAATCGACCAGCGCGAGTCCTGTGGGGCCCCTCGATACGCTTAGATTGCGGATGGCTGACTGAGAGACGCTACAGCATGAATCCATCGAATCGAAGAAATCACTTCCCTGGGGCGGTTGGTTGATCTGATACGAGACGGCGTTGAAGACCTTCACGACGTCTTGGTTGACGATCTCGCCATCACCGAACTCACCCGAATTAAGCCAATAGAATGGAGCAAGGTCTCCGACGACGTAGTACCGTGCACCGTTTGTCGAGACAACGACTTCCTTGGTGGCGTTGATCGCCCCCAACCCAAGACTCCCCTTGCGAGGAAGATCAATAAAAACGTCCTTTGAAACCCCATCGGAATCGAAAGATGTGGCCGAGGGTCGTGATAAGCTGACCTGGTAGCCGTTCCCGGGAAGTGCGGTTGTTGGGATGACGAAAGAAAAACCTCCCAAGACAACTCTCCGATCCGTTTTTCGAAAAACGGTCTCATGGATCTTCGAATACGTAATTAAATCTTGAGATGAAGAGTCGAACAGGACCCGTCCCCCAAAACGCTCGAACCAACCGACGCCGAGGAAACCGACAGGAGGATTAGTAATAATGAGGCCGGTCAGGTTCGTGCTGCCCCCCGCAGAATCCGTTGCTAGCGAAGGTGGCAACGGAAAAAACACCGGAGGAGTTCCAGGAGTTGAACGTTGCAACATCGATTCAAACCCGAGTGAAGCGCCTACCAAGGCAGGGCTGGAAGGGGTGTTGGTCACAGACAAACCAAACTGGAGTGCGTAAACACTCTGGTCAGGGAGTAAGCTCAGGGTCACAGGAGCAAAGTATCGTTGCCCCGGAGATGCGATGAACTCACTGGAGCCCTCAACTCGATTCGTTCGCGATCCTTCAAAGCCAAAGGCTAGCAGGTTCGGTAGGTAGTTCGTCGCGTAGAAGACGTTCGAAATGACTTGGCTGTTGAAATAATTCGCCCGGAACGCCCTGGCTTTGAAAACGATATCCTTGTCAGAGATTTTCAACCGAACCGTGCCGTCCGGCTCCGGCGCCAAACTAAGCTCAGGAATCGGGTCCGTCCCGTCGGTAGTGTAGTACAGCTTCGCACCAACCGTCGATGTTGATATCTTGAATTGAGCTGGGTTCTCCCCTTGGATAGCCGGATTCGCGACCTTGAACTGGAAACGCGCGGACACCACGGAGCTCGATCGGCGCTCGTTGTGGGTGCCGATCGACTTGACAGTAACATCGGGACCAATCGGATCCGTCCGGATGTAAAGGGGCTCCGCCTCCGCGACCAAGAGTCCGTCACGATAAGGTGGGGCCTCAGGGCTGAACTTTGTGGGATCAGGAGGAACGTCAGTTGAAAGCAGGTTTGTAGAGGTCGAAGCCGTGCTAAAGCGTGTCGTAGTTTGAGCCTCTCCCAAGATTGCAATTGAAACATCGTTGTTGAACACCTCACTCGTGACCGTGCGGAGCTTGGATTCGGAGCGGCCCGTGGCTTCGTTAAAAACGAACTCCACCCAGCCAATCTTCGGTGCCGCGACCGCAGGCTGAATAGGCGACCGCTGAACCCGACGGACAGCGTTATTCGCAAGATCAGCGATGACAAATCCAGTGTTCAAAGGATCCGATGCGAGTCCCGAGGGGGAATTGAGCCTAGCATCCTTGAGCAACCCATTGACCAAGCCCGGCTGGCCCGCAAGACCCGAGAAAGTCTCAACCGACCAACCATCAACCTCCGCGTTGTAGAAAAGTCTGCGAAGCGTGTGGTTTCCGGAGTCGGAAACCAGAAGACCGGACTCAGGTCCAAGCCAAAGTATTGAACGCGGATTACTGAAAGTTGCAGAGGTCGCAAATAGCGCATCCTCGCTGCCGCTAGCAAACCGAGAATTCGCACCAGCTAGCAGTGTTAACTTTCCGTTGGGGGCTAGTGATTTGATCGAATGATTTCGAGTGTCAGCGACGAGCAGTAGCCCATTAGTCCAAGTTGTGACACCCGATGGCTCATAGAGGCCGTTGGTGATCCCTGCGAGGGTGGAAACGGTACCCGAAACATCGATTTTCCGGATCGCGTTGTTCTTAGTATCCGCGACGTAGATGTTACCTTCAGTGTCTGCACTAAGGCCCGATGGGAAACGGAACCGAGCTTGGTTGACCCCTGCCGGTGAGTCTGCAAATCCTGGCAAACCAGGCTGGCCAGCCAGGGTGGAGACAACACCATCGAAGGAGATGAGCCTAATCGTGTGGTTCCCAGAATCCGCTACCACAACGCCCCCACGAGCAAAAACCACTCCTTGCGGCCCACTGAACCGAGCCAAAGAGCCCCTGCCATCGTTGGTACCCGACTGACCGATCAGCCCAGCGAAATTGAGCAACACTCCCGTATCAGGGAAAAACCTCACGACACGGTTGTGTCCCGAATCTGTGATATAAAGGTTGTTATCGGCGTCAACGGCGATCCCCTGCGGCTCCAAAAGTCCTGTGGTCACCAAGGATCCAACAGACTGTGCGGCCAATCTCGCAGTGAGCAAGAGAGCCATCACGAACCCGGTCACGATTTTATTATTCATGCTAACGATGGCCACGCCCTTAGAGGGACCAAATCCATATCACAAAACACATGCCAACACCTCCCAACTCGCGAGGGCGACTTGGGCTCTATAGGATCATCAAGGCTTGAGTCTGACGCGATAAAACAACCCGCCCGAGGAGGATGGCACGGCTTGGGTCTCATGAACCCCACCATCGCCTTCGTCGTTCTCAACAACAGCCCGCCATTCCGGCTGACTAAGGGAGGGGCTTACCTCTACCGCATAATTCCTGCCGGGAACCGTTTGCCAGCGTAGGTGAACTTGATCCACTCCGCCCGAGCGCCGGACCTCGGGTCGACCCAGCTCAAGGCGAGAAGTCGATTTTCTAGGGTTAGTCCCCGCTAGATACTCAGAGAGATTATTCGCTCCGTCGCTATCGGAATCAGCGTCCTCGCTCACCTCAGGGTCCAGAGGGCTGCCAAAGTAGTAATTCTTCCACTCGTCGGAAATGCGGTCCTGTGGTAGAGGGGCCTTAACACCCACCCAGACCACCCCAGGGATACTTTCGATGTCATACTGAGTCTCCAAATCAGGAGCGCCGTCCGGGTTGAGAAATCGAATCTTAAAGGATTGTCCCGTTCTTGCCGACCTCGGAACCACGAAACGAACGTAGCCGATATCCCGAGCAGACTGGAGCGCGGGAGTGAACGCCGAAGCGGGCACCAAAGGCCAAGAAGCCACGGTCTGATTGGAGGGGAGACCATCGGCACTTAACGGACTTGGCATCCCCTTCGCTGAAGAGAATGAAACCGGGCCTTCGACGCTTCCCAGATCACTACTGACCTCGATTCGGAATTGCAGTCCGGCCAAACTTTCTCCGCGACGGACATCTAACTTCACAGGCACCTCGACCGCTCCACCGGGCAACACTTGATCCACAACACCCCCTCGGAGAATCGCTTGCCGATACCATAGGTCCTTGCTTAGTGAGCCCTTCTGAACGGAGGCCGCTTGGTTTGGAGAACCGCCCAATACACTGGCAACCGTGTTTCGCACACCACCATCCACCCAGACCCGCTTCCAATTTCGATTATCGCGCCGTAGAGATCGGCTCAGGATTCGTTGCCAGTCCAGGAATCGAATCTGGCCGTCACCACCAACGGCTCCATCGTCATCGTCTGGATACGCATCCATCGCATCGAAGACATCCGAGAACGCATAAGGAACACGGATCCCGAGCGATGCGTAAAACGCATTATTCACATCGCTGTTATCTAGGTTTCCATCGCCGAACTCGCCAGCATTATACCATGTCCCGAGCGCCGTATCACCAACCAGATAAGGAATGTTCTCGACGGTGATGGTGCGCGAGTCCATGGCCTTCAACTCGATCTGAGCCTGTTGGGCGTTGGTTGTGCCGGAAGGCTGCACCACTCGTATCCGGTAGAGATCCCCTGCTTTGGAATCAGCAGGGATCGAGACAGCGAGCATGGCAACCGTACCGAATTCAGAGACTGAAAAATTAGCATTCGTGCCTATCGCAGACAGTGTAACACCGGAAGTCGTCCCGGAGCGGTAAGAGGAAGTGCTGAAGATGGCAGGACCGCTGCCAGAGGAACTCCCCGCCAACCGAATGAAATCATTGGTTGTTGAATTCAGCGCCCGCACGTCGCTAGCCAAGGGCTTAGTCGACGCCGAGTCAGGACTCACCTCGACCCTGAACTGCACCGATCGGAGGGTCAAATTCGTCCGGAGATTGATCACAACAGGGACGACTATCGTGGAGCCGACACCTGCCTTCATGTCCCGTGGAATTCCGATCGCATTCTCCTGAACCGGTTGACCTGACACGATCTCACTAGGGAGAGTGTTAGGCGAGAAAGCCCTTGCACGCACCAGTCGCAGGTCTTGACCGGCCGATACTACCTGGTTGACGGTAAAGGGTGATGTATAGACCGTCGAGGTCTCGTTCGGTTCCGATCCATCAAGGGTATAATAAATCTTAGCATCGGCACGGACTTGTGACAGTGCGAACGAAACGGACGTCCCATTTGGGAAGTAACCTGAAGCAGGGCTCATAACCGGTGCAGGGGTCTTGATCCGTAGGTCTGCAGACGAGATTGAGCTCGAAGCGAAACCGCTGCGCACGCCCAAAACCTTGATTACGGCGTTCGTAGCTACGACGAACGGGGCCTCATATCGGACACTGCTCGTGGTCGGATCAGAACCATCTGTCGTTATAAACAAGCCCGACAATGGGATGTCGAGAGGCGTAGCGGAAGATAGGGTGACCGTGACCTGATTAATGTTGGTAGAAGACTGCGGTTGAATTCGGGGAAGCCCGACTGAGAACTTAAACTCCTGCGAGACCACATCACTATCCACAAACCCCTTGCGGAATGCGCGCACCTTTAAAACACCGCTACGAGCCAATGAGATCGGACGTCCCGACTCGTAAAGGTTACTGGTTTCGGGGCGGGGATCCTGGCCATCAATAGACCAGTAGATCTGAGCAGAAGGAGTTTCGCTGTTCAGCGTGACATCAATTGGCAATTCAGAAGTCGTTACGCTAGAGGCAATCTTGGGCGTAGCGACCTTGAGGACGAACTGATTACTCGAGATGACGCTGGATTCAAAACCTTCCTTAAACCCTCTCACCTTGAACGCACCAGAAACACCTACCACGATTTGAGAGTCTGGGTCGACGGGACCAGAGGACGCAGCGGTGGGATCCGACCCATCCGTGGTGTAGTAAAACTTAACCCCCTTGGTCGCGCTGGAGACCGTGACCCTAACAACATCATTGGAGCTCAAGCCTGCCGGACTTACGATCGGATCGCTCACCACGAACCGGAACAGATTGCTGACGGCGATGCTTGGTGTGTAGCCTGGCTTGAAGGCACGCAGTTGCAACGGCCCATTGAAAACGCTGCGATCGGTCCACTTCTCACTGGTCAAAGTCGGAGTCGATCCGTCTGAAGTGTAACGTATGTCAACCCCTTCAGTAGCCGTCTTAACCACGATCGCCCCTTCATTCGTAAAAGTGCCCCCCGCTGGGAAAACCTCAAGAGCAGCTACCGAGAACTCAAAACGGTTGCTGATGACTTCGCTTGAGTCGAAGCCCTCTCGAAATCCACGAACACGAATCACGACATTGGAAGATATGGTCCCGTCCGTCCATTTTGGGCTACTGAGAAGCGGTGTTGACCCGTCGACCGTAAATCGAAGATCAGCACCTTCGGTCGCGGAGGCTACATTGACCTTCAGGTCGTTTGTGAAGGCTCCACCCGAAGGGGTCATGAGCGGGGTAGCAACGAAAAAGGAGTAGTTGTTGCTCACGGAATCGCTAGTACCGAAGTCTGGTGAATACCCACGAAGCTTAAGCGCTATCGGCCCTCCCGTCAGATCGATCGCCCCCGAACTTAGAAGGGAAGAAGGTGTTGGATCGATGCCGTTCGTGGTGTATCGGAAGGAGCTACCGACCGTGGTAGATTTTACGGTCAACCTAACGCTGTTACTGTAACTTCCACTCGTTGGCGTAATCTCCGGGGTAGCTACTAACTCACGCTTGAAGACCCGAAGCGCATTATTATAGAGGTCTGCAACTAAAATCTGACCGTCTAAGTCCAAAGCTAGCCCCATGGGACCATTAAAACGGGCGTCCGAGGTCTCCCCACCTTGTAGCCCTGACTCGCCAGCTCGCCCGGCGATTGTCGCAACTCGCCAAACTCCCCCTCGCTGGAACACTCTCCTGAGGGTATGATTCCCAGTGTCAGCCACGACCAACCCGGTGTCCCCACCTACCCACAACAATCCACGAGGGTTGTTAAAGCTCGCAGAGGTCCCCGAGCCATCGTCCGAACCCGGTTGTCGAAATGTCCCAGCCAAGACCACCGGAGCCCCCCCACCGGCAGGGATCATCTTGATCTGATGATTCCGGGTGTCGGCCACAAAAAGCGCTCCTCCCTCCCCCACTGCAACTGCCGCAGGCTCGTAAAAGCCGGTTGCGTAGGTGGTCACCTGCGCCGCAGGCGTGATCTTGCGGACCGAGTTGTTCTTAAGGTCGGCCACATAGATGTTTCCGGCTCCATCGACAGCAATTCCTGCTGGCGCATTAAACTGAGCGTTTGCCCCCGCGCCGTTCGCGCTTCCTCGGGAGCCGCCAGCGATCGTGGTCACCTCGCCCTCCAAGGTCACAAGGCTGATACGATTTGCGGAAGATTCGGACACGACGAGTCCTGCTGAAGTAAACGCCAGTCCTTGAGGCCCAGCAAGAAGACGGTCAGCGAGAGTGAAGGACTTTGTATTGCCTGGCTGCACCCGAACGATTCGGCTGTTCGCGCTATCGGTGAAATAATAGACATTGGTGGACGAACTTACCGCCACGGCATAGGGCTCGTAGAGATCTGTCGATGCAACGGTCTCGACGGTCTGTGCTACAGCCATTGGGAGTAAGAACAAGCAGCCGAGAGCGGCGATCAAGTATCTTGTTTTCATAGGCATTTGAAGATCTTCGTATACTTCGGGGTTGAATCAGGGCACCAGCCTCAGACGGTAAAAACGCACTGGGGTCGAACCCGGTTGTGGATCATCGACATAAACTATATCACCGTCACCCGAAACGGTTGAACCCAAGACGTCCCAAAGAACACTGTTGATCGTGTCACTGCGCTCAAGTCGGTAGCGCTTCCCTGGAGCAGACACCCAAGACAGTCTTATCCCTCCGTTTCCGGAGATTGAACGTACGCTAATCTGTGGTTTCGAATCAGCAGAAGTCGGATCGGTGCCCGCCTGAAACTCTTGCAGGTTACTCAATCCGTCGGAGTCAGTATCATTACCCGCCACAGCGGAAGGACTAAAAGCGCTGCCAAAGAATCTAATCTTCCATTCGTCCGGGATGGAGTCTGAGACCGTCGCCGGTTTCGCCAAAACCCACACCGAACCGCTCAAGGTTTCGAAATCATACTGTGTCGATACGTCGGGAGCACCATCGGCATTGAGAAACGCAATCGAGTAAGAAACTCCCTTCGTTGCCGAGATGGGCACCTTCATTCTCACGTGACCTAGGAGCACCTCGCCGGAAAGAATCGGTTCGAATGAGCCCAGACTCCACCCGCAAGCTACTTGATTCAACGGGACTCCCTCGAGGCGTACGGGCTGAGGGTATCCACCCAAGGAGAAAAACTCCACCTGCCGATCGAGCGGAGGTGCGTCCAATGAGGGGGTAACGACCACGCGGAACTGTAGACCTGACACCGCTGAACCCGCCGCAGTCTTCAAGTAGACAGGGATATCAATCACATTACCTGGAGTTACGGAATCCACATCCCGAGCGTAAAGCCGTGCCTGCCGCACCCAGATAGCACCAGGGAGGCGTTTCTGAAGCTGAGAGGATGACAAGGGACTTGCCTTGATAAGAGAGGCACTCTCCGTCTGCCGAACTCCTGCTAGACTCCAATCGCGTTGCCAGTTCTCCGCCCTCAGCCGCAACGAACGAAGCAGCAGAGTCTGCCAGTCGAGGAACCGAATCTGACCGTCGCCTCCGACGATTCCGGGTGAATCCTCGGGAAAAACATCCATCGCGTTGAACAAGTCCGAGAAGTCATATGGAACCCGCACCCCCAAGGACGCATTGAAGACATTGTTGACATCGTCGTTCTTTAAATCCCCATCACCGAAGGTACCGGAGTTGTACCACGCCGCCTTGGCGGTATCACCTACGATATAAGGTGTGGATCCCACGATAAGTGTCCTGCTGGGCATCGGCACGATCGGGACCGGTGTTTGCTGTCCATCGGAAGTCGCCGAAGGTTCCGTGATTCTTAGGGAATATAAATCACCCGGCTTTGCAGTCTCTGGCACGGGGATGGCAAGCATGGCCACTACTGCGAAATTTCGAATGGAAAAATTCGAGTTTGTCCCGATAAAACTAACTGCGATGATGCGTGTGTCCCCAACCAAACCGGACACCGTTCCGAAGGAGGAACGCCCTCCGCTAGAACTATCAGCCGTCGCAACTCGAACAAAGTCGTTGGATCCAACACTCAAAGCCCTGAACCGAGATGATATGATCCCTGACTTCGGGTTGTTTGGAGTGATCTCGACGCGAAACTGGAGTGACTTAAGTGAATCATTGCTCCTGAGGTTCACCACCACTGGCACAACGACAGTGGCTCCCACACCCCCCGAGACGTCAGAAGCCAAGCCAATCTCGGTTACCAAGGCGGGCTCTCCTGAAACCGTCAGGCTGGAGTTGGTGGAGTCAAAAGCCTTGAGTCTTAGGGAAGTCAAATCTCGTAGCCCGTCAGACCACTTGATAAGGCCTCGGTTGTTACCATCCAGGAGAACCGGAGTGCTATTCGTGGTGGGTTCCGAACCGTCGGTCGTGTAAAAGACCGAACGTACGGCGCTGGAAACCGAGATGAGCTGACCCATAGGAAAATATCCAGACGACGGGGCGATGACAGGTGACTCGAGATTAACGGAGTTGGTCGCCTGTAAAGACGCGACAGAGGTAGTTCGGATCAAATGGTAGAAGGACTCCGTTGTAAAAACCACTCCTCCAGAGTCGACGGCTACACCGACGGGTTCGCGCGCTTCAGCGATGTTGTTAGTCCCATCGAACCAGCCAGGAAAGCAACTCGCACAATCACTCCACTTAGCTGGATTGACACCGTACAGCGTGGATGTCAAACCGTTGGTATCGACCATCCGAACGCGATGATTCATTCGATCGGCGACGATGATCATGCCATTGGGAGCTTTAGCTAGCTGATGCGGTCGATTGAAACGAGCCTTGGAACCATTACCATCCGTGAACCCAGCCCCTCCACCTCCGGCTAGGGTCGTCAAAAGCCCAGAGCGAGGTTCGAAGATTTTGATCGAGTGATCTTCCGTATCACTAACTACCACCGCGCCCGAGTCGAGAACGTCGACTCCGCGAGGGCCGTGTAATCCCTGAGCCAAGATGGAAATGGCACCATCTGTGCCGATGCGTTTGAGCACCCCGCCAATTTCCGTTACGTAGAGGTTTCCTTTAACATCCACGGCCATGGCAGTAGGGCCTGTAAGATTGGAGGCCACAACCCCGACAAGCTCGAATGAACTGTCATACTTCGTGATGCGGCCGTCCTTCTGAGTCAAAACATAAAGGTTCGTCGACTGGTCTGTCGCCACATCGACAGGAAACGGTAAATCCGAGATTACGGTAGAGGTCGCAGTGGAAGGAACCACCAAGCGACGGATCACGCCGTTTGTGACGTCGGCAACGAACACACCACCAGCCCGGTCAGAGGCGATGCCCAAGGGGCCGTTAAACTGTGAGTTCTGAATCCCATCACCATCCGCAAACCCAAACGGGGGACCACCCAAATGAAGAGGCCCTCCACCGACGGTCCTTACAACGATGCTTGGCGTTTGAGCTCGAATCTGCGCCAGGCTGAGCAGCAACAAACCCCAGACACAGAACAACAGACCGACAGACCCACGTCGTGGGCTCGATAAACGGCCGATATGGAACATGTCAACTTTCATTTTCCGGTTCAGAGCCGCAGAGCATTACTGTTGGGCCGCAAAACATCAGACAGAGACGGTGGTCTTACTTGTTGGTTTTCTTGGATTTGTAAGGTTTTGCGCTATCCCACCGTGTCGAATCGTCAGGCAATTTATCCTCCTTCTTATTTCTCAGGAATGCCTTAGGATCGGAGTTGGCTTGGAAGTCCGCATCCTGGATGATGGTTGGTGTGACAAAGATCAAAATATTCCGACGATTTCGAATCTTCTCATCTTTTCGGAACAGCCGACCCAGCATCGGAATATCCCCTAGGACAGGAATCTTGCTAAAGTTCTTGGTGCTCTCGTCGCTGGTTAACCCTCCGATCACCAGTGTATTCCCTGTCGGCACCACCGCACGAGTGCTCATGGAACGTCGACTAAAGATCGGGGACTCATTGACACGACCACCGAGGGTCTTCCTCTCAGGCACTGCCTCTACGTTGGAAATTTCAGGTTGGAGATCGAGCAATACGTTCACATCGGCGACAACCCGCGGTGTCACCAGGAGTTTAATCCCGACCTCGTTCAGTGGCCGTTCCTCCCCCTTGACGGTCAGATCGTAGTTCGGTTTTACACTCGTAGGGCTCTGTCCACCGGACCCGCTGATCTGCCCTTGCTGCTCCTCGAAAACGGGAATATTTCGAACTACCACTAGTTTAGTCTGCTGTCCCTCGAGCGCTACGGTGGTAGGAGAAGCGATGGATTCCGATTCGCTATCGGTGTTCAGGAAGGACAGAGTGGCCTTTACACCGTCGGCGTTTAGGAAGGCCAACCCGGGGGTTAAGCCGGTCGCGGTATTGAAGCTCATGCCAGGTACGTTACGATCTCCGATAGCGGTAGTTACAGCAGAAGCCGTGGAAGCGTCGGCGGTGCTCGTGATCGTGCGACCGCTCGGTAGTGTGGTCGTAGTCGATTCTCCAGGGCTCGTGGTGGTCGACGAGCCTGTGGTCAACCCGTTGCCCATGCTGATATTCTGAGCTGCCAACGTCCCTGACCAGTCGATACCCTTGATCGACTTAGGGCTTCGGATCGTCTCAAAGAACTGCGCCTCGATCAGAACCTGGTGGTTGGCAACATCCAACTTTGCGAGCAGGTTTGTGATCTCAGTTGTATCCCGCGCAGTGGCCGTCACGATCATCTGGCTTGTGCGCGGTTCAGCATAAACCTTCGCTCCAGCGGGAACCGCAGTAGTAACCACCATCGCAAGGTTTGTGGGGTTGCTATATTTGAGTTGATAAACCGTTGTAATGAGCGGTTCGCGGAGGGTTGGATCCTTCTTTGTGACCCGGTGGATACCCGTTTTTTGATCCTCGACCAAAATCAGATCATGGTTCGCCAACACAGCTTCGAGCGCTTGCTTTGCTGAAACATTTTCAAAGCGAATCGTGATATTAGGCAACGGAATCGGTTTTCCGTCGGGCCCCACAACAGGCGTTGTTACTTTAGGATCCAATAACAGGTTGAGACCAGCGTTCCTCGATAAGTTGTTGATGGCATCAAGGAGCGGAGTATCCACTAACGAGATCACATCGCCCTGGGCCTCTGCGGTCGACTCTGCCGAGGTTTCGGAATCCGCAGCTTTGGTTTCTGCGGCGGGCACCTTGGACTCCGGTTGAGGAGCCTGCGCAGTGGGGGCTGGAGGGGCCGTGGCAACGCTGGGTGGCTTCGGAACTGGCGACTCCTGAGCCAAGCCAGAAAAAAGCGTTGACGCTAATCCCAAAAGCATTACGGCATGAATGGATCGTTTCATTCTAGATGAGAAAATTGAGGGTCCGCTGCCGAAATCCCTTTGGGCTTTGTTGCACCCCTGGCCACGGTTATGAATTCCACCTCGAGAGTCCATGTTTTGAGTCTGCGTCAAAGCCATCACTTCTGTGGCAGGTAAAGGTTTTTGGTCTCGTTACTGCCTTCGATCTGTACCGTCACGGAAACATCCTTGATCTCGAGGCACCGCACTAAATTAGTCCCACCCAACGTCTTGATTAGATACTGTTCTCCAGGCGCAAACGTGATGTTGTTAATAAGGGCGAAACGCCGTCCACGTATGCCTTTGGAGATGCCCTTTAGATACAAAGAGGAAACAAAGGAAGGGACGGGGACGGCTTCCGATACGGACCCTTTATCCTTTGGTCGCGGGTCAGCAACTGGGACCGGCGGCGCTGGATTCCGACGTCTCGAGTTAGGAAAGAAGGGGTCTCGCCCACTCTTATAATCATCCACAAACTCAGACTTGGGTACGACGAAGGGCTGGGGAACTGCCGTTTTATCGCCTGCCTTGGCCGCCGCAGCAGCAGCGACTGCGGCAGTGGGCGACAAAACCCAGGAGAAAGCCCCGAAAAAGACTAAGAACACCCATGCAGAGCAACTGAAACGCTTCAACCGGATGAGAGGACTGAAAGAATTAGCGTTCATGGCAAAGTTGCGGGCTTAATCAACGCAACCACGTCGATCTCGAACGAAAGCCTTTCAGGGGCTGTTGCATCCGGAAGGTTCGGCGTGTTGATGTCTAGGTTCTGAACGAACATGTGTGGGAAACGGTTCTCAAAGTCGGCGAGGAATTTGCCAAAATCATGGTAGAAAGCCTCTACTCGGACATGAAACAGCGCGGCATTCGTATAAGGGAAATCAGGCATTAACTCAAACTTTTGCAGCCGTTCGCGCTGGAAATCGACGAAATTCACCGGGTGTGTTTTCTTGAACTCGTCGAGTGTGAGAATAATCCAAGAGAAAAGATCTCCTGTAGCCATTTTGGCCTCAAGACTGTTTAACCGTTCGGTTGCGACCGTAAGGTTACTCTGAACCAGAGAGGCGTTCTTCACGTAAAGCTGTCCCTTGGACAATTTGTCAACCGCTTCGGTTTTTCGCTTGAGAGTGAGTGCCAGAGCTTCTTTCTGCGTGCTGATCACCCCAAACCACAAACCGATCACGATCACCAACGTGCCCATGGCAACGAGGATGAGCTGATCGCGTTTTTCTTTGGATAACTTATTCATGAGCAACGAGTCTGTGCCTTATCGGATAACCAACTTGTTCGTGCGCAAGGTTTCTAAGAATTGGCATTCAATCGTGAACTCCACGAAGGACCGACCTGGTTCCACTGGATCCGCAGTGACTGGTGATCGATTTCGTAGCGCAACGCCATCGACCTTCTTCAACTCGGTCGAGAAAAACGGGTGCGCCGCGATCCCTTCCCTAAAGCGATTGATTTGAGACCCCGGGCTAGGCGAGATATCTCGCCCCTGTACTGTGAGACTGATTTTTTGACGCGAGCTGCCCGGCTTCGGCGGAATGATGACCTTGTTGGTGGTGCCAGAGACACTGTTCGTTTTTCCGGGGATGAGGTCCACCGTTTCGAAGCTCTGACGAGCGAGAAGTTTCTGCACTTCCACCCCGTCCACCATAGTGAACTGAACTGCATTCAAGACCTTCGCCCAGAGAAACCGATTCGTTGACAGTCTATCCAGAGCATCCAGCCGGGCTTCGGTAGCGGTTGTCTTGCGGTGATCTGCGTCGATTTGCTTGAACTTAGGCTCCAAAGCCTTCCATTTAGAGACCTGGGCGGTAAGTTCGGATGACGCACGCGAGACCTGCACCTGCAACAATCCAGTCCAGATAAGAACGAGCCCGATCAAGATCCCCGCAGCCCAATAGGCACGCTTAACAGGGTCGCGCCTGCGCATCTCTTCAGCTGCGATTTGTTCGGCAAGGAGGTTGACCCTAATCGGCATAATGTGTCTTCAGGAAGCAGGGGGGATGGAGGCAACTGCGGCACCGATCACAGCAGCCAACTGAGGAGCGTCCTTCTCGATCTCCCCAGCAAGCTGGGGCGGTAAGGCCAATGAGAACCCTGCGGACGGGTTCCAACTTTTGCAAGGCACCATCAAGTCATTTTGCAAGGTTTGAATGATGAACTCGGACTTACCGGTCCCTCCAGACACATAGACCTGCGGCACGGCTTTGTCCTGATTGTGCTCAAAAAAGTCGATGGACGCCCGCAGTTCACGCCCTAAGGGAGAAAGAAGCGGTTGCATGATCGCTTGCACTTCGTCGGCCATCCCGACCTTTATGTTCTCCCCTTCGAGATAACTAACCCCGAGCGTTTCAGCAATGCCGCTAGTGAGCTTATCGCCACCAATCCCCACCACCCGGGAAAGGCACATACGACCTTCGAGGAAGATCGTAATCGAGGAATGCTTAAAACCGAGATCGACCAAAGCAACGACTTCCTTGCTGAACACATCGGGGTTCGTCAATTCAAACGCGTTCGCAGGTCCGAGCATACTCGGAAACATGTGCTCCACCCCAAACCCCGCATTCTTGCAAGCCGTCTGGATGTCATCGACAAACTGCTTACGGGAACCGGTCACTAATACGCGAGCCTTCGATGGGACTTTGCCTGCGTCTGCCCGAGGCTCAATGGTGCCCTGAATATGACAATCAAAGACGTAGTCCGAAAGGTCCTGTTGAAGATAGTTCTTACTGTTAAGCTTCACCATAGCCCTCAAATCCGCCACAGGCGACAGAGGTAATTCGGCTTCTCGCACAATGGCGTCAGTAACCCCGATGGCAACAACAAGACCCTTGGTTTTTCCGCCGACGGCATGGGCCACATTTTTGATGTGGACCGAGAGCACCTCGACCGAGAGACCGCGTTCATAGACCGGTGCATCCTGGATAACGTAATTCACCAACTGATAGGAATCTCCTTTTCGTTGGAGGTGAATTGCCTTGGTGTTACGAACACCTAGGTCGATTGCAAGGATGTGATCTTTTCTCGACGCTTTGGATTTGAGAAAAGGCAATGGCATGCAAAAAGATTGATTAGCTAAAATCTCAGATGAATTCAAGCAGGATCGGGCTACATGGAGATTCTATCATATTCTCCTTGCTATCGAACAGAACTACTGTCCCAGAGTCGCACCATCTTATCACTCCCGCCTGAGGCTAGTGCCTTACCGTCGGATGAAAAAGCGAGAGACATGACCGCCCCCTCCCCTCCCCCGAGTGATAGGCGAGATGCCCCTTTAGTAAGATCCCAAAAACGAATCGTACGATCCTCGGAACCACTTACCAAGAACCGGTTGCCCGGGGGAAAGCAGAGACTCTTCACCTCGGAGAGATGCCCCACCAATCGCTGCACAAGCTTGGCGGTGGCAATTTCCCAAATTGCTACATCCTTCGAATCGATCGCAGTAGCCGCCATAAGTTCATTTCCAGAGACCACGACCCGATTCACGGTGTTGCTCGTGACACTAAAACTCTGACGCGCCTGCGCCGTAGACGAATCCCAGAGGCGGACCGTGTCATCAAAGGATTGGCTCGCTACGAGCTTTCCACTGGCTGAGAAGTCGACAGACTTAATCCAGCTTGCTTGCTCGGAAAAACTAGAACGAGCCCCTCCCCCCGCGAGCTCGACCAACTTCACCATCTTTCGGTTTCCCGAGCCCGTCGCCAGCAAAGTACCGTCAGGAGAAACGGCAACCGGCCAAATCGTCTTTTGATAGTCCTTAATCGTGCGCTTCAATTTCCCAGAAGCCACATCCCACTCGGTCACGACGTTATCAAACCCGACGACGAAGAGGCTTTGATTGTTCGGGGCAAAAGTCATTGAGGAAACGCCGTCCGCAATGCCGTTGAGAGTTTGACGAAGCTCGCCAGATTGAGCGTCCCACAGCCGCACCGTACCATCGGCGGAGCCGCTTGCAAGGGTTTGGCTGTCGTGCGAAAAGGCGAGGGAATCCACCGATTTTGAATGCGCTTTGAGGACTCCGATCGGCCGCACTTTGAGATCCGGAAGCGCCACTGGCTTGGCTGTTTCGGTCGATGGGGCCTGCACTGCTGCCGGAACAGGAGCCGCAGCGGGCCGAACCGGGGTCCCCGGGGTGGGTGGCGGTGAGGAAGGCGGAGGCGCTGAGGGTGTCGCTTCCGCGACCTCTTCGCTGGATTGACCTTCGACACGTGGTCCATGACTTTTCATGTCTAGTACGCCCCAAATCGCAAGACCGGCACCAAGAAGGCCAGCTCCCAATCCAACCCACTTACTCCCAGAATCTGCGGAAGTCGCTTTCACCAAACCGGCCAGACCGCTGATCAAGGCGCCGGCACCTGCGATGAGACGCAGCTGCGGTATGAAAGCAAGCAACGCCAGAGCAATCGCAGCAAGCGTGAACAAGTTCAGGCCGCCCGGAGAGTCGGTCGCGACCCCACTGGGACGAGGAGGAACCACGACAGGCTCCTCTGCGGGTCGACTCCCACTCCAGGCGGAGGTGGTGACGGGTTTTGCCTCCTCGGCAACTCGAGTGCCACCTGAAGGAGCCGACCGAGTACCCTGGTGGGCTGCTGGAGCGACTCGTGAACCTGTCGGCTGGTTCTGAGGAGGTGCCTCCTCGGCCATCCAGTTTGGAGTAGCAGTTGGCGCGACCACGGTGGCCGCCGACAAGTCCACAGGGAGCTTACCCTCGTCGATCGCCTTCATGGTCTCCAGGAAATCAGGCACCGTGGCGATAGGACGGAGGCAGCACCACTCGAGCAGTGAGGCAAGCAGCTTGACCTGGGAATCCGGGCTCGTTTTTAGCCGTTCAAAAATTTTCGACTTTTGAGGATTTTGGAAGTCGGCCCCGACGAACAGTAAGTTATCGCCAGTGGAGAACTGGCCCCAGAGCTCGGGCTCGCGAGCTAGGGCGAGGAAGCAGGTCTGAATGACTAACGCGGCAAAATTGTCCAGCGCTTCCTCGTAGTAATCTGCTGTACGACGAGGATGCTGGTAATTCACATGCCCTAGTTCAGGGCTACGGCCCCGACCGAACCCAGGAACATACATTCCGTCATAATCCACCAATCGAAAGTCGCCTTCGGGGGTGACCATGACGTTGCCATGCTGTAGGTCCCCATGGGCGATGTGATGGCCTTTGATTCCCTGGAGGAGCTCCCTCCACTGCGATGCGAGCCGCCCTAACATGGCCGCATCACGGTAATACTCGTCAACAAACACATGCAGAGGCACTCCGGTCACCCATTGCATCTTCACGATGGGATACCATTCGTTGCGCACGTTGATCCCCTTAGAGATGTAGTCGAACTTGACCAGGTAGGGCAACTGAACAGCGGCGAGGTGTTTGCTCAGGATGGTGTATCGCGCCTGTTGCCCACTCACCTGGCGAACGAAGCATCGGATTGCCCACTTCTGATCGCCCGCCTTCACCTCGTATACGCTGGCGAAATTGCCCGACATGACCTTAGGCAAGCCGAGCATATCGCAGGCGACCTCGGCTGTCTTCAACTCCGGCTCGCTAAAGGAGAACTGAGGGTTCTGTATCGAGTCTTGATAATCCGTGTGATTGGGCCAGTTCATAGTTCCCCGTGCGGCAACGCCTCAAGCACTCTGCCATCGCACCACCATCAAGGTAGTGTCGTCGTTTTTTAGGTTCCCCTCTTTTCGCTTGATCGAAACGAAGCTTTCAAAATCCGATTCGGCTCGCAACTCGAAGAGGACGTTCCACGGCTTTTTTCCGGCTTCGTGCTGGGTCAAGAACCAGTGGGACAAAGCGTCGGTCGCGAGGAGGAATGCATCTCCGGGTTCGCGAGGTCCTTGGACCGCTTTGACCGCGTGGCGAACGGTATGATTCCAGGATGGATTACTGCACAACAGCAGTGGACGGGCGTTGAACTGCTCTGCCTTATCATTTGGAAACGCTCGCAACAAACGGTCCCCCCGCACCTGAAATAAGCAACTATCACCCACGGAAACCGCTCTCCATGAAGGCCCCTCGGGCACTTGAACCGGAGCGATTTGCGGGGTCACCCCAAAGAGGCGAGCCCAAAAGCCTACCTTTGGCGGGGGAGGCGGGGCAGGCGGGGGCGGAGGAGCACTCATCAACTCGAGCCCAAGAAGCGTGGAGAAGGCCCCGTTTTTGGCCTTTTCCTCAGCAAACCAAGGGAGTCGATCCCACGGTACGGAGGATCGCCACTCGGCCTGCAAAGGCCCTAACCATGCATCAAGATCCGTTCCCTCAGGCGGAGTTTGCGCGAACGACTCAGCGAGCCTTCGAGCCCAAATGTCTGCAAACGACGACTCCGTAGCGCCATCCGCCATACCGAAGCGGCGCGCGGATATTGAGAAAGAAAATGCGTCTTCATATTCCTCGGCGGTGTTGCCCTGCTTGGGCAACCAGAAGGTTTTGACCTCCGGGAGCATCGGTGAAGGGGTTTACCGTAGGTTGCTAGCCCTTGTTCCGATATCCAAGAACCGGATCAATTCGACAAGGTCTGCGTTAAAAGCGAACCCCCGGGAGGAAGCCCCGAGGGTAAAGTTCTCACTCCGCGCCAACTCCCGAAGACTGATGGGAAGCGGACTGGAAACAGAAAACAGGGTTCGCGAGAACTCATCCGGCAACGAAGCATCGCTATCCGGAAAGACAATCGGTGGAACAGGTTGACTGGAAATATGACAGTTGAAGAGCAATGTATTGCCGTCATCCGTGGCCTGATTGGTCAAAACGGTGGCTTGGGGTACTGGGCCCGAATCGGTGGCCTCCCCATCTGTGATGTTTATGACGATCGGGGGGTAAGAGCCACGATGCTTCGGGACCCATGTTTCCAGTAAGCTGGACGCCATCGCGATGGCTGTTCCCATGGGGGTGATTCCTTTTGCCACGGGCTCAAACCAAACCGGGAACTTCACCTTTTGCTCGATTACCCCCCCGGCCCCATCGCTCACCTTTTTAATTCGTTCCTCAACCCGTGCCGGAGAATTCGCCACCTCGCTCAGAGGAACCAGATCGCGCCCTGCCAGAGGTCCACTAAACGCAGGGGCAACCGTTGCCCCGTAGCCAATGACGCAAACCTCATAAAAATTCCGCACCCCTTCACCCCGCGCACACTTGATGATCAGATTATGGAGGAGGCGATTGATCGCATCAGAAACGCTATCGCACTTGCGTTTGCCCTCGCTGCCCGAGATCGGATCAACCATCGAACCAGACTGGTCGATCAGAAAGATAAAACAGCTAGGGTTTGCGCGACTGATCTCTGCGGAATAGGGCATAGGGTGATTGCAGTTTCAGATTGGGTTCGCTCGGGCAACCGGATCGTAGACCAATTAAAGTGCTTACTGAGTGTCCACCCGTCCAATCAGCCATTTCTTAGCTCTAGCAAGAACGCGGGTAATGATCAACGCAATAATCGCGAACGCAGCGATCCACGCATTGAACAAACCTATCACCCAGGAAAGGCGTGAAGCCACCCCCCTTCAGCGTGCATCATAAACCCAGCTCAGGTTCCGTGCTTCGCGACGCTTGACCCTTTTGCTGCCGCAGGGTTAGATAGCTTTAATATATGCGGCTCAAAACAGGCCTCCGATCCCTACTCTTGGCTTGTGGCGTGACCCTCGCCACCTCCAACCCCACGCTTCACGGGGAACCCGCGCTCCTTGACGGGGTCGCGGTCCTCGTCAACGACAAGGTGATCA
>Ga0172367_10001867_pt1 | contig 29772 bp, 39 predicted proteins | sample Lak10m_FD_114542 | JGI IMG/M metagenome (GOLD analysis project Ga0172367, IMG submission 114542) | Freshwater microbial communities from Kabuno Bay, South-Kivu, Congo - kab_022012_10m | ecosystem: Environmental > Aquatic > Freshwater > Lake | place: Democratic Republic of the Congo: South-Kivu...
GGGACCGATTCGGACTGTTCACAACCGTAGAAGTTACATTGATAGTCATGCGTACACCAAAGGGCAACAGGACGGTCACAACATAGGAATCAACAAGGGCATCACCGGCAGCAAATCTTCCAACGCATACATCCCCAGATAAACCTGGCTAAAGCAAGTTTGTACATCACAGCAAAATAGCGAAATAATGCTAACAGTCTATAGGGGTGAAGATAACAAATCGCTTGATAGCAAACACACCTGTCTCAAAAACCAACCAGCTTCAGTCATTGAGTAATTTTGCTCAACCATTGAGTAAAATTAGTTGCTCAAGATATTTCATCATGATACAAGGTGGTTATGACATATAAACGACCATTATACGACACCTTGTGTACCAATCTTTCCCGCCCTGTGCCGGTTATACACGTTATAATCGGTCCCCGGCAGGTAGGAAAAACCACCATTGCCCGCCAGATTCAGGAAACAATCGGCATACCCGGGATTTATGCCAGCGCCGACAGCCCTGTTCCTCTTGATGCAGCATGGATTGAAACCCAGTGGCGACGGGCTGCTTCTGAAGCAACCTCTTCGGGAACCCCTGTGTTGCTAATACTCGACGAGTTACAGAAGGTGCGAGGCTGGAGCGAAACCCTCAAGCTTTTCTGGGACAATCGTGCTGCCGGTGCCGATATCCGGGTACTGATCCTTGGTTCGTCCGCCCTGATGATGCAGGAAGGGTTGACCGAAAGCCTTGCTGGACGATTCTTTCTGCACCGTTGCAGCCATTGGGGATATCAGGAGTGTCGTGCCGCCTTTGGCTGGAATTTGGAGCAGTGGATTTTTTTCGGTGGATACCCAGGAGCGGCTGCCTTCACTGATAACGAAACCGACTGGAAGCGCTACATCGCCGATTCTCTCATTGAAACGGTATTGGCCCGCGATGTGCTCCAGATGAGCAAGGTTGCCAAACCGGTGTTGTTGCGCCACCTCTTTGCCCTCGCTGCTACGCTTCCCGCTCAATGTGTTTCCTATACCAAAATGATCGGGCAACTGCATGATGCCGGCAATACCACCACACTGGCCCATTATCTGAAACTGCTTGAATCGGCATTTCTGGCCAGCGGACTGGAACTGTTCTCGCAAGGGGTGCAGCGAAAGCGTGGGAGCAGCCCCAAACTGGTGCTCTGGAATAATGCACTGGTGAATGCGCTTTCGACGCGGAGCTTTGCCGATACGCTTGCCGATACAATTTGGTGGGGACGTCTAGTGGAAAATGCCGTGGGTGCACATCTCTGCAATAGTCTTAACTCGGTTGAATATTCCATTACCTACTGGCGCGAGGGGGACCATGAGGTTGATTATGTGATTTCCCGTGGTCGTGATGTCTGGGCCATTGAAGTAAAAAGTGGCAATAGCGGCAGAACAAGCGGCTTGACCCATTTCCGTAGTCGCTACCCGGACGCACGGGCGCTGCTGGTAGGGGCACAGGGTATTCCCCTTGAAGACTTCTTCAGTAAACCTGTTGGAGTGTGGCTGGTATGACCACCGTCGGCCAGATTGAAAAGAAAACCCAGCAACGCATTATCACGCTGTTACGCGAACAGTTGGGCTAAACCAGGTTAAATTAACTTTGTACACCGCAGCAAAATACAAAAATGCCAGAACCATTAGACGGTATAACAGTTACACAGTTATACCGTCTAACTGTTAAACATATTGTCAGCTTAGCTCGGTGAGAATACTGGTTCCCATACATTATCAATGTTCACACTTGCAGTGCTTTCGGCGTTTCATAATCCCACCCCATCTCCTTACTGATGTCTGCATTGAGCGAATTAAGTTCTTCCTTTAGCTTTTTCTGCCGCTCAAAAAACTCCGCAACTTTATCAAACGGAACCTTGATTCCAGCTTTCATCCTCATTTGATAGAGCAGATTATCGCTCAACCGCAGTAATGCAATAAACTGATACATGTCGTCAGTCGTACTTTTCAGCACCTGTGCGTTTGGATCTGATGCCCTCTTGAGTCGTGTTTCAAGATTTCGTGCGTCTCTTTGCGCCTTGCGCTCTTCGTAAGAAGACGATTTTTTTTGTCCTGCTTCTGGCTGCTGCCTTTTAGCAGTTGGCAAGCTTGGCTTATTCGCTGCTGTCCCCTTCTGCTGGATGTCCAGAGCAGACGCAGCAGTATTCCCCATGTTCGATTCTGTCATTGTTCTTCTCCTTTCGCGCTTTGCGTGTATTGTGTGACATGGTGTTCCTAGTCCAGGGTGAACTGTCTACCACCTTGCCCCCCAGCAGCTCCTTAATTATTCCTGCAGAATGCTGTCGCAGAGATATTCCTGCCAGTTCGCAAGCCGGTCGATCGTAAAACCGGATAACCCTGATCCGCTGACCATAATTCAGAAATGTCATCAGGTTTTCCCTGTTGCTCTCATGGCTACTCCTTTGCCAAAACGCTTTGCAACCTGATCAAAAACAGTCTCATCAAAGCGTTTCAAGTTCTGCATAGTGAGTTCAATCGCATTGAGTTCTTGCGTTATATTTGCGTATTCACTGCGTGACCGTATCAGCAATTCAGAAGTGTTTTTTGAGAGCTGTTCCACCAATGCCATCCCCCCCTCCAAAATTGACATCTGGCAGGAGGCCGGATCTGCACCAGATTTGTTTTCCTTCTGGGCTGAACGGATATGTCGTGCCAGCTCCTGCAGTTGATTGGTGCGTCCAACAAGATCTGCCAGCATGTAATATGCAAATGCTTTCGCAGTTATGTCGGAGAGCTTGCCGACCACTTCTGCCGTTGTGTTGGTGGCTACAGCATTTTTCAAAATGAGTGAAACTGACATAGGAGTTGCATTCAAAAATGACTCTTCGGAAGCAGTTAGGGCGGTTTTGCTGCCAATCTTGTTCGCAATTGCAGTCATATTTGTCGCTACATAATTGAGTAGGTTCGCGTTAGTGTCAGAAATAGTGCTGCAGGCACCTCCGGTTGAATCCCTTCCTTGCGCACCACCGGTCAAAAACGATTCAAAATCCTGATTACGGTCGCAGGGAGGAACGTAGCGAGCGCTGTAGGTGGAGTTTGTACTACCCGGATTTCTGATGATAACATCGCCAATAAACCCTCGTATGAGCTTGGTATGCTCCGCACTCATCCCCTTCTTTGAAGCAAGGTTTTCTAATACGGAACCATTACCGAAAATTGTGAGCAATTCAGCAGGACAGCCAGCCGTTGCCCCGGAAGCTGCCTGACTTACCTGGTTTGGTGAGCCAGGGTTATTGCCGCTCCATGTCTTTTGTAGACTCTCAAACGATTTGCTGACCCCTTGGTAGAGGTCGTTTGCACCGCTCGACACCATAAAATCGGTCTGTGCAGACTTCACCTCTGCATTCATACTGTCAGACATAATCGATGAAAACGGACTCGCAGCGGTTGCAACAAGAGCCTTCGCTGCTTTACAGTCATTGATCTGCAGATTGTTCAGGCGGTCAACAATTGCCTCCAGAGTGTTGATCGTATCTGAAACCTGTGGGGCAAGCGTCTTCAGAGCGATGTCAAATGCCGCAGCTGGTGCTGCAGCCAGGATATTCTGAAGTTTTTGCACCAGATAATCGGTATTGAGAAACGAAAATCCGCCGAGGAACATATCTATCCCACCACACCCTGATTTCAGTTTCGGAAGTGATGCGGTCACCAGATAGTCATTATTGTTGGGCCAACGAGCTGAAAAACCACCGCCGGTAAAATAACCACGCTTTGCCCCCTCGTAATAACTGGGTGAGGTTGAGCTTTTCTGCTGAACCCAGTCATCAACCCATCCACCTGACCAGGATGCTACTGGCGAACAGATCAAAGACACCGCAACCATTACGGCTGCTAACCGGAATGTGATTTTCCCTCTTGTCATAGCCAACATCTCTTTCTCTCACTTCCTCTTATTAACGTCATACCCCCCTCCCCTTTGGAAATCGTAGAGGGAGTATTCTTCGGGTGTTATCTCACCTTTGAGCAGCCTGACAGCCCGATAGGTTTTGTCTTCCACTTCATCTGCCGATATAACCCCTGCTGATACAGGGAAGTAATCAAGCTTCCCCTTCTGTATGAGGATGATCGTCGGCGTTGTCTCGATGTTGAATTTTGCTGCCAATGTCGGATTTTCGAGAATGTTGACCTCTTTTACCTGCCACTGTGTTGTTTTGCTGAACCATTCAATAATCTTTGATTGCTCAACACAGTAACTGCATCCAGGCTGACTGAAGTAGACCATTGCAAATTCATTGCGGTTTTCCTGCAGCTTCCGTTGTCGCTCATCGCTTATTTGCGCTACTCGCGAAAGATTACCTGGTGTGGTGATCGGATAGTCCTTTTTGGTTGTCAGCTCCGGGTATTTCTGCCAGACATATTGAGCGACGTTGGTGAAAGCGAGAGCCTTTTTACGGGCAATTTCCTGCACCTCATAGTAGTTCTTCACATTTTCTACCGTTGGACGCTGTACGGCCTGTTTTTTGACCTCCTCGGCAAATCCTTGAAACTGGTCAGGGTGCATATCCCATATCTGGTCGAAGGTGTAATCCTTGAATTCCTGTTTCTGTTTCTTTTTATTTTTTTCTGGCTGTTCTGTTTCAGCTTTCTCTTCTTCCCTCTGTACTGGCGACTTTTCATACCACCAGTACCCTTTTTTCGTGTCTGAATAGTAATCCGCCCAAGCGGTATGAACTGATGACATCAGCAAAACAGTGCATAATGCGGTTCGCAGCATTTCAGTCATCTTTTCTCCTGATCGATTTGACCAGCGATTTGAGCAATGGCGGTTTCTGCATCTCGAAATTACTTGGAAGCTCACCAAACGCTGATATCCTGAACGGGATCAGCAGCATTGAAGTCGATTTATTGCTGCTGCTGATGACATTTGCCTTGATGAAATAGTAGGTCTCCCCCATACCTTCTGTGACAGTTATTTCCTTCTCTGATAATGCCCAGACAACAGAGAGGAGAATGTTCCGCTTCTGACTCTCATCGCCATCTCCCATTCTTAGATCAGCTATCGCAAACTGTTTTCGCAGTACCTGCCATAAACCATCCGTTCGGACATACAGCAGACCGTCAGGAGCGGTGACCGCATACCAATGGATACCGGTTGATGTTCGCTCGATCTGGTTGATTATTTCCCTGATGCCATCGACTATCTTGCCCGGGTCAAACCATGACGATATATCGACCTTGCGAGGGGTATAGATATTTCCCCGTTCTTCCTTTTCAACCTGCTGCTCAGGCGCTTGAGAACCAGTTAATATCACTACAGATTGCATTCCCAGTGGTTCAGGAACCGTGGGCTGTTCGACCTCGGCTATGATCATTGGATCAACTAGGCGCTTCTCGTTACTCTCGCTGTCTCGTTGTCCATTCTGGACAAGCTGTACGTCTTGGACGGTGTAATTTTCCTTTTCGTCTCGACTCTGACTTTCTGCGCTATCAGGAGTTGGCAACAGTGGCGCAAGCACCGCCCCCATTTCGTCCTTTCGTGCTTCTTGGTCACATTGCTTCAGGAGCAGAGCTATCTTGTTTTTTGGAGACAACTGATGATGTGCTTTGATTATCCCGTCAAGCTCCCTGCGGTTTGGCAAGGTTATATACTCCGGGATACCGGCAAGTATCATTGACGATATTTCCGGATGATCGCTTGAACGGTAGTACTTGTTGTGGTGAGCCGGTATCTTGCCGAGGTCATGACCCAAAGAGACAATCAGTATGTTTGGTATAAGCACCTCATCTGCAACTGATGCGATGCATTTTCTGGCGACCGCAAGTGAATGCCGGAACAACGGAATTTTTGCCAGCTCTGCGAATGTCTCGTCGTCATAGTTTTCGTATAGCTCCTTCTGGTCACGGACGACGCAAGGGCACATCCCTTCCTTGTCGAGAATGGACAATATGCTGTTGATAACGACCTTTCTGGCACCAACCAAGTGTTTGATCGGATCGATATAAGTGAGATAGAAATCACTGATCTCCTTGTGAAAGAACTTAGGTAGAGGGGTGGGAACCGCTTTGTTGCTGCCAACATCTTCTCTCCAGTTAACAGCAAGTTCTTCAAGTTTGATCGTATTGCCAGTCCAGAGAACGGAAACATTTACAAGTTTAGCTTGCTCACGCCCATCAACAGTGGTCGTATGAAATTCGCTGGAGTTGCTCCCACTGGTTTCAGGCTGCTCAGCAGCATCACCGGACCCAAAGTATGACCAGAAACCATATGCAATCATTACTGTGCCGGCTATGCCTATATACCCCGAGGTATTCAACTGAACCGCCCTCCCCCGCCGATATCTGCGGGCGGAAATATTATTTCGAGCGTAGGGTCTTTGGTTATAAGGGTTCTGCCCTTGTACCGGCCTGTATAGGTCAACATATAGAATTCCTGCGGCTGCAGACTCAATATATCCTGAACATCCAACACATCTTTTTCCTCTTCCCTGGTTGTTACCTGGTTTGATCCGTAAATGCCGGTAAGTTTTTTGTGCTTGCCAAAGTGCTTAACAACGTATTCCGAGGTTTCCGCATCCGAGCATCGCATGAAAATTTTTGTGTTGGTGTTATCAAGAATTGATCTTGCGTAACTTTCACCGACTGCTGCATAGAGCTGATTTACAGACTGGGCAAATGCGGTCATCATCACATCTGCAGAGCCAACCTTGGCAAACATATCTTCAACACCCTGGTAGAAAAGACTTTGTGCTTCATCGATATAGATTGATAGTGGTGGCTTTGCTTTTATCCGGTCAGACAGATACACCCTGCCGACAAACGATTGAATCATGGAGAGAACTACTTTTCCTAGTGTTGCACCAGCCTCGCGGGTTATCATGCTGCCGGTGTGGACAACCATGATTACTGGCTCTTTTGACTCGAGTTTGCTTATGAAACGGTTTGAGTCAGCCTGCCCGATCACTTTACCGATCCCTCCCGTGGAAAGATCCATAAGACAGGTAATCAAAGACGAAGATACCTTTGCATAGTATTCAGGGGGCTTTTCGAGTATATCCTGAAGCATTTCTGCGGTTCTGACGGCGTTGTTCTTAAGGTTTATCGAGACTGACGGATCTGGATCGTCGACAATGCTCTGCAATACCTGGACAGTTTTTTCCATTTCAGCCCGCCTGATGCATTTTCTGATGACATCAAGATTTTGCGGTGGGATTTCTCGTTTATATTCCCCGATAATCAGATTGGCACTTATCACTGATGATGCTACCATTTTAGCAAAACCCCGATAGAACGGATCTTCACTGTTTATCCCTGATACAATATGCCCCACCAGTTCGTCTTCCATGAAGAAAAACGCCATTGGATCAATTACCGCCGAGTATGCCGGGAAAACAGGTGTAACCAGCAACAGATCTTTTGTCCGCCCTGCTTTGCGGGCAATCTCAACAATCTTGGCAAATATCTGCTGATCTCCCTTTGGATCGAGATAGACAATACTGTTGCCTTTATAGATGTCCTGCTCGATCATATTTTCGCACAGGCGGGTCTTGCCAACACCAGTTGTGCCAAAAACAAAGGTATGCCGTTTGCGATTCGAGTCTGGAATGTTGATGGGAACTATTTTTGTCGGCTGATTCAGATGTATCCCTGTCCCTATTTTAGTTACTGGCTCTGTTGTCAGTCCCGGTTTACTTTTCAGAAGACCGAATAATGACATTAAGATGCTCATGCAGTTCCTTTCCAACCGTTTTGATTGCAGACTTTGGCAGATATGCAGGTGTTTCAATATCACTGAATGCCCCGGCGATCCGCCGGGTACAACGAATTTCCCCAATGCCTGTTATTTCTGCCAGCAGTGCTGCAGGGAGCCCCCGAGTGACCCGGCTCAACATCACTCTCACCCTACCCTCCCCTCTCCTTCCGGTTACTGGTCTGACGCTGGTAATGTAAAATTTTTTTGTCTCTTGAAGACGGTATACCCCTCTTTCATGTGGTGGCTGATGCCGCAACGGACATTCGCCAATGATAAGTACTTTTTGGAAAACATCTTCAATGTCTAGAACCGCATAGAGTGTGTGATTGTCAGCAATTCTACTGATTGTTGCATTGATAACCTGCCCCTGTAGATCGCGAATGGTTCTGAATTCGGTTATAGCTCCATGTTTTTGAAATTCCGCTTCCAACAGGTATAAAACCTGTCGTTTCAACTTTTTCCGTATTCTTGATGGATCCATAACTGCTGGTGTTGCTTTCCCACTGAACGTAATGAGCTTTATCTTGTGATCTTGCACCGTGCAAATGACGTTGGTGTTGAGTGCAGCTGAAAATGCTTTGCTGATTGCTACTTCAGCAATACCGGCAGCCCTGCTGACGGGGACCCTGTATTTGGTTGCCAATTCATCTACTGCTATGTCCAGCATCAAACACCTCCTCCCAGGGAGTGACTGAAAGAATTCCGCTGTCATTAACATGTGCAAGTTGCTGATGTGCTGGCTGAAATGTATATTCATTCAGTGACTTGAATACCTTAAGAGCGTACTTGTCCCGTTTGGACGGAGTACGCGAGTTGTAACAGCCGACCGCCTGCCAGGTGTAGCCATAGTCCCGGATACATTGAGCAAGAATCCATGCACCAATTTTGACATTGGTACAGGGATCTGAAAGCCCATACCAGGCTGTACCGAGCTTTTTGGCCCAGATGGAATTTATCTGCATAACGCCATAGTCGTAGGTGCCATTTGTATTTTTGTTAACCGCTTTATGGTTAAGATTGCTTTCTGTCTTGGCGATACTCCAAAGCAGTTGTGGAGATATGCCGTAATACGCCCCTGCCTCGTCAAAACAGAAGGCTTTGGCATAAGCAGGTAATAACAATAGAACGGTTATGACAAAAATCAGAAGTTTGAGCTTCATCCCTTTCCATTCTCCACCCTCGTAGTAAGTTTTCCACAGTCTAAGGCCGCTAACTACAGGTATCTTTTATCTACAGGTAAAGATTCAAACTACAGGTAAGGGCCTTCCAGCCCTGTTACCAAGGCGCTTTGCAGGGATATTGCGCCACCGTTTATGCGTGATTTTCCATTCAATTCGCCACCGCTTATGCGTAAAACCGTCTAAAATGCGCCACCGTTTATGCGTGGATAACTCAACTAGTCAACAGGCTTTTCCTCTTCAATTTTTTCGGAATTGATGGTGAACCCGGTGCAATCAATACACCCGCTTTAGTTATGGTGACATTTGCACCGGAATAGACCATTTTTACTTTTCGGAGTGCATCAATAAAAGACTCCTTGAATGCCCTGACCCTCCCGTATTCTGCCCCGAATTGCATTTGCAGTTGTAACCAGGTTATGACGGTCGTTGACTTCAAATATGATGTCCTGAATGTCAACCACATATAAATGTCCAACGCCAGCGGCGATCGTTTCAAAGCTTTCAAGGCTCGCAAATCAATCGGTATTGGGGATTTAATAGCCTCCTCGTAAAATTCTGTTGAAAGCGTCAGTGTAGACTCCCATACCCCTGCATGTTCTGATTTTTGTGGATGCCACCAAGTTTTATGTTTTTTCACGATCTGAAATGCGCTGTATGTATCTTCGATTTTGTCATTGTAAGAACATGTCACTGTTGTACTAAACAGCCGCTTCATCTGCTCCCGCATCCTGGTAATACTGCCCGTCTTACCTCCCGTACTTGATTCAATTCCAAGTTGACGCATGAAATTTGAAAGAGACTTCCCTAAAACTATTACAGGGCATTTTGTTCTTACAGCTTCGGTAGTGATCCAAGCCAACAATAAACGCGGAATAACGCCATACGGTAAACCGTGTGGTGAATACATGGTCAACAGGTAGTTGCCGTTCTTGCGCCGGAACTCATTCCCTTCTGGTTTGCTGTGGGGGATCGTACATAAGCTTGTAGCTTTTGCCATAAATCCAACATCACCAGAATCAGATGCAGATTCTGATTCAATTGCAAACCCGTATTTCAGAAGTTTATCTAGATTTTTGGTAAGCATAGACTCCATTGTGAGATCTTCGGCGGGGCTAACTATGCCTCTCACAACAGATATCTGGGCAGGCACGAACATTTTTAGAAAATATATTTAAAATGAAGAGATTGAATCTTGCAGAGTACTTGTGATCAAGTTTTAAGACTATTGTTACGAAAATAAGGCCGCTCATTGGCCGCATCTTTCCGTAATAATTCACTTATTTGTGGGTATGTTTTAATAGATTTGGAGGCAATAATAATGCAATTTTATGTATTCGTAATATGTTACTATGATACAAACCTACTTTATGTACATAATTGTCATAAAAAAAACATTGACTATCAGTAAGTTAGTATTGTAGTTTCACTTCATCTTATACGGAGGCTCTATATGATCATTGCGATGGTCAACAATAAGGGGGGGGTTGGAAAGACCGTTTCAAGTGTTAATCTAGCGGCCGCCCTTGCAAATCGTGGTAAAAAAGTCTTACTCATTGACAATGATCCGCAGTGCAATGCGACATCATTGCTACTTGGGGAAACCACACCGGATAACACTCTCTACGAGTCATTTACTGAAAATATTCCTATTCAGAAATGTATTTATCCTACTCAATTCGGTGTTGATATTGTCCCAAATGCACAAATAACATCACAAATCGAATCAGATTTGTACCAAGACACCGCAAGAAGCTACGCTCTTCTTAAAAATCTTGCCAGAAATTATGCTCGAGAGCATTACGATATTACTATCATTGACTGTCCCCCTAGTCTTGGGCTCTGGGTTATCCAGGCAATGTCCTGTGCAGATGGCATTATTGTACCAATTGAGGCTGGTAGCCGGTTTTCTCTCGATGGACTAGCATCTATCTACACTTCAATAGAAAGTATTAGAGCAACTAAAATAAATAAAGAGCTTAGATTTTTAAAGACGCTCGTCAATAAAGTTGACATGCGAACGAGTTCATCCAAAGTTATCATCGAAAAGGTAAAAGAACTCTACCCCAACAACACATTTGAGACAACTATACCAACAAACGATTCTATTAAGCAGGCTGAGCTTTCTAGAACTACTTGTCTCAAATATGACCCCCAATCTTCTGGGTCTAAACGTTATCGTGCTTTAGCTGACGAGTTAATTGCTTTATTGGCTGAAGATGACAAACAACCGAGTTTAATCAATGGCTAAACGTCCTTCTCTTGCAGATAGTCTCAGGGCATCTCTCAGCAAAGGTGTTCATGTTGACACAGCAGAAAAAATTGCTCGTGGTCTTGATCCAGTTCCTGATCTTCCTTCTTTGCCTCTCATAACAGAGACTGCCATAGAGTCTTCGCCTGAACCTCTGCTAGAGAGTGCGATTATTTCAAATCACATTGATCCAACCCCAGCTATTATCAGCAACCACGAGCCGCAACCATTAGACCGTGTAAGTGTTACACCGTTAGACGGTAACACGGTTAATGAGTATGATAGTAAAACTGTTGCACAGAACAACGGTTTTACCGTTTCACAGAATGACCGTGTGTCGGTTTTACCGTTTAGCCGTGATATGGTGCAACGGTCTGGTGGTGACACCGTTAAACAGTTTGACGGTATTAGACATAAACAGTTGCACAGTAAAACGGATTCGGGGGAGGGCGGAGCAAACCATCAGACGGTGTCATACCATCAGACAGGCCCTTATACGGTTTCAGGGTACATACCAATGTCTGTATTAAATCTTCCGTATAATCAGGCTTGTGTACTAGAGTTTTTGATAAATAATATGAGTGGTTTGACAAATGCACGATCCATATCGGAAACGACTAAAATAACGATACCATCTGTCAGAGAAGCACTATTGAGGCTCACTGATAAAGGTTTTATGCACAAACCGGTCACTGTGAAAAACATTGATTTCCAAGGGTTTTCATATGTACTAAACAAGTCTTTATGTGATCACTTCGTTTCGATCGGAGGCTTAAGCAAAAACAAGTATATCCCCCATGACACTTACCCTCATACCGTTTCAGCGACAAACAGTGAGACGGTTACACAGTCCGTCCGTGAAACAGCACATAGTAGTAGAGAGTTTTTAGAAGACTTAAAAACAACTACAACTTCGCCACCCGAAACCGTTTTACCGTCTCATGGTGGCACAATGGCGCCACCAACCCCCATGAGCATAAAAACATCCGAAGGGTTTATCTTAACCGGTGCTGTTGGAGCGTACTGGGAAGAGGAGGGGTTAGGGGAGGGGCAGGCTCAAAAATGGTGTCAGCAGTTTGAGACACCACCAGAACAAATGCGGCTACAGTTGGAATGGGCAAGATTTGATCTAGAAAACAATGGGCGTAGGGCAGAAGTTAAAAAGGATCCTGTAAGCTGGTTTTTTGGGCATTTGCGACAAACAGGTGGTTGCTTCCCAAGGCCAGTTAATTATAAATCTGCTTTAGAGTTAAGAGCTGAAGCAATAGAGCTCCAAGCCAAAAAGGATGAAGAGGCAAAAGCACTGATGGCCGCGGCTGATTTTGAATCACAATTTTTGAAAATTATTTCCGACCCTTCCTCCCCGCAATACCAGGAGCTTTTTGACCAAGTAAGTCGGTTTGCAAAAGAGCTTTTCAATGATGGTGATAAATCTGCATTATTCATTGAAATGAAAGATCTACTGAAAAACAGGTTACAGCAGTAGACACTCATGATCTGAATAGTATTACTACACAACAATGTGACAATGATACTCTTATACGGTCTAACGGTCTTACTGTTAGACCGTATAAGAGTATTGTGCGCCATCTTAACTATGCACACCAGGCGAATCAAGAATCCCAGTTGCTTGCGGCGAGGTCGCTTGGAACAATAAATTTGCGGAATATATGTCACTAACACAATGAACGCTAAACCTATCCAAATATCTTACCAACAATAGTATTCTACATTTTTCAAAAAACACTACTAAACAGCATAAAATTATTCATTTTTGCAACGATTCGTACATGGCAAATGATGAAACATAACGATATCAATTGTTATGGAGTAATTTGCCATGAAATCTGCCGTAGATAAAATCGAAATTGGCCGACGAATCAGAGAATTCAGAAAAAAAGCGGGATTAAGTCAGGAGAAGCTAGCTGAAGCAATTGATATGTCATTCCAACAAGTTCAAAAATATGAAAAAGGTATCAGTAGGTTAACTCCTGAAAAACTTCTTCTTATTGCGAATGCTCTTAAAATATCGGTCTATGCATTTTATGATGGCTATATTGATGCGCCATTTCAGCTTAATAAAGATGAAAGAGATTTGATTGAAGCTTTCAGGGGCATCACAACAGAGTCAGTTAAACACGCAATACTTACTCTAACAAAAAATTCAGCAAAGCGGACAGACTGATACATGGATATAATATGTAAAGAACTATCCAGAAAAACGGCTGAATATCTTCAATCTCTTAAAAAGTCGATAGTAATCAATGATGGCAGACATACTCTAGTTACCGGACAGTTTTCCAGGTCCTGTTTTGTCTCAGCAATTGAAAATGGGGCAATTACTCTCGAATCTGATGGAACAATTATAATTTGTCTGGAGTTGGAATATAAGCCGGATTTAGATATCCCCAAAATTAGAAGGCGTGTTGAAAACTATTTAAGGACGCAGGCTACAGTAAAAGACATAATAACAATTGCAAGCATTATTGGGGTACGGTTCAAGTAGTAGCACGATGTTGTTTTCGAACATCTTAATGCTGTAGCTTTACATAATACCATTCGTTTCGGCACGGCCTGCAGTTGTTAGGCACCAAGGCAAAGCCGGTTTCGGGAATATACCCGTTACCGGCTTTTTGCGTTTAGGGGGGGGGAATGCATTTTCAAGATGCAGTTGAATGGGTGAATGACCATTCAGGGGTTATTAAGGCAAAGGCGAAACGATATTGTTTATTTACTCCGTATGAACCGATTGATTTTATGCAAACGGCATATGAGGCGGCGATCATCAGTGTGATGCGTTGCCAGAAAAACCCCAATCTGGTTTTTCATGGTGTGTTCTGGAAAGTATTTTATACCATGGTGCGGGATATGACTCCATTTGAAAGGAGTGGTAGGAGAGGGTCGCAATCGGTTCCATCATTTCTTGTACAACCGCTAGATGCAGTGGATTCTTTTGATGTGCCACTTACTTTTTGTGATGTTACCGAAGAGGTTATACCAATAATTTTTGAAAACGTAAGTAAGTTGCTCTCAAAACGCCAGCGCCATGTCATGTCGCTGTGGCTTGGATTAGATGGAGTTGCTTTACATGTGGAAGAGATAGCTGTTTGTCTGTCGTGCTGCCGTCGAAATGTTGAAAAAATCATTCAGAGGGCTTTGAACAGAATTGAGCGGGGTGGGTACAAGGAGTTGCTTTTGCCCATTCTCAACAACAAGGTTTGTCAAAGCAATTTCGGGTTGGCGTCATGAAGAATCAAGTACAATTTGAGTTTTCAGAAAAAATATTAAAACGGATGGTTCGCGACAAGATCATATCAGATCCGATTACCGAGGAGGACGATATCTTCCTGGATAAACTGAAATCTATTTGGCAGTCCAATTGGTATTTGGGGCAGATGGCAATGGGGAAATCAGAGGAAACCAGAAAAGCAATTCTCTTGTTTCCTAATTTTTCAAAAATTGACCGTTATGTTCTTAATACCTACCTAAACTTGGAGGTGGGGGAGAAGATATCAGTCAAAACTATTGTGGAGAGGATTAAGACATATTTTGGAGTAGTTAATTATGGCGGCAATGATGTGATAAGGATACGGCAGACAGCCTATAATTTGCGCAGGGAAACGAGAAACAAATCAAAGGATTGGGTAGCCTATGAACTTGATTTGTTGGACAAACTAACTTTTGGTGGAGACAAAACGTCTGTCAAAAACGTGCTTTATATATAAACGCTAAACAGTAAATAGGATTAAAAAGGGTAACTACCTATTTAATATCTATTTTATTCAAGGAATATCAGCAATGGAAAATGACAGTAGTTATAAAGCAGAGCTAAATCATTTAATCAGTGAAGCATATCTCAATGGTATGAGCGTTATTGAAATTGCGTTTGTCTTAAATAGTGGTTCAGTCGGATACATACACGACATAATTCGTAAAACTGGGTATATCGAAAACACTGATACACAGACATCGAGAAGCGCTAAAATTGATCCATATCTAAAGGCAACATTAGCAGCAAAGAAATACTCGTTTGGTCGTTGGTGCAACGGTTGGATGTTAAATGTGGAACAAGTGCAGTTGGAGTTAGCGGAACGACGCGCAGGTAAAATTAAACAGGCAATAAGGCGTGATTTCCCAAAATACTATGAACGGGTTTTTAATGAACCAGCAGAACCGTTATTTGGGCGAGATGATAGCTTTTCCTTTGGTCACCCAAGCATAAATATAGCTTTTGATAGAGTAAACAATTTCTACAAAGGCACTTATCTTGAAGAGCCGGATTTATTTACTATTTATGCCGCAAAAATAAGTGAAGTGGCATTGCGGTTTGAAGCGGTCTATGGGGTTAAAATACGCATCCAAGTGTTGGGAAAAGCAATAGCCAAATATAAAGCGCAGTTGAAAAAGATAGAAGAGAGCTGACCACAAGTGCCATTTCTACCCCTGATGTCCACTTGTGGCCCCATTGTCGACTTTTACTCATTATGTCCACTCGGTACATGGCTAAACTATTTTTCTTCACATCAGTTTCTTCCAAATAAAGTACGTTCCTGTCCAGATATCTGTTGTGAGAGAAAAAAAGGAGTGGGGGGCTAACATGGCAACAAATTTTGTGTGTGATTTCGGTTTTTCTGCTGCGAAATGGATTTATGGTGGTGAGAAGGGGAAAGTGCCGTCGGCTTTCCGATATGGGAACGATAAACTTGTTGTTGGCGAGGATGCTCTTATCCTCACCGGATCCTCGTATGTCAAGACGATGGAAGAATTGATACGGTTTTACCCGGCGTTTGTTAATGTCTGTATGGAAACTGCTGATGTAAAGGAAAATGAAGTCAGATTGGCGGTCGGTCTGCCGTATTCCTACTGGGAAGAGCATAACAGGCCGGGAGGAGTAGTCCCGATGCTGGAAAAGTCTTTGGTCGGTGAGGTTGTCAGAAGCGTGGCGGTATTCCCCCAGGGGCTTGGCGGCATAAAGTCGTTTTTTGATACCCCGGAAGGAGCATCAGCAAAAGACGCTGACAAAAATATACTCGCTGTTGATGTCGGTTTTAATACGGTTATTTTTACTCTTTTTTCTCCAACTCAGAAAAAAATTATTTTCGGACAGACCCTCAATAAGAGGGGTGTGTATCAAATGGCGACGGAACTCCTGTTACCAAAAATCAGATCACTTGCACCGTCAGCATCATTCACCCCTATTGAAGTATCATGTTTGATTGAGAGTGGTACGATCCAATATGGTTTTGATCAGATAGATATTAAACAGGAAATTTCAGATGCAGCGTCATCATATATCAAAAATATATTGACCGATATTGCTGGAGAATTGCAGGGACATTTCGGATCCCGTCCACAGGTAGGTTCGGTAATCGCCTTTGGTGGTGGTGCAGAATTAATGAAGAATGTGGCGTCAGGAGATGACAAAGTAAATATGGTATTTCTTCCTGATCCTGTATTTGCAAATGCTCGTGGTTTTGCTGCTCTGATGTGAGGTCAATTTTATGAGATACAGAATAAGTCTTTCAGTTGATGATGAATATCTAAATCAGATATTTGATGAATTGAGCAAGCGGAAATTGTTGCAGCATTTTTTACGTGCCTCTATTGAGAACTTTCTCAAACAGGAACAGGGTGAAAATATTTTGGGTTTTCTGCTGCAATCCCCTGCTAACAAAAAAAATGCAACGTCTGATGTTAAAAGATCAAATACCCCACCAGTTAAACGGCTCTTTGTTTCCCAGAACTCTATTGATATACCTCCTTTAGCTGTAGATAAGGACAGAACAAACCAAGTGGGATTTGGTGATTTTAGCGTTTCTGACTTACTTGGCTGACATATACGCAGGCTATATGACAACGAGTCCGATGCAAAAAGGAGTGGTTTTAAGGTGCTGACAAACAGGCAAACCATATCGATGTACAAAAAAAGAGGATATATCGAATCAGACAAAAACTGGGAGGCAGCTGCTGCAATATGATCATCAATTTCAATCAGTTTGCTGATGAGATTGCTGCTTTCTTGTACGAAAAGCAGTTGTATGGAAATGAAGCCGCAGATGCACTCAAGAGAGCGTATTATTCATCGGAAGATCGGACAATCTATTTTGATGATCCGACGTTCCCGACAAGTCGAGCAGAAAAAGAGTTAGTGATAATATTACGCCGTAAGCACATTGATCCGGAGGAATATCTCCAAGAACTAAAGAAGTATATTCTATGAACAAAGCTGGACTGGTGGCAAAAATTGCAGAAAAAACAGGTTCACCAAAAACCTATGCGCAGAAATCCCTTGATGCTGCATTGGAATCAATAGTTGAAACGATCAAGACAATTGACAAGGTTTCCTTGGTTGGTTTCGGTACATTCAGCGTAACCAGCCGTGCAGCACGAACTGGTAGTAACCCAAAGACCGGAGAGCAAATCGAGATAGCTGCATCAAAAAGCGGGAAATTTTATGCAGGCAAAGAGCTCAAAAACCTTTGATTATGAGTACTCCAAAGATATCGGGTAGAATTCTTGCTGCCACGTTTGCTTGCATGTTGTCTGTATCGGACAAAGTTATTGCTGAAAGCACCTTTTCCGTGTCTGACAAAGTAACAACAGCAGTCATATCGATCCGTACCAGGATCAGGAGAGAACCTGGTGGAGAAGCATATCGTTTTCTTGAGCCTGGTGAGCAGGTATCGGTTGTTAGTGAAAACGGTGCATGGTTGAAGGTTGGTAGCAAGTGGGTGTTAGCTTCATCAGGAAAACCAATGGTGGGATATATCCTTCGCAGTGCGGCTAAGCTTCCTCAAAAAAATGTTTTTAATGTGAAACAAGAAAGCAGTGGCGACAATAAACTCATAATGAATCAGCTAGCTGAAATTGAGCGTTTGCGTGCGGAACTCGCAGCCCGTGAAAAACGGCAGAAGGAGCTGGAGAGCGAAATCGTCAGTATCAAAGCAACACTGGGCGCTTGCCAGGGGTCTTTGAGATTTACTGAAGCAAAACTTGAGAAAGTGATGCAGCTTGACCAATCAAAACTTCTGTCACTTGCTGATTCTGGTGAGATGGTCTTTGTTAATGGGGTAGGGGAGGGGAGTATTGCGGTTTCAGGGGAGAGAACGGTGCTTCGATTCCCATTATCCAGCTCGAAAAAGAGCGACTCATTTTTTTCTAAAGGTGCCGAAAAGCATACTTTAGCGGACTATGTTTACTATGTGGTGCCTAGTAAAATGCTGCAAGAACAATTTGCCCCTTGATTGCTTCTGCCTACAATCAGTTTATGTCTACATTCCTTATTCCTGCTGGTCGCCAGGCAGGGCTGATGACATGAGAACCCTTTTCCTTCGTTGCCAGCAAACTGCCAAACGTCACCTTGAACTCACCAAAACGGTCATTGACAGCATCCATCGCCTTGATTGCATCTGACTTTTTCTGAACATCCTGAAACAACGATAACTGCTCGGCTTCATATTTCAGGTTAGACAATTTCACCCCAAGTTGTCGAACCGATTGCGGTAGCTCGGTAGTATCCAGTATGGCAACAGCAGCTTTGTAAATTTCATCACTCAGGTTGATGTACGATTTCAAAGTATTCTGTTTGCCAAAGCTTGAATAGAAATCGGCAAAACGGATATGCAGTGTAATGGTCCTGCCCGAAACTCCGTAGCGTCTGGCTCGTCTACCAACCATTTCCGATAACTGTAGCAGATATTTGAGAATATCCTCTCGTTTTGAAACATCCTGGCGCAGCGTCATGGAATGACCGACACTTTTAACTTCATCAGTATCCTCTGCCGGTGTCACAGGGCTGTCATCAATGCCAAGTCCCATGTTTTTATAGACCTTGCCGAGTATACCAAATTTTCTCGTCAAACGTCCTTCATCACAACGTCCAAGTTCTCCGCATGTTCGGATGTTCATCAGTGCAAAATGCTTATCCATCTTCTTGCCGATACCACAAAGTTCAGAGATCGGTAAACGTTCCAGTATCCTCGACACATCTTCCGGTTTGATGATTGTCAGTCCATCAGGTTTCTGCATATCACTGGCAAGTTTTGCCAGTAGTTTGTTGGGAGCAATGCCGATGGAACATTTCAATCCGAATGATTCTCTGATGCGGGCTTTGAGCAGGTAGGCAATGCGCTCCGGTGAACCGAATGCCGAAAGGCTGTGCGTTACATCCAGCCAAGCTTCGTCAATGGAAAATACTTCCACCTCTGGGGTGTAATCCTTCATCATCTCGACTATACGGGCAGATGTATAGGTGTACTTCCGGTTGTCGCCGACCACGATTATAAGTTGCGGACAGCACCGTTTGCCTTCCCAGATAGCCATACCGGTTTTGACACCGAACTTCCGTGCCTCGTAGCTGGCGGTGGTGATAACCGTTCTGCCGCCGCTGCCGACAACAGCTATCGGTTTGCCCTGCAGTTCGGGGTTAGCCTGTTGCTCTACCGAGGCAAAGAAGGCGTTCATATCAATGTGCATGACAATACGGTGTTCAGGCATGATTTATTCTGTTTTGTGCGGAAAGAGTGACCATGACTGGTCAAGGGCGTTGAACACCAGTTCATACAAGGCTTCGTCTTCAGTGACTACTGCCCAATGGAGCAACGGTGCATCACCCAAGCGGTCTTTCCAGTAGTAGGTGGTACGGGCAATCTTATGCTGCTTCCGATTCAGTTCAAACCATACCGGCTTGGCCTTGGCTCCTGATTGATAGATTACTGCCACCCGAAGAGGTTCACGAACTGCTGCCACGATTCACCCCATACTACGGAAAATGCCGACGACCTTGCCGATAATGGTCACATCAGCACTGCCTTCCTTGATGATGATTGGTTTCATATTAGGGTTACGGGGTTGCAGGCGTATCTGGCCTTTTTCACGGAAAAACTCCTTCAGTGTCGCTTCCCCTTCAACCATCGCCACAACGATATCCCGGTTATCAGCGGTTTCCTGAGGACGTACCAAGGCATAATCACCGTCACAGATGGCAGCGTTAATCATGGAATCCCCTTTGACCCGCAGAAAGAACCTGCCGCCATGCTGATTGAAGCGGTCAACAGACATGTACCCTTGGATGTCCTCTACAGCCATCGTCAGTTGACCGGCTCTGACCGTACCAACTATCGGTAGTGACACGGTATCGGTCGCCGGTGCCGTAACAGCTATGGAACGGGAACTGGAATCCCGTTTCAGGAATCCCTTCTTCGCCAGCGCATCAAGATGCTTTATTACTGGAGGTGTACCGCTGATTCCCAAATGGGATGCGATTTCCCGCTGAGATGGCGGGTAGCCGTTATTGTCGATGTATGAGGTTATGAAGGATAAAACTTGCTGCTGGCGTTCGGTGAGGGGTTGCATAAAGGCTCCGTATGGCAATCACATGATTATGGTTATCATATGATTACCATACGAGTGAATCAGAACATTGTCAAGGCTATCAAAATGTAAAATTTGTCAGACTCTGGCGATACAGGCGGGAGAATCGAAGCGGGGATTGTTGACCAGATTGGAAACTTCGTAGAGCGACATCCCCTCAGCGGGGTATGGTTGGTACAAATGTATCAATTGCTGCTGGTCGTGCATGTCTGTGTTCAGCCAATGGCTGTAATCCGACGGCTTGAGTATCACCGGCATCCGGTCGTGCAAGGACTGAACAAGACTGTTTGCTGTGGTGGTCAATATGGAGCAGGTTTCCAGTTCCTCGCCTTCAGGCGATTTCCAATGTTCCCAGATACCGGCAAGACTCATCGGCGTGCAGTCAGACAGATGGATGTAATAGGGAGTCTTTTTGCCACCGGAATGCGCCCATTCGTAGAAACCTGAAATAGGGATAATGCAGCGGTTGCGTTTGATGGCATGGCGGAAGGACGGTTTTTCAGCAACGGTTTCGCAACGGGCATTGATGGTATGGTTGGCTATAGAGGCATCTTTTGACCAGGAGGGAATCAACCCCCACCGCATGGGTGCCAGTACGTTATGCTCACCGGTGCTGCGAACTACCGACACTTGCTGGGTCGGTGCCACGTTGTAGCGTGGTTCAGTGCGGGTATGACTCTCTACGAGGTCGAATATCTGCTTCAGTTCCTCATAGGGGATGATGGTAACAAATCGACCACACATAGGCTAATGGCTTGCCGGCTTGGTATTTCGGCATTTGTGAAACAGAGAACTGCCATAGAACTGACTTCCAGCTTTATCACCGGACTTCACAGTCCTGAACATCAATTCACCGCTGCACTTGGGACTGGTTGTTGTACTATCGAAGCGTTTTTTCAGCTCGGACATGTGCTCCTTCTGTGTAGCCCAAGTCTTCGGTTGCATACCTGATTTTATAGATGAAATGACTTCCAGAACTTCAGTTAGTGAAAACAGTATATCCGTCCTGCCCTTTATGTAAGTGATATAGCCGTGGTTCATAACATTTGGTGGCATTTTGGTCTTTAAAGTGCATTCGTTTGCGAAAAAGACAACGGAATGGAACTTGTTTTCTTCGAATCCCAAGAAGTCTGACAGGGCTTTAAGGTGCTTGTAATTCTGATGGAGTGGATTCTCGAACTTTGATTTTTTGCCTTTTGAGCTTGAGAAAAAAGTCGGTTACAGGTTCTTGAGGTTCTTCCCTGCGGAGAACTTACCGGATTTAGAAGCCGGAATCTGAATTTCAGCACCGGTTTGCGGGTTGCGGCCAGTACGGGCGGCACGGCTTGCAACTTCAAAAGTGCCGAATCCGGGAAATGTTATTTTGTCGCCAGCTTTAAGCAGGTCAGTGGTGACTTTCAGGAATGCTTCGACAGTTTCTGCTGCGACGGTTTTGGGTACTTCAAGTTCTGCGGCGACTACGGCTACGAATTCTGCTTTTGTCATGACCTCCTCCGAAATAAATATTGAAACATAAAGTGTAAAGCACCCACTTCATACCACTCCCGTTAACGGGGTGCGTCAATTTTCTCTTTCAGCTCTTTACCGACTTTGAAGAACGGGCGCTTCTTTGGCACTACTGTTACCAATTCACCCGTCTTGGGGTTCCGACCAGTATAGCCGCCATATTCCCGGTTTTCAAAGCTGCCAAAGCCTCTGATCTCGATTCTAGCGCCAGCAGCAAGAGTGCCAGCCATTGAGCCAAAAACTTCCTGAATAACTCTTTCAGCAACAGCTATATTCAGGTTTTTCTCCATAGCAAGTTGTTCAATTAAGTCTGATCTGGTCATACATCTCTCTCCGCACGTTCAATTACCCGTTTAGACCATTCAATAGCACGTTGGTATCGTTCCATATCGCTGGCAGAAGGAAGACTGCCACTGGTCATTACCAGTGATGCCTCCTTTAACTCTCTCAAGGCGGAGAGCAGATCACCTTCCAGCATTGTCACTGTAGTTACCCCCTCAAAACTTGGAGCACTCTTCTAACACATCAACATTAAACAGTAAATGCCAATGTTGGATATTTCTTGATATCAGTAACAACAAATATCACGGGGTCAGACAAAAAACACCTGCAGAGGGGAGGGCAATCAACATTTTAAGAAACAGATTTGTTTCAGTTATTCAAATTTAGCTGCTATTATTACAAAAATTTTGCCGGGAATATCTATCACTGAAAGAGGTGTAAGCACTTGGGGGGTGTTAATGATTCATTTTAAAATCAGTAGTGTGATTCTATTTTTGTTTGCTTCCATATCCTACGCTGGTCAAACTACATGTCCAGAACATTTTGCCAACGGGCAATCCCCTGACATCATCAATCAAAAAATGAATGTTAAAGTACGCGATGTCTGCTATTCAGGCTACGCTCTCAAACATTCAGGCATCACTCGTACTCCCATATATGCAGCAGAACATCTCACCCGTGAGCGTTTAATGCAGGGGAGGGGACTCAAGCGCCAAAGCTCATTTTTTCCGGATCCCAATATCCCTGCATCTGAACGGGCAGAACTCCGCCACTACGCACGATCAGGTTATGACCGTGGACATGTTGCACCATCTGCAGATATGTTCGATCTGCAATCGCAACAGGAGTGTTTCTCACTTGCCAATATGGTACCGCAAGTTCCGGAGAACAACCGCGGCCCATGGGAAGGAATAGAGTCGACCGTCCGTAAGATGGCAAAAGACAGGGGTAGCATTTATGTTGTTACCGGCCCGATTTTCCAGGGTGAAACTGAACGAATTGGCGGTGCAGTCATGGTACCTGCAAAACTGTACAAGGCAGTATATGATCCGCAACGTCAGGAGGCAGGGGCGTACCTGATTGACAATGCCGCAGATGCCCAACCCCAAAAGGTCAGTATTGCTGAACTGGAAAAGATTGCAGGACTTGATGTGTTTCCTGCTGCCAGTGCATCAGTGAAAGCACGACTAATGCGCCTGCCAGAACCAAAATCATATAAAGAGCGGAAGCGTAAAGGAGCAAGATAATGACTACAAAATTCTCTCCTTATCAAAATGAAGCTGATTGTCTGCAGTTGGATGAACTCATTATCGAGAATCGGCTCGACCGGATCAGCATCTTTGGTTCTATTGATCTCTGGAAAGACAAAACCGGACTGAAAACTGCCAGAGAACTGAAACATGTCCTTGATCAGGTTGTTGCGGAACTGGAGAAATCAGATTTGCCTGAGAAGGTTGAGCTTGCTGCAACGGATAAGGTTCCGTGTCCGTTTTAGGCATCCCGTCAGTCGTGCGCATCCTGCTGCTGTTGGCAGTCGGGTATATTTTGCTGATCATTCTATGCGCCCTGTTGCAACGGAAACTGATTTATATCCCATCACACGATAAACTCAATAACGGTTTAAATGAATGGAACCAGAACGGGCAGTTGATCGGCTATGTCAGACCAGTTGCCTCTCCCAAGGCAGTTTGGCTGTTCATGCATGGCAATGCTGGCCAAGCTGCTGACCGTACCTATGTACTTCCGTCGTTCCCGGCAACTGACTCGGTGTTCATACTTGAATATCCCGGTTACGGCGCACGTTCAGGATCACCATCGCAAACCTCGTTCAACATCGCTGCGCAAGAAGCGTATGAACTGCTGAAAATGCAATACCCACAGACACCCGTATGCATCGCAGCAGAATCCATCGGTTCTGGCCCTGCTTCCTATCTGGGCACATTGCCTGATCCACCGGCTAAAATTGCACTGATTACCCCATTTTCCCGACTGGTCGATGTTGCGTCAGTTCATTACCCATTCCTGCCGGTCAAGCTGCTATTACGGGATAAATGGGACAATATTTCATTACTTCAACAGTATAAAGGGCAGATAGAAATATTCGGCGCACGCTCTGACAGCATCATTCCGGTATCACAGTCCAAGGCAATTGCCGAAAGCAAGCCATCGGCAACCCTGCATCTCATTGAAGGCGACCATAACGATTGGTCAGACGGCAGCAAAGTAAGGATTCGTTATGAATTGGGACACTGAAACAGTTATCGACATAAGTGATGACTCTCAAGAATCATCTCCTCAAGGCATCGAGGTCCCGATAGATCAGCTGAACCCTGAAACCCTGCGGAATGTCATAAGTGAGTTCGTCACACGTGAATGGGAGGAGATGGGGTCAGTATCGTATTCGCTGGAGCAGAAAATCGACCAGGTAATGGCACAGCTTAATAAAGGCACTGCTAAACTGGTTTTTGATCAGCTAACAAATTCCTGTAACATAATTCCGGTATCATGACAGATCATATATAGGTAAAGGAATTAAGCTAAAAACATATGTCACTGAACGCCAGAAAAAACCTGATAGAACGCATAATAGAAAAGCTGAATGCTGACCTGGAATTATTCTTCAATGCCGCAAAAAATGCCCACGAAGCTGCCACACATGAGGAAAACCAGCCAGATAATAAATATGATACACTTGCCCTGGAAGCATCGTATGTTGCTCAAGGTCAGGCAAATCGTGCCCAGGAATTAAGGCATTCGATTGAAATATTTCAGCGACTGGAATTACCAACTGCCACGGATGTAATTCAGCTGGCAACCTTGGTAACTCTTGAAACCGACAGTGGAGACTCAAAGCAGGTTTTTATTGGTCCTTCAGCAGGTGGGCTTCGCATTTCAACAGAAGACGGTGATGTCATGGTCATCACACCGGCATCCCCGCTTGGCAAATCACTACTTGGAAAATCTGTGGATGATATTGTCGAGATTGTTTCTGGTGCAAACATAACCCAGTATCACATAGTCGAAATCCAATAATTATAAGCGATAATTGCCGGAATCAATGAATCCATATGGAAAAACGCTTCTTTCCTTTATCTGCGGTAACTAAACGCATCAATGAACTGCTTGAGCCAGCCATCAACAAGCAGTTCTGGGTCAAGGCCGAGATATCCTCCGGTCGTGAGAGAGGTGGTGCGTTTTACTGTGACCTGGTGGAAACAGACTCTACAGGTAGAATCGTTGCCAAAGTTGCCTGCACCATCTGGCAAAGAGACCTGACCACGATAAAGGATCTCTTCAAGTCGAAGGATATGGATCTCGTCCTGGAAAACGGCACCGCTGTTGGCTTCCTTTGCTCGCTACAATTCAGCGCTCAATATGGACTTTCGCTCAAAGTTGTTGATGCTGACCCTGCCTTTGCCTTAGGGGAGATGGAGCTCAAGAAGCAGGAGATCATCAAAAGGTTACAGCAGGAAGGATTGTTCGAGCTGAACAAACAAACCTTCGTACCTGCACTGCCCATGAGAATCGGGCTCATCACAAGCAACGGCAGTGCGGCGTACAATGACTTTATCCAGACACTTTCTGCCTCGCCATATGGCTTCAAGGTCTTGATGGCTGATGCCATGATGCAAGGCGACCAGTCGGAAAAGTCTGTCCTCAAAGCGATGGCTCGCCTGCAAAAGATTAAAGTGGAACTCATCGTCATTGCCAGAGGTGGTGGTAGTAAAACGGATCTCTATTTCCTCGACAACGAAGCTGTTGCCAGAGCCATTGCCGCCAGTCCGCTTCCTGTCTGGACCGGCATCGGCCATGAGATTGATACCAGTGTGCTTGACCACGTTGCCAACAGGCATTTCAAGACGCCGACCGCTGTTGCTGAAGAGCTGGTTGCGCGTTGCGTGCAGATGAAGCGGCAACTGGAAGAGGCGACCAATACCTTGAATACCGTCTGGAGCTATCAACTGAAACTCAGCCGTGAATACCTCGATCGCTCTGTTATTGGTATCCAGCAGGGATCACGAAAGCTGCTGGACGTCACGGCAAGTAATCTGCGTCAGCAGGTACAGGAAGTGAGATTATGTATAAAAAACCGGATTTCTACTGAACAGCAGACCTTGTGCGGCAGAATCGAGCAACTTCGCGCACGTCCACAAGGGAAAGTCCAGCAATCACGAGAACAACTTCATGGCCGGCTCCAGCAGATCACCATTAAGGCCAGGCATGCCGTATTCCGTTCATCCCAGAGGCTCGATAACCTGAAGGTCCGGTTTGACCGTGACCGTTTCCTGAAGCTAGTTCGGGTCGAACATGATTCGCTCCGCAGAGACGGCCAGCAGTTGATGGCTCGCTTTAATGCGTCGCACCGGCTCAAAAGCCAGCAGGTTAACGGATTGAAAAACCGCTTCCGACTTGAGAAAGTCCGGGTTCGTCTCAACGCCGAACGAAGAAGCCTTACCGACAAGCAGGCAATCCTCAAAGCCGCTGATCCTGATCAGGCGCTGCAGCGTGGATTTGCTCTTGTGTACCGGGAAGACGGCCAACTCATCAGGTCGATCCATGACATCAAAGAACATAATCTATTGCGCACACAGGTGGCTGACGGAACAGTCACCAGTAAAGTCATTGCCAGGGAGGCACACCCATGAGTGAAACTCAAGAACTTACCTACGAGCAGAAAGTAGCCCGTCTGGATGAAATCCTGACCCGGCTCGACAACTCGGAGACTCCGATTGACGAACTGGCTAAAGACGTCAAGGAGGGAGCTAGGCTGATAAAGGAGTTGGACAAGAAACTCAAGCAGGTTGAAACGGAAGTGCTTGATGCCTTCAAGGAACTTGAAGGTGAGTAGTGAACCGACAGCGTCTGAACTGATTACTTTACTCCAGTTGGTCAGGCATCCTGAGGGCGGCTGGTATCGGGAAACCTATCGTGCTTCCGATATATTTAGCCAGAAGTCATTGCCTGAACGATTCAACGGTTCCCGCTCTTGCTGCACGGCTATCTATTTCCTGCTGGAGCGTGATGATATTTCTGTATTGCACCGCATAAAATCAGATGAGTTGTGGTTCTTCCATGCAGGGACAGCTTTGACGATCCATGTGTTGACCCCTGCAGGTTTTCACCAGGAGCTTCATCTCGGTAATAACCTTCAATCCGGAGAGATGTTTCAGGTAGTGGTTCCAGCTGGTTGCTGGTTTGGTGCTGAAGTTTCAGGTGAAGGTGAATATGCACTGGTCAGTTGCACGGTTGCCCCTGGTTTTGATTTTGCTGATTTTGAGATGGGTGACAAAAATGCCCTCATCGGTATGTACCCATGCCATTCACATGTCATTGAAAAACTCACTCGCATGGTAGCTAATAGAGAGGAGCCTCAACTATGAATTTGCTACTTCGGCATCTTAAAGGGACATTTTTTGCTGGCATATGCATTGTAGTGCCAATCGGGATAACCATATTTATCCTGAAATTCCTCTTTAACTTTGCTGACGGGATTCTTGGGAGTCACCTTGACACAGTATTGTTCCAGTACAGCCACCGGACCTACATTCCCGGCATCGGCATGCTGACTGGCGCAGTGGTAATATACCTGACCGGTCTTGTGGCAACTAACGTATTGGGTAACCGTCTCCTAAAGTTTGGAGATGACCTGATAACGCGGATACCGCTTGTAAAGTCGATCTACAGTTCGAGTAAACAACTCATCAAAGTTTTCCAGGATGGTGGTACATCTTATCGCAGGGCGGTGTTCGTTGAATGGCCTCGTCCGGGTGTGCGTGCAGTTGGTTTTGTGACTGCTGAAGTTGAGCAAGATGGAGAAGCCTATGTGGTGGTATATATCCCGACCATGCCAAACCCGACCTCCGGCTTTGCTCTCTGGTTTCGCGAGTGCGACGTGTTCGACAGCGGCATGACTGTTGAAGATGCGGTCAAGTTTGTTGTTTCCGGTGGTGTTGTGCTTCCAGAGGTCAAACAGTAGTCAAATCTATAATTACGATTGGAGTACAATGGTTCTCCCATCAACCATATAGATGACCCGTTTCCTTGAGGGAAGAGCAATTTGACGATAATGGTGACCGTTATTTACGGTCCTGTTGCAGGCTGATAGCCTGCCGCCAGAAAAAAATCATCCAGATAACGGTACGCTAACTTATGCACCCCGGGTGTTTTACTTTCGCGCGGGCCAGCAACATTCAGCACCCGAATATTATTCTGTTCGAGCCATTCCGCAAGTGTCGACACCTGCGGTTTGGCTGTGTCTAACTGGATTACCAAGTGAGGTTTGTTGTGCTTTCGAGCACACTCCACGGTTAGCCGGGTTCCACCGGACAGCTTGCCGATATTAAGAATCAGAGTCCCGTCCGACTCTATGACGTTTCGTTCGGTACGGGCGGAATAGCTTCCCTTGGTCATTTCAAGCAGCGGATAGTGCTCTGGCACGGTGCCATCCTCAGCCAGACGACCCTTGGGGCAATAGCCACCGACAGGGAGTCCAACTTTCATGGCGACATCAAGCCCGGCTCGGTCGGCACCGGTTTGGCCACCGGATACGATTTTTTCCAGTCGGACATTCACTTTGTGTTACCCCACACCGATTGGAGCATCTCTCTGAAGAGCTGATCTAGGGCATCATAGTCAGCGATCGGAGTCGGCCTTTTGCCAGACAACAGGCTGTAATGATCCAACATCTGCTCAATGAATTCATTTATCACCGGTATCTTTGGAGCAGTATCCAGTTCGTTTCCGGACATTTTCCGAGCAAGAAGTTCATCGATAGCCGCATTGAGAGTGACAGATAATCGGGAATCTCTTACCAGTTTGCTGAACTCAGTGGGAGGCATGGTTCCGTGCTTTTCAATCCAGAGGCAAGCAAGTATCGGACGCAGCACGTAAAGAATTGCTATCTCCCAGGTACACTGCGACATGTAGCAGCTATTAACGAGACTCCTGGCTATGATATTGAGTATGTTGACCTTCAAGGGCAAACTATTGGTGTTGAGGTAAAGTGCTCGGTAGCTTCATCCATGTCCAGCATAGAAATAACAGATAATGAATACCGGGCAGCACAAGAGATGGGAGAGCGATATTTTCTTGTGCTTGTTACGGGTGTGGAAACTGAAAACCCTAAAATCCAGATAATAGGAAACATCCATGCAAAAATTCAAGGTGGGCTTTTTCAATTATCCCTACAAGCTTTAAGATTTTCAGATAAATTACATAGACTCTCGGGGGCCTTTTTTAAATTTATTCATATAACCAATCAACATCATTAAGTTTTTAATGGAGCGGGAAACGGGATTCGAACCCGCGACTTCAACCTTGGCAATTTTGCAGGCGGATGTTTCAAAAGTTTTCCAGATGTCTCCAAGTGTCTCAATCATATCTCATATGTCCTTGACTTATAAGTAAATTTATCCTATTTTGTTTATCTGTTCGTTTCAAAATTATTCTCCGCTTGCCAACTACCAAAC
>Ga0172367_10001868_pt1 | contig 29768 bp, 25 predicted proteins | sample Lak10m_FD_114542 | JGI IMG/M metagenome (GOLD analysis project Ga0172367, IMG submission 114542) | Freshwater microbial communities from Kabuno Bay, South-Kivu, Congo - kab_022012_10m | ecosystem: Environmental > Aquatic > Freshwater > Lake | place: Democratic Republic of the Congo: South-Kivu...
CGAAACGCGATCTTTTCCCTGTGGTGGACGAAAATGGCATGCTGAAAGGGATGATTAAGATGAACGATATCCGCAACATCATGTTTGAGCAGGAATTGTATGAAAAAATTACTGTCCGCGATTTAATGTATATGCCCGAATTTTTTATTTCGCCCAATGATCCGATGGAAGTGATTGTCGAAAAATTTAAATCGTGTGGCCGGTACAATCTGGCAGTAATTGATGATGGCAAATACATCGGCTTCATTTCCCGAGCCCGCGTATTTTCAGTTTACCGTGACACAATGGCTGATTTATCGTTCGAATAAATTCAGGTTCGGTTTGTTAATTTATTCAGGCGGGGAAAATACCAAAGGTAAATACTGCTGAAAATGAGTGTAAAAATGGCGTTGGTCACCGAAAATGCGTTATCACCCAGCCATATTGCCGGAACAAAAAGGATAATTAATTGCGCCGGAAAGTAAAGAAACAATCCACTTCGCTGCATTCGGTATAGTTTTATTACGCCTACAAGTGAAACTGTAAATGCAGCCATCAGAATTGAAAAATAAACCGGACTTAGTTTTTCGGTAGCAGTAATATTGGTCACCATGCGAATTTTTTCAGTAACCGAATTGTAAAAAAAAGTTGCTGTAAACATCATGATAAACCCTATGCTACTGCCAATTATACTGAAAATGCAGGTTGATTCAAAAATCAAAGGTTTCTTTGCCATTTTACCGAATGTTTAATTGTTCAAAAATACCTCATTTTTTGAATAACTTCATTTTTAACCCGTCCTGAATTTGTTATACCTTTGGCACTTCAATTTTAACCAATATTTACAGTGATGGAAAGAGATACCAAAGTATTTGAGATCATTGAAAAAGAACGTCAGCGTCAGTTGAGCGGAATCGAGCTGATCGCTTCGGAAAATTTTGTTAGTCCGCAGGTGATGGAAGCGATGGGTTCAGTAATGACCAACAAATATGCCGAAGGATATCCGGGAAATCGTTACTACGGAGGTTGTCAATTTGTTGATATGACCGAGCAGTTGGCCATCGACCGCATTAAGGAACTGTTTGGAGCGGTTTATGCCAATGTCCAGCCACACTCTGGTGCTCAGGCCAATGCGGCAGTTTTAGCTGTCATTCTGAATCCGGGAGATACTTTCCTTGGATTGGATTTGGCCCACGGCGGACACCTTTCTCATGGTTCGCCTGTCAACTCTTCAGGAGTACTTTATCGCCCGATTGCCTACCATGTGAAAGAAGAAACCGGTCGTGTTGATTACGACGAAATGGAAGCTCTTGCTTTGGAACACAAACCCAAACTGATTATTGGTGGAGCATCGGCCTATTCGCGCGAATGGGATTATGCCCGGATGCGTGCTATTGCCGATAAAATTGGTGCCATGCTCATGATCGATATGGCACACCCTGCCGGATTAATTGCCGCTGGATTGCTCGAAAACCCAGTAAAATATGCCCATATCGTTACTTCAACTACACACAAAACCTTGCGCGGCCCACGTGGTGGAATTATCCTGATGGGCGAAGATTTCGAGAATCCATTCGGATACAAAACGCCGAAGGGAGTAACTAAAATGATGTCGCAGGTTCTGGATTTCTCGGTATTTCCAGGTCAACAAGGCGGACCACTTGAACACGTAATTGCTTCGAAAGCAGTAGCTTTTGCCGAAGCACTCGATCCATCATACAAAACATATCAGGCCCAGGTGAAGAAAAACGCTTCTGTAATGGCCGAAGCTTTTATGGCCAAAGGATATAAAGTAATTTCGGGCGGAACCGACAACCATTCGATGTTGATCGACCTTCGCACCAAATTCCCTGAAATAACAGGGAAACAGGCCGAAAATGCATTGGTACGCGCCGATATTACCATCAATAAAAACATGGTTCCATTCGATAGCCGTTCGCCTTTCACAACTTCAGGATTACGCGTTGGAACTCCTGCCATTACTACCCGCGGCGCGAAAGAAGATTTGATGCCTGTAATTGTTGATCTGATTGACGAGGTATTGAGCAACATCGAAAATGAAGAAGTAATTCTTTCAGTTCATCACCGTGTGAACGAACTGATGAAAAACTATCCTTTGTTTGCCTGGTAGCAACGGATTGATCATTAAATATGAAATCCGGAAGATATGACTCTACTCATCGTCTTCCGGATTTTTATTTTCAATATCGGGGTTTTATTTCAATCCATTTTGCCTGAAGCATTCAGAATAAGCCTTGTCGGATACCATAATATGATGTTCGATCCATTCTCTCAGGAACTGGAGAAGTTCTATCGAAAGCGATAATTTTCTGGTTTTTAGTCCCGATTTAAAGTCAGCAATTTTTTCGATAAAAAGCTGGTGTTCCAGAATATGTTCCGGAGCTCCCGCATATCCAAAACGCTGAAAGAAAAACTCTTCTTTCTGAAAATGCTGGATGGCATATCTTTCCAGATCACTAATGATTTGAGGTATTATTCCGTCAGCACTGCCAGTCTTCATCACTTCGAGAAGGTGATTCAGATGAGCAATAAGTTCCTTGTGCTGACCATCAATCGAAAGTATCCCCACACTATATTTTTCATCCCAGTGAATCATACCCTATAGTTTAGAATTAATGTAATGTATGAACACTGAAAAGTCATATTTGGTTTAGACTTTTAATTAAATTTCAAAATAAAGATAATCGAGGTTGTAGGGAGTTTCCTGGTAAACGTAGTAGTTAAGCCAATTGGAAATCAACAAATTGGCATGTCCCCTCCACCTCATTAACGGTTCTTTTTCAGCATTATTTTCAGGATAATAATTAACTGGTATTTCGATCGGCAGTTTTTTCTTTAAATCGCGCTTATATTCGGTATCGAGGGTATATCTTGAATACTCCGAATGACCGGTAATAAAGAACTGACGACCGTTTTGAGCCATCACGATATTTACTCCGGAATCGTCTGATTTAGAAATGATTTCCAGCTCCGAAACTCTCCTGATATCACTTTCCAGAACCTCGGTATGACGGGAATGAGGAACAAAATACTCGTCGTCAAAACCTCTGAAAATTGCCAGCGAATCGTTCAGGTTGCGGTGCTTAAATACACCGAACATCTTTTTGTCGAGTGTATATTTCGGTACACCATAAAAATGATAAAGCCCGGCCTGTGCAGCCCAGCAAATAAACAGCGATGAAGTTACATGCTGTTTCGACCAATCGAAAATCTCAGTTAGCTCTTTCCAATAGGTAACGTCCTCAAAAGGAAGCATTTCGACCGGCGCTCCGGTAAATATCATCCCATCATAATTGTGCGATTTCAGCTGATCGAAAGTCTTGTAAAAAGCCTTCATGTGCTTTTCAGGAGTATTCTTCGATTCATGCCCCTTCATCCTCAAAAAATCGACCTCAAGCTGAAGCGGCGTATTGGAAAGCAACCGGATTAAGTCGGTTTCAGTGGTAATTTTTACAGGCATCAGGTTAACAATGATAATCTTCAGCGGGCGAATATCCTGGTGTGATGCCCGCGATTCGTTCATTATGAAGATGTTTTCCTGTTGCAGCAATTCAATTGCCGGTAACTGATCGGGAACATTAATTGGCATGACCTCTTTATTAAAGTTGAATCCGGAGTAACTGTTTTGGACAATTACTCCGGAAAAGGGTTGTAAAATTAAGCAATTTGATTCAGTGCCTGCTCAAAATCGGCGATAATATCGTCGATGTGTTCAAGTCCGACAGAAACGCGCAGCGAAGTTGGATAAACACCAGCTGCAAGCTGTGCTTCATCTGACAACTGCTGATGTGTTGTAGCTGAAGGTTGTATGATCAGTGTTTTAGCATCGCCCACGTTGGCCAGATGGCTGACGAGTTTCAGACTATCCACCAGTTTTGTGGCCGCAGCTTTGTCGCCTTTGACATTGAACGAAAGAACGCCACCCGCGCCTTTTGGCAAATACTTTTGGGCCAATTCGTGCGACGGACTGCTCTCCAAGCCTGGGTAATTCACACTTTCTACTTTCGGGTGATTTTCGAGGCACTGTGCCAAAGCCAGTGTGTTCTGAATATGACGTTCCATGCGAAGTGACAGCGTTTCCAATCCCTGCAACAACAGGAAGGAATTAAACGGACTTTGCGATGGACCAATATCACGAAGGCCTTCAACACGCGCTTTAATGATAAAGGCAATATTTCCGAATGGTCCGTCGAAATTGAAGATATCCCAGTATTTCAGTCCATGGTAGCCTTCCGAAGGTTCAGTAAAACCAGGAAATTTACCATTGCCCCAGTTGAAAGTTCCGGCATCAACAATCACACCACCAATACTGGTTCCATGACCGCCAATCCATTTGGTCGCCGATTCAACCACGATATTTGCACCATGTTCAATCGGGCGAATCAGATAACCACCAGCCCCAAAAGTATTGTCAACAATAAACGGGATATCATATTTTTTCGCCAAAGCACCAAACGCATCAAAATCGGGAATTACATATCCTGGATTACCAATACTTTCCAGATAAATTGCTTTGGTATTTTCATCAATCAGCTTTTCAAAAGCTTCAACAGTCAGGTTTTCGGCCAGACGTGCTTCAATACCAAGTTTCTTAAAAGTAACTGTAAACTGATTGTATGAACCACCATACAAGTAGGGCGAGCTAACAAAATTGTCGCCGATTCCCATGATATTGGTGAACGTTAAAAACTGTGCCGAATGGCCCGAAGCCACCCCTAGGGCAGCCGCTCCTCCTTCAAGTGCCGCTATTCGCTGCTCAAATACGTCAGTTGTCGGGTTCATGATACGGGTGTATATGTTCCCGAATTCTTTCAACGCAAATAAATTTGCAGCATGTTCGGCATTGTTGAAAACATACGACGAGGTCTGGTAAATAGGGATGGCCCGTGAATTGGTAGTAGGGTCAACCTGCTGTCCTGCATGAAGCTGCAGGGTTTCGAAATGCAATTTTTTTTCTGACATGATTACTTATTTTAAGGGTTAAAAAATGCGTTAATTAAAAAATACTTTGTGAATTTCGGTAATCGCTTTCCTGGTATCTTTCTGATCGATAATGAGGTAGCTCACTAAATCAGAGGCTCCCGAACCACTGAGCAAAACATTTATTTTATGCTGGGCGACTGCCGTAAAAAGTTTGGCCGAAACGCCATGATGTTGCTGCATTCCATGACCAACAACTGCAATCAGCGAAACCTGATCTTCGATGATAATTTCGCTTACCGAAGTCAGTGGCAATTGTTTGCAAATTTCACGGGCCTTGCCAATTTCATTTTTGTTCAGGATAATATTAATGCTCACCTGCGATGTGATAACCGAACGAATATTGATGGCTGCATGGTGGAAAGCAGTTGTTACTTTAGCCAAAATACCAGGCTTAAAACCAACGCCGGGACCATTCAGCTTCAGAACTGCAATTTCCTCGGTGTGCACCACGCTTTTTACCACATTGGGCGAAACAAACGATTCAGAATTGATGATGGTCGTCAACTCTTTTCCTTTGTTTTTCAACCTGAAAACATGAATTGGAATGTGTTTGCTGATAAGCGGCTCGACAATGCGAGGATGTATGGAATTCTCACTGAAATAGGACAATTCAGAAGCTTCGGCATAAGTTAGTCGTGGAATAAGTTGTGATCCGGCGACAAACTCTGAATCTGAGGTTCTGAATTCTTTGTCGATTTCCCAAAGCTGCAAAGATTTGGCGCCTATCAACCGGGTAATTCCTGCAGCCGAATAATCGGCCGAACGCTTACCAAGCCGGGCAATCTTCCCATTTAAAGTCACCCCATAGGAACCCGGAATAAGGTTAATTCCCCCGGGCAACAGATGATTGACATTTGATGATTCCTTGTACAAAATGGAAGCATTTCCATATTCCTCGGTCACGATTAATCCAAGCTGATCTGGAAAAACCACCGTTGACTCAATCTTGTTTTTTGCAAGGAAAATGCGCAGAACATGAGCTGTAATACGCTCTGAAAAGCTGATTACCTGATCTTTAAGTGCAAGCGATGAATCGCCGGTAAATTCAATTCCTGTGAGCAAATTTCCCAGGTTATTTAGTTCAGTCCGGAGAAATTCGTCAAATCCTGATTCCTGAAAAACAAGTAGTTTTTGGGTTACTATTTCGTTTATTTCGCTGGAAATTAAACCAGAGGACGCTGAATTTACTATCAGTAAATCAATACCTTGTTCAAGTATTTGCTGAATTTCGGGAATGGCAGAAACAACTACGTTTACATGATTTCCCGACTCGGCCAGCAAAGTGGCAAACGATTCAAGTACAGGAAAATTTGACAAACTGTTTCCGCCAAATCGTACGACACAATTTGACATGATGATTGTTTAAAAAGTTAATTTGGAAAAAATACCTGATTGGGAAAAGCCTTCAAAACAACATGATAATTCACACCGCCTGAAGGCTAGCGCATTATCATAGACATGGACATCATAGAATCATTGCAACCCATGGAAAGGTTGGCCTGAAGAGTAGTATTTCTTACTGAATGATTCATTTTTGCTTCTCTGATGTATATGTCTGCAAACATAGATAGTTTTTTCAAATAGACAAAAATTCTCTGTTTTTGTTCTCGAAAATTCAGGTTAAATAATTGTTAAGCACAAAATATAGCGGGTAAGTTGCTGATTTACTGTAGATAGAAAAAACTATTTACTCAGCAAACCTCTAATTACAACCGAGGCGCAAAAGCAGCCAAATACTGGTGGCATATACGAAATAGTGCCAACCGTTGAAGCTTTATTACGTCCTTCTTCTTCAATAACCTTTTCTGAATCCACCAATTCAGTTGAAAATACCACTTTGAATCCCTTATAAACACCCATTTTGCCCAAGCGTTTTCTGAGCTTTCTGGCCAAAGCACAATTGTAGGTTTTTGAAATGTCGGCCACACTTACCAGCGACGGATCAACTTTGCCGCCTGCACCCATTGATGAAACCAGCGGATAGCCGGCATTCAGGGTCTTCAAAATTAGAAACGTTTTAGGTGAAAGTGTATCGATGGCGTCAACCACGTAATCGTATTGGTGAGCGCTGAGTAGATTTGTAATTTCATCGTCAACCAGGTAATGGTTATGAATATGAAGCTGAATTTCCGGATTAATGTCGCGAAAACGCTCCGCCAGAATCTCCGCCTTGGGGCGCCCTTCATTGCTTTTAAGCGCCGGAAGCTGACGGTTCCGATTGGTTTCCTCCACCACATCGCCATCCACCAGGCTCATTGTTCCAACGCCCGCCCGGCAAATTTGCTCGGCGGCATAAGCACCCACACCCCCCAATCCAACCACCAGTACATGAGCATTTTTAAGCTTTTCAATACCTTCTTCACCCACCAAAAGCTCAGTCCGTTGCAACCATTTCGACATTACTAAAAACTGTTTTAAAATTATTAAAGATTGATTCAATCAACGCGACTTCATCAATTTCGCGAATTTGCGCTGCAAGTAAATAAATATTTTTAATTGAAATGTTCCGGTCATCTGTTTCCAGAAAAAGTCGGTCGGTCGGAATTTCTTTAAATGCAGAGTATTTTCGCTGGTCTTTAAGCATCGGTTCCCCAACAGAAAAATAGAATCCATGACGAATCAAACTTCTCGTAATCTCCTGATTACCTGTAAATCCATGAAGAATCCATGGCACTTTTGACTGAGATTGTTTTTTTATCGCAATCAATTCATTTACAGCCCTGACGCAATGAATAATCAAGGGTTTTTGAAGTTTTTCAGCAATGTCAATCTGCTTTCTGAAAATAAATTGCTGGATTTCAAAATTAGTATTGATCAACCGGTCGAGGCCACATTCCCCAATAGCGATCATTCGTTTATCACTTCCGGCCTTTTCAATTTTCAACAGGCATTCGTCGGTATCATTCTCCAAAATATGCCAGGGATGAAGCCCCGCAGAATAAAGTGACTGGCTATTTACAGTTTTAAGGTCTTGCGCAAAAACATTCAGAACCTGTAAAGATTCTTCTGGGGTTAGACAATGGGTATGTAAATTTACTTGTTGCACAATTATTCGATTAGCATAAAGCGAAATTACCTGATTATCTGCTCAAAACTGATTTTTTTTCATTTTCCTGACCAAAATTAAATGCTTTAGTACAAAAAAAGTAACAATAAATGTATTTTATCTTATTTTTGAAATCCTTAGGAATTCGTGTATGAAAGTTCGGGAGGTTTTCCAGGTGATTTTTTTCAGTATGGCACTTTTACCATTTACGGTAAATGGGCAACTTTCCCGGTATGCAACTCCCATTCAAATCATAAAGCAGAAATCGGGTTCTTTTGTTACCGACCTCGTTGAAATGCCCGCCGTTGATAATGTCGGTCTCAAATTGCGCTATGCCAGACAAAATCAGGATTTATTAAAATCTTTCCGTTTTGCTCATCCCTTTGAAGTTTCATTAACGCCTGAAAATTCGGGCAAATGGTACACCACAAGTGAAGTAAATGTCTGGCAGTTGCGCATTCGTTCGGCCGGAGCATATTCGTTAAACCTTATTTTCGATCAATTCATTTTGCCAGAAAATGCGCGACTTTTCCTGATCAGTGCAAAAACAGGTGAAGTGAAGGGTGCTTTTACTTCGGCCAACAACTCGGAAAGCAATGTTTTAGCCATCGAGCCGGTGGAAGGCGATGAATTGACTATTCAATATGAAGAGCCGGTAAATGCTGGCTTTCCCGGAAAATTGCGTGTCTCGAAAGTTGCCCACGATTTTATGGGTATTTTGGCCTACGATCCCCGTATTCCGTTGGGCTTATCCGGAACATGCAATGTAAATGTCAATTGCGATCTGGTGAATGGGACTGAAAATATTCGGGATGCGGTTTGCCGGGTCATCATTGAAGGATCTGAAATTTGTACTGGAACTTTGGTAAATAATACCGCGTTGGATGGGATTCCCTATGTTCTGACAGCCAACCATTGTATCAGCACTGAAAAAAAAGCACAATCCAGCGTCTTCCTTTTTAATTTCGAATCGCCGTATTGCTCGTCAATAATTGGCGATATTTCCCGCTCTCTTTCAGGAAGTTCACTCAAGGCGGCTTTTGACAGCCTAGATTTTTCGCTGGTTAGACTGAACAACGTTATACCTTATTATTACCGACCTTATTTGGCGGGATGGAACCGTAAAAATACCGCACCCACTTCGAGTATGAGCATTCATCACCCTCTCGGCGACATCAAAAAAGTGGCAATTGACAGAAATTCGGCTGTTTCTTCCAAATTTAATGCGAGTTACCATAAATCCGGATTCTGGAATATTTTAAGATGGGAAAATGGTGTCACGGAGCAAGGTTCCAGTGGAGGACCATTATTTGATCAGAATAAATTACTTGTTGGAACTTTAACCGGAGGAGCCGCAACCTGCGCCCTGCCTACCAACGACTATTTTGAGAAATTTGCCTTGTCGTGGGATTACCGAAAAGAAGTAAACAAAAATCTAAAAACATGGCTCGATCCGTTAAATTCGAACGTTGAGAAAATCAATGGAATGCTTCTTTATTCAGGAAGATTGATTTGCAGTTCTGTCACCAATTTTAAGGATAATGATACTCACGCGGCAGTCCAGATTTCCTCCGGATTAACGAAGAAAGGGTACTGGAGTGGAACAAACCTGGTTGGATTCACTGACTTTGCTGAAAAATTTCAATTCGCGAATAACTGCGAAATTCAAGGTATAACAATTGGTATCGCCAAAATAAAGACCAACAGCGCTTTTGCCAATTCGTATATCGACGTGCAGGTATTCGAGGGAAAAGACAATCCGGAGACCTTGATTTATGCCGAAAAATTTGATGCCAAAAAATTCTGGGCCGACGGGATGAACTATTTGCCATTCAAAACTCCAATCAGAGCGGTGGGAACTTTTTTCGTTTCGTACAACATTTCGCAAATGCACAACGGTGATACTCTGGCTGTTTACATGGCCAACCGGCAGTCGGACTTTACCAATACTTTTTACCTTAAAAACTCGTCGGGGTGGTCAACTTATAATTCGCACAATTTTACTGGTGTTGGATCAGCTTTGTTAATGGAAATAGTTGCCTGCAATATAGACGATCCGCTGGGAATTGACGACCTAAGTTCAAGTTCTCCTGAAGCTCAATTTTTTCCTAATCCATTGAATGGAAGTACCATACTGAATGTAAAGACAGAAACACCAATTGAGTGTCCGGAGGAAATTGCGGTTTACGATTTACTTGGAAAGAAAACTGATGTGCAGGTCACTCAAACCGGCGATTACAATTTAAAGCTGAATTTTGCGGGAAAACGCCCGGGAATTTATTTTATTCATCTGGAAACGCGCCACCGCACTATTGTTGGCAAAATTGCATACACCCCTTAGCCTGAAAGGATTGTTACTTTGCAACCTCAAAAAATCCAACCATTCTTGTGGCTTCCGAAGTCGTCACAAAATCTATTTTTGAAGTCAAAACCAAGTCTGCAATCGTTTTGTAGGAAGGGCAGTTGGTCATACTGATCTTTTTATTCTGGGCATGAACTTTGGCCACCAGGTTTTTAATTTTGGTAAAGTCCTCAAACGGAATATTACCAGTTCCTTTCCATGATGTAATTTCATTAAAATCGACTTCAATTAAGGGCATTACTGAAGAATCAACATTCTTTTCGATATCATTCAGATTACCGACTAAACCCAGGAAACTTGGCTTAACACTGTTAATTTTTTCAAGCTGTAATTTGTCTTTTATCAAAATCCGAAGCTTTCCTTTTTGTTCGTTTCCGTCAATCTTAAAGCTTAACATTTCGGAAAAAGGTCTCATTTCCGCAGCAAGTTGCTTGTAAATTTGAACAGGCTGCGAAGTGAAGTTTAAAATCAGGAAAACATCACCAGGATAGCCAGGAACAATTTCTCCATTATTCTTTTTGAACTGATTGTAAAGAGGGTAGAGGTAAGCATCTGTTAAGGTAGGCAGCTTATGATTCGCACTATCGGGCATCAGCGGTGTAACGTAAAGCTTTCCGTAGATATACATTACATCCGCCTGATAGTTGAGTATTCCGCTGCCAATCGATTCCCACAGCTGGGTTTTCGTGGTGAAATTAGTTGACGAAATAACAGGTTTCAGTTTATTTTGCGCTGTACTTACCAGGCCAAGAATCATCAATCCAACCGCTACAACTCCTAATTTTTTCATAATACCTTACTAATAATTCAACATTCAAGTAAAGATAATTATAAAATTCAATCTATACTGCACCGCCTGCCTCTGTTCAAAGAGTTTATTTTCGCCCAAACTTTTGCCAGTGGATCATTTCATCCAACGATTTCCGTGTTTTTACCGTCGGTTGAGCTTCTGAATAACCGATTGGAACAATCACCAACGGTTCAATTTGCGTTGGCAAATTTAAAAATTGGCGCACCAGCTCAACATCGAAATTGCACACCCAGCAGGTTCCCAAACCCATTTCAGTAGCTTTCAAAATCAGGTGATCGGTAGCAATAGCCACATCAACGTCGGCAAAATCTTTACCATCAGATTTTCGTTTCCACGATTTTTCATGATCGGCACAAACCACAATACAGGCAGGTGCCTCCCTGAACCAATTCCGGGGATAAACTTCCTGAAATTTGGCTATTTCTTCGGATTCGTCAATTACAATAAAATGCCAGGGCTGAAAATTGACTGCCGAGGGCGCCATACGGGCAGCATCGAGAATTTCATGCAAAACTTTACGCTCCACCTTTTTTGCTGAATATGATCTGACTGAAAATCGTTGCTGGATGAGTTGATTAAATTCCATACCAAACCTTTTTAAAGATTAAATGCAGCCGCAAACAAAACCTTCCGCCATTCCTTCCAGATATTCGTCAACAGCCTGTTTTTCGCGGTCAGTTCCTTTGCAATCAGCGCAAACAGGTAAATTCAGCAGTTTATGCTTTTCTGTTTGATCGGGATCAATCGCCTTTCCGCAAACAAAACATCGTTTCGCAAAATCATTCATTACCTCAAATTTTAATCTGATTTTCATTCAAAAGTACTTCAATTAATCTGGAAAGAAAAGTTCGCACTCTTCCAATTTTGTCAGATTACCGAACCCGTTTTTTGTTAAAGTCTGATTTAATGGCAGCTATAAAAGCAAAAAGTGTTATTCTGGCCGAACTTTTTACGTTTCCAGTCGTGGCACGATAATCGTAAAAACTCAATCTGAGTTTTAAACATTATAACTACATTTGTGACTTCAAAATTTGAACATTTAATACCCGCGTAATGGCATTTATAAACAAAATTCTCAGCAAATTTTTAGGCTCAAAAGCCGAAAAAGATATGGCAGAAATTGCGCCACTTCTTGAGATAATTAAGAAAGAATATGAACGCATTAAATTGTTTTCGAGCGACGAACTGAGAGCAGAATCAGCCCGGTTGAAAGCGATTATTCAGGAACGGATTAAGCCGGAGGAAGACCGGATTAACGAACTGAAAGAACTTGTTGATACTGTTGATATTCAGGAAAGTGAAAGGATTTATCAGGAAATTGATAAACTGGAGGAAAAAATTGACGATAAACTTGAAGAAGTTCTCAATGAAATTCTTCCGGTAGCATTTTCCATTGTCAAAGCCACTGCCCAGGCGTTCAGCACCAATGAAAAAGTTGTGGTAAAAGCCAGCGATTTCGACCGCGATTTGGCAGCTGTGCGCAACAGCATCATTATAGAAGGCGATCAGGCCATTTGGATGAACAAATGGATTGCCGGAGGGAACCAAATTACCTGGGACATGGTTCATTACGATGTGCAGCTGATTGGCGGTATTGTTTTGCACCAGGGAAAAGTGGCTGAAATGGGAACCGGTGAAGGTAAAACACTGGTGGCTACTTTGGCTGTATTCCTGAATGCCCTTACAGGCCGCGGTGTTCACGTTGTTACAGTGAACGATTACCTGTCGAAACGTGACTCGGAATGGATGGGGCCGATTTACGAATTTCATGGTCTGAAAGTAGATTGCATCGACAAACATCAACCGAACTCTGAAGGTCGTCGCAACGCTTATTTAGCCGATATTACTTACGGAACCAACAACGAATTCGGTTTCGATTACCTGCGCGACAACATGGCTATCAGCCCACGCGATTTGGTTCAGCGAAAACATCATTATTCGATCGTTGACGAGGTTGACTCGGTTTTAATTGACGATGCCCGTACGCCATTGATTATTTCAGGACCAGTTCCAAAAGGCGAGAACCAGAAATTTGAAGAGCTCAAACCCCGCGTCGAAAAACTGTATTCGGCACAGCGCAACCTGGTGAACCAATGTCTTTCTGAAGCTCGCCGGATTTTGACCAATCCCAATGCCACAAAAGATGAAAAGGAAGAAGGCTCAATCTTATTGCTTCGCGCACATAAAGGACTTCCAAAATATAAGCCACTGATTAAATTCCTGAGCGAAGAGGGCATCAAGGCAATGATGACCAAAACCGAGAATTTCCACATGCAGGACAATAATAAGTTGATGCATATTATTACTGATCCGCTCTTTTTTGTCATCGAAGAAAAACAAAATTCGGTTGAACTGACAGATAAAGGGATTGATTTAATCTCAAGCGATCTGGAAGATTCTTTGTTCTTTGTTTTACCCGATGTTGGTTCAGAAGTGGCTGAAATTGAAAACAATAAATCGCTTTCAAAAGAACAGATTCTGGAGAAAAAAGATGAGCTGCTGACCAATTATGCCATCAAATCAGAACGTGTTCACACCATTAATCAATTGCTGAAAGCTTATGCCATGTTCGAAAAAGACGTGGAGTATGTGGTGATTGAAAACAAAGTGAAAATTGTTGACGAGCAAACCGGTCGTATCATGGAAGGCCGTCGTTACTCGGATGGATTGCACCAGGCCATTGAGGCGAAAGAACACGTAAAAGTGGAAGCTGCCACGCAAACTTTTGCAACGATCACTCTTCAGAATTATTTCCGTATGTACCACAAATTGGCCGGTATGACCGGAACTGCTGAAACAGAAGCAGGCGAATTGTGGGACATCTACAAACTGGATGTGGTTGTGATTCCAACTAACCGGAAAGTAATTCGCCAGGACCGCGAAGACATCGTTTATAAGACCAAACGTGAAAAATACAATGCTGTAGTTGAAGAGATTGCAGCCTTAAATAAAATTGGGCGACCCGTTCTGGTGGGTACAACTTCGGTTGAAATATCGGAATTGCTGAGCCGTTACCTGAAAATGCGTGGCATCAAACACAACGTGCTGAACGCCAAGTTACACGCCCGCGAAGCTGAAATTGTGGCCGACGCTGGTGTTAGCGGAATGGTAACCATTGCCACCAACATGGCCGGTCGTGGTACCGATATTAAGCTTACTCCGGAAGTGAAAGCATTGGGCGGTTTGGCAATTATTGGTACCGAACGCCACGAATCGCGCCGTGTTGACCGCCAGTTGCGCGGACGTTCCGGTCGCCAGGGAGACCCGGGATCATCGCAATTCTTTGTATCACTCGAAGACGATTTGATGCGTCTGTTCGGTTCCGACCGTATTACCGGAATCATGGATAAAATCGGGTTGAAAGAAGGCGAAATGATTCAGCACTCAATGATCACTAAATCGATTGAACGTGCCCAAAAGAAAGTGGAAGAAAACAACTTCGGCATTCGTAAACGTTTGCTCGAATACGACGATGTGATGAACTCACAGCGTGAAGTTATTTACAAAAAACGTCGTCATGCCCTATTTGGCGAACGTGTGGAAGTTGATATCCTGAATACCATGTACGACCTCGTTGAAAATCTGGTCAATGAACATCAGACCAACGGAACTTTCGAAGATTTTGAACTGGAACTGATTCGTTTGATGGGAATTGAATCACCTGTAAGCGATCAGGAATTCGCAAGGATGAAAGCTGACGAAGTGGTTGAAAAAGTATATCAGCAAATGGTTTCGGGATACTCACGCCGGATGGAAGCCATCGCCAAACAGGCCTACCCGGTTATCCGCGACGTTTACGAGCAAAAATCGCATTTATACACCAATATTGTAGTTCCAATTTCCGACGGAATTCACGTTTACCAGGTCATTACCAACCTCGAAAAAGCCTATAAAAATCAGGGCAAAGAGTTGGTAAAATCGTTCCAGAAACAAACCGTACTTGGGACTATCGACGAGGCATGGAAAGAACAGTTGCGCGAAATGGACGATTTAAAACAGTCGGTACAAAACGCTACCTACGAGCAAAAAGACCCGCTTTTGATTTATAAATTCGAGTCGTTCAATTTGTTTAAAGTGATGATTGGTAAGGTAAACAAACAAATTGTTTCGATGTTGGCCAAAGGACACATCCCAATCAGCGAACCCGAACAGGTTCGGGAAGGACACGAACGCAGAGGTTTGGATATGAGTAAATTGTCAACCTCAAAATCTGAGTCTCCATCCAGTTCGAGTCGGCCAGATGCCCCGCAGGAACCTCGTCAGGTGCAACCGGTGAGGGTTGAAAAACGGGTAGGGCGAAATGATCCTTGTCCTTGCGGTAGCGGCAAAAAGTACAAATCGTGTCACGGTAAAGACTTAGTTGATTAAATCTGAAAACCGGAGAATGGAAACGGAAATGAAGAAAATCCGGTTCCATTTCCGGTTTTTCTTTCAACATAAAAACAATCCTACAAATTAAAAAATATGGACATACTTGCCTACATACACTGGAATGTCAGCCCTGAAATATTTTCGCTCGGACCTTTGCATGTCCGCTGGTATGGATTAATGTTTGCCGTTGGTTTCCTGTTTGGCTACAGCCATGTGGAAAAGATGTTCAAACACGAAAATCTTGAGTTGAAATGGCTCGAAAGCTTGTTCATTTACATGATTGCGGCGACCATTGTAGGAGCCCGTTTAGGACATGTTTTGTTTTATGGATGGGACTATTATTCTCAGCACCCCATTGAAATATTGTATGTTTGGCAGGGCGGATTGGCCAGTCACGGCGGAACTTTGGGAATTTTGATTGCTTTGTTTTTTTGGAGTAAGAAAGTTTCGAAACGCTCCATTTTATGGGTTCTGGATAGGGTAGTGGTTCCCACCGCACTTGTAGCTGCTCTTATTCGTTTTGGAAATTTGATGAACTCTGAAATCTATGGCGTTGAAACCACCATGCCCTGGGGATTCATTTTTGAACGTAACGATGAAACAATTGCCAAACACCCCACCCAGATTTACGAGTCGCTAAGTTACCTGTTTACCTTTGCTATAATGCTTTACATGTATTGGAAAACCAAGGCAAAAGATTACCAGGGATTGATTGTTGGTGTTTTCTTCACCCTGGTTTTTACTGCCCGGTTCCTCATTGAATACATCAAGGAAGACCAGGAAGCCTTTGAAGCTACCATGAGCCTGAATATGGGACAATGGTTGAGTATTCCGTTTGTTTTGGCCGGAATTAGCTTAATTGTTCTTGCCATAAAAAAAGGACCGGTGATTTACCAAAATCAAGTGGCCGGAAGTAAAAAATAATCGGTTCTAAAAGCATAAAAAAAACCCTGAAATCAGATGGTTTCAGGGATTTTTGTTTTGACAGCTTAGCAGTCAAACTGTTTCTCGGAACAAACAAACTAGTTTTTATTCATTGCTCCTGTCTGTATATTCAATAAGCCAACTTCCTTTTTACGCTGTTCCAATAAGTCTATATATTGCTGAAATATAGCATTGTACTTTTTATTGGCTGGTTTTTCCGCCGAAATATATTTGTTTAGCCAATCGGTAGCAATCGATAATTTGCCTTCCATTTCACAAGCCAGTGCCATGTTATAAATGGCTTTTCCCGCCAGACGTGTATTTTTACTTTGAGTTTTCTTGTTCCAAATTTCGGCCGCCCGCGCAAAATCATTTTGCAACAGGAATTGCTCAGCAGCTTTCATATCCGGATTATTTGAACGATAAAACATTCGCTGCACAGTAATCCAGTTTGGCATTAGTTTTTTTCCAAGTAAAGAACCAATATCTATACACGAACGGTACAAACATCCATATGGTAAAATATACGTGCTTTTGTAATAAGTTACAAGAAAATCAAAATACTCAATACTGTCTTTTTGATGGGTTATTACCAGCGAATCATTATTCTTATAAGCCAGTGACCAGTTCAGACATATTTTATGGCGGAATAAATTTTGCTGGTATTCATCGCGGATTTCTTTAAAATAAAGTGAATCGATAAATATTTTCAGGTCGGATGAATTCTGAATTAAAACGTCATTCATTTGACCTTGATTCATAGAATGAATTGAATAAGCTTTTTCGCCATTAACCAATGACACTGTATCAAACCGATTTTCACTTTTTAACGTTCTTCCAATGCTGAAACACAAACATTGGTTAAATTTTTATTGGTCGCAGTATCAGTCTTTATCCAATTTTCGCGCATGTAATTTATTGCTAAAACTGAATCAGGAACAAAAGAATCAGGATTAATCAGTGTAGCAGTTTTAATTGTTGAAGGAAGTGTAAACGCGGCCGGCTCTCTGACCTCAATTGGAATTGATCCGAATTTTTTTGAGAAAATACACGATGAGAAAAATACCAAAATCAGCATAAATAGAAAAAAATGTCGATTTGATTTCATAGGTGGTAAAGGTGTTGATTTTAAGGATTATTACTTTTTTCAGGATTAATCACGAACCTGCTTTTTGAGACGTTCAATTTCTTTCTTTCGCATGGCGAGAACATTTATATACCGCTGACAATTGGCTTTATGCTCGGGGTCAGAAGTTTTTAATGCTGAATAGGATTTTACCAGCCAATCGATGGCAACATCATGTTTGCCTTCCATTTCGGCTGCCAACGCCATATTATAGGATGCTTTGGCCACAATTTTGGGATTCTTATTTTTGGTTTCCTTATTCCAAATCTCAGCAGCTTTTATCCATTCATTCTGCAATGCGTATTTTTCAGCGCGTAGCATGTCCTGATTATTCGACCTGTAATACATTCGCTCAACAGGTATCCAGCTCGGTATAATTTTGGCGCCAAACTGTTCGCCCATATACCTGCTTATATCCTTTAAAACAGGAATATAGCCATTTGCCTCCAGATTAAATGACGCCAATTGTCCACCGTTATATTCCAGCGTATCAACCTGATTATACACAAATGAGGTATTATCAGTCTTAACAGCAATCGTCCAAGATAAATAAGCAGTTGTGTTTAAATAATTCATTGGAATACTGATTACCGTCTTATTAAGCCTATAAAAATCAAGAAAAACAAAAACATCACTCTGAGTTTTTCTTACTAAATCTGAAGTTGTAATCTTTTCAGAATCAGAAAGCAAATAACTATTCAAACTATCCCGATAGTTTTTTACTTCAGAAAAGAACCCTTCCTTTTTTAAGAAATTGGCCACAGCATCAACGCATTCGTTGGATAAAACAGAATTGCGAACAGTAGAATCAATTCTGCTCCCCTCTGCATCAAGATACCTAAACTTACAGGTATCCGACTTATAAACATCGCGTTTAAATATCGCTACCTTACCAAACTCCTTCGGAAAAACAAAGATTCCGGGTTTCATCACTTCAACCTGAAGTGGCCTTACCTGATATGACATTATACAACCCGAAAGGCTTATAAATGAGAGGAGACTTATCAGCAATGTCTTAATTGGTTTCATGCTGCTGGTTTAGCTTTTTGATTTCATTTCGCCGTATTTCGAGTACAGCAGCATATTTGCGAACCGATTCGTTCTCCAGCTTACTGAAGTATCCCGAACTCAGTTTTGCCGCCTCTGCAACTAATTCAATGGCCCTATCAATATTTCCATCCATTTCGTTCGACAATGCCATGTTGTAGGTTGCCACCAGGCGATGTAGTCTTTTCGGAGAATTGAGGTATTTTTCCCAGATAGGAGTGGCTTCTTTCCATTTGTTTTTTAAGGCCAGATTCGCTGCTTTCTGAAAGTCAGAATTTCCTGTGGCCATAATATCTCTTGAAACGGTGGTCCAGCCGGGCAAAAACCTTCGGGAATAATTTTGGCCGATGACGCCGGCAGCCAGCGAAACGGCTGATTTTTTATCCGGGATTTTATACTTTTTATACGTTCCACTTTCGTCGGTTTTGTCCCAGTACAAAGTGTCAATTTGGGCAAACCGGTCGAGTAGTTTACCTTCAGCATTCATCACCGACCAAATATTTGATGTAACAACATTGGCAGTTCCCAATTCAGAATTTACACTGTAAAAACACGAAAACATATCCAGAAGTATTAGTCCGTCAGCTCCGGTTCGTGCCGCAAGCTTTTTATACCAATCGGCCTTGGCCGGCCTTATTTCGGAAACCCGCATAACTGGTAAAGTGTTGTAAGGCAAAACCAGTACACTATCGAACCTCGATTGTTGTAGCAATCGGTTGGACAGACTGTCGAAACACGAAGTAATAGTCAGACTATCAACATTTATGATTTTTTTATCTTTTACCAGCCTGTTGTTTTTTGCCTGGTAATTCTGAAGCGTATCCGATTTATATTTCAGGTTTCGGGCCACCAGTGCCACTTTTTTCATATTGTCGGGCAGACTCTTGTCGCCGGGTTTAAAAACCTCCATCGAATATTTCTGGTAACTCACACACGAGAATAAACTCATCAACAAAATAATCCACAATGGTGCTGACTTTGGTGACATGTTAGTTGGTTTTTTGCAGGGTTTCCTTTCGCTCTTTTAGCTTTTTCAGATAGGCTTCAGTCTGATACCTGTAGTACGAATAAAATGATTTTAAACCCCATTCCAGCGCCCTGTCCAAATCACCGTTTAATTCACTTATCAGTGCCAGGTTATATTCGGCTTTACTCCTTAACATTTTGTTTTTCGATCCGGCTATTTCACGCCAGTATTTTGCAGCCTCGTCATATTTATTTTCACGCATAAATTGTTGGCCGCGATCGTTTTTCCGTTCAATCAAAAAGTAGCCTCTTTTCTCCGGAATCCATGCCGGTGATAATTTCTCATCCACTTCAAGAGCCACTTTTATACCTGCATTAATTAATCCCTGCTTAACTGAAGGCATTTTCTGGAAAAGTTTTACCTGTGTGTAATCGGCACTTTCCCAGTAAATGGTGTCAACCAAACGAAGTTCTTTTACTACAGGATTTTGTCCAGGTCTATAAATCCTGAAAAATGCGTCGTATTTAATATCCATGCTGGCATAATAGCTGTAATTATAACCAGTTGTAGCATTCATGAGTGTTTCTCTCGAAATATCAGTCAAGACTTTTGTCGAGAATTTCTCCAAAACCATTAAAGCATCAGTATTATAGGCTTTGCAAAGAGCCTCTACCGAATCGCCCGGCAATGTGTCGGGGAGTATTTCGTACGAAAGATTTCTGCGAATATTCCTTTCGAGTGGCACAACAACATCATACCGGCCCGACTCAAAAAGCAGATCGGCTAGCGCACGAATGGTAGTATCCGAAGCCAAACTGTCGAGCACTATTTTTGAAAGTTGAAAGCCTTTTCGGTAAAAATGGATTTGAAGCGAATCTTCCTGGAAGTTTTCGAACTGACTGCTCATACTGCGATTCAGCAGAGTTAAACTTTGGATATCTCCAGGGAGTTCTTCTTTTGCCGGAAGTGAATTTTCGATGGTTAATGCAACGTAATTGGTTTTGCACGAAACAATCATCATCCCGGTCAGGATTAATCCGATGAGTTGGAACATTTTTGTCTTCATGCAACCGACATTTTGAATCAATTAATAAATTCCCCAGTATTTTCGCAGAAACCACTCTGCACCAAGTAAAACGACCAGCAGAATAAACAGCATTTTCAGATTTATCCACTCTGTTTGTATGCTCTGGCGATAATATTTTACCGAAATCTGTTTGTTCCGGCTGATTTCATCAAGTAATGTGCCATAATTTTCAAAAGGGTAGAATTTACCGCCAGATTGTTCAGCAACCTGATATAAAACACTAAAATCAGCTCGTGTGTTTTGCGTTTCTACATCATTCTTCAGGATACTAAAACTTCCTTTTTCATTAAATAGTTGATTTCCAAGCTGTGTTGTGGCCTCAAAAGTATAGTCACCCGGTCGCAATGTTCCGGCGTTCAACCTGTAATAATCATTAATCCGGTCAAACTGATAATTGAAGTCCTTCAAACTGTCGTTAACCATCCTGATAAATACATCCGGAGTGTTAATTAGCTCATAACTATCATTGTACAATTCGGCAGTCAATTCAATATTATCAGTTTCCTGGTACAACGCCGGATAGTAAACATTAAAATTATCCTCGTTTTCACGAAGAGCTAGATACTGAATTATTTTTTGAATCAACTCATTAAATGTTTCGTGCGTACCGGTTGACTGATAAGAATAAAGTCGCCAGCGCCAGATTCCTTCGCCAACAATAAAACCGGTTTTACGACCCGCAACGGAGCCAAAAGCCATAAGCGTTTTATTGGTAGGTATGTTCCTGATATTTTGAAGCGCAAGATTTTGCAAGGAAGCCAATAATTCGGTATTCCCGAAAGGAGCAACCAGCGGAGGCGATCCCGACAGGATTTCCTTCGTTCCGTCACTTAAAGTAAAAAGTGAAAAGGTATTGTCAAATGATGCCTGAATTTCTTCCGTATTATTGCTGGCCGATATTTTCAATCCAAAATCAAGCGAATTAATTTGCTCCAGCAAAGTTGACGGTCCAACAAGGAACAAAACCGGAATCCGGGTCGATTTTATTTGCGCCAAAAAGTTACTTATTGGGTTTTTTACCGAGGGAAGCTGGTTCAATACGATTAAACTGTAGGAAGACAGGCTGTCGGGCACTTCATTGCCCGTAACCATCTTTATTTCATAATTTTGCAATTCTGAAATACCATTGCGAAGAGCGCCTACATCAGGATGAATACCATCACTGAGCACTAATATTTTCTGCTTATTCTCCAAAATCCGGATGACAAATTCGTACTCGTTGTTTTTCAAATTAGTCTCACCTTCAAACAATTTTATTCGAACTTTATAATGCTGTAATCCGGGTTTTTCTGCTTCAATATTCACAAATTCAAGCTTAAAATCGTCATCAGAAACCACAGGAAATGTAGTGTTATAAATTGTTTTCTGGTCATTCTCAATTTCAAGATAGGCGATTTTACCTTTAAGTTTTGCAAACTTTAGCTCGATTTCGACCGGGAATTTATTCTTCAGAAATGCAACCTTATTGGTTCTGACACTTCGGATTAAAGCATCCGTTCTGCGTGTTGTATCACCAACTCCCAATGTGTAAACCGGGAATTTGAGTCCTGAAGCCAGATTTGCAGGATTTTGGCCCTGGTTATAGATACCATCACCTAAAACCACAACAGCACCAATATTTTTATTGATATAGTTATTTTTGAGCGAATTAAGCATCACTCCATAATCAGATCTGCGTTCGTTTCCGGAGTAATTTTCATTGTTTTCAAATTTCTCTCCAAACGACCAAAATTCAAGCTGATAATCAGATGAAAAACGACTTTTAACGGTTTCGGTAAATTGTTTAAATGATTGATTAAAGTCCTTAACAGACTGAGAATTATCAACGGCTATTGCCAGCACAGGAAGTTGCTTTATTTTTTTATTGCGCTCTGTTAAGGGAGAAAGCAAAAACAAAAAAATCAGGAAAAGCGAAAGTAAACGGAGACCAACAAGGATCACCCGCTGAAGTAGGGTCAATGCTGAGTTTTGCGGATTTCTGAAATAAAGCAAAAAACTAATGCCTGCAGCCAGAAATAAGGCAATCAAAACTAAAAGACCGGAAAAGCTATGTTCAAAACTAATTTCCAATTTGTTCTTTTTTAAAGGACGATCCAAAATTAACAAACTTGGGGTAATAGGGCATTTCTTTCTGAAACTTTCTGTTCAATAAATACGGGTGGTCAGGTGAAAATATTTTGCTAGTTTTAGAACATTCTTCAATTCTTCAAAAAGGTAGGGCTAATAAAATCAGACGATGAGTTGAACAAAAATCTTAAATTTCAAGATGAAGAAAATAGTTGTTTCCATTTTAATGCTTTTTTTGCTTGCCGCATCTGCGAATGCTCAGTATTTTCAAACCGGACAAGACCCTTCGCAAATAAAATGGAGACAGATACAAACGAATAATTTTCAGATAATTTATCCGGACGAATTTGATAAACAGGCACAAAGAATCTCGTATGTCTTTAGTAAGGTATATGAATACGGTTCAAAATCGCTAAATTTTAATCCCCGCAAAGTTTCGGTAGTTTTACACACCCGAACGGTCAAATCAAATGGGTTAATGGCCTGGGCCCCCAAGCGAATCGAGCTTTTTACAACCCCGCATCAGCAAATTTACGCCCAGGATTGGCTCGAACAACTGGCCTTGCACGAATTCCGACATCTGGTTCAAATCGATAAAATACAAAGTGAATTACCCGGAATTGTTAAATTTATTTTGGGCGAACAGGCTGCAGCAATTGTTGTTGGCGCCTATTTGCCGTTTTGGTTTCTCGAGGGTGATGCAGTAGTTACTGAAACTGCTCTTTCACCAGCCGGTCGCGGCCGGTTAGCTTCATTTGCCATGGAATATAAAGCATTGCTGGCCGAGAAGGGAGAATATTCGTTTGACAAGGCTTACCTGGGTTCTTACAAACATTTTGTACCCGATCATTACAAATTGGGCTATTGGATGGTGGGCAAAAGTCGCGAGAAATACGGATCATCTCTCTGGGAAAATTCTGTTCTGAAAGCAGGACGAAAACCCTTTTCACTTTCGCCCATGAACTCATCCGTAAAAAAAGAAACCGGACTGACAACCAAAGGTTTATACAATGAAATCACTGATGATTTGAGAAAAGAATGGAGTGCTGATTTGAAACAAAGGCAAACAGACTCAATTTCAATTGTTTCACCCTGTAGAAAAAGTTTTACTGAATATTTGTATCCACATTTTTACAACGATTCGTTGATCTTTGCCTACCGAACTTCGATTGACGACATTGGTAGATTCGTTTTAATTGACCGAAACAAAACGGAAAAGGTAATCTTCACCCCAGGCTTAATTTTTGAAGAATCCGTTTCGATGCAAAAAAATCTGATAATCTGGGCTGAAAGAAGATCAGATATTCGATGGACTCATGCTGACAAGTCAATCATACAACTACTTGATATTAAGACAAATAAAAGGAAAGAAATAAAAAATAGAAATAAACTTTTCAGCCCCACCATCTCGCCCGATTTAAAATCGTTTGCTGCAGTGGAAGTTGATCCTGCCAATAATTTTTACTTGTCAGTATTCGATATTAGTTCCGGAAAATTAAAAATTCAGTTTAAAACTGCTGATAACCAGTACTTTTTCACTCCATGCTGGGATAATAATGGGGAGAAACTATTTGCTGTTAGCCTATCGGAAAAAGGAAAATTTCTGGCATCGTTCAACCTCAAATCTCAACAAATTGAGCAATTAACCGAGCCAACTTTTGCCAGTATCCGAAATCCGGAATGGACCAACGGAAAAATTTTCTTTTCGTCAGACTTTGGTGGAACCGATAATATTTATTTCCTGAATCTCAGTAATAAAAAGATCTTTTCATTTGCCTCGGTTCGTTTTGGTGCCGATTATCCTTCAACATCAGGTGATAAACTTATATTTAGTAACTACACATCCTCTGGTTATCAATTAGCTACATTAAACACGAATAAATCAGGCAAGACTGTCGAGGTTGCCAATCTGCAATTAAAACCAAATAAACTGGCCGAAACATTAGCTCGGCAGGAAGCAGGGACTCCAAATCTAACTAAGGCTGACTCCATAACATTTCCCTCGAAAAAGTATTCAAAACTCGCTCACTTGTTTAATTTTCACAGTTGGGCACCAGCCTACATTGATGTTAACAGCTACGAAATTAAACCAGGAGCATCGATTTTCTCGCAAAATAAACTTGGTACCGCCGAAACCCGGTTGGGATACGAGTACAATATTGAGGAAAAAACCGGGCGTTATAAGGTCGGTTTCGCATACCTTGGACTATTTCCCGAGATCAATACCGAATTGTCCTTTGGCAATCAGGCTTCAAATTACTATCTGATTAAGAATACTTTAAACAAATACAATCAGGTTATTAGCAGCGATACTACAATTGAGCGATACACATGGACAGAGCTGACTGCCGATTTAGATGTACGATTGCCATTGAATTTCTCAAAGGGAAAGTATTCAAGAATTTTTTATCCTGAAGTGAAATACACATTTAATCAGGTCACTTTGGGTAATTCGGCGCCTAATAATTTTTACTCCGGAAATTATCATGCTCTTACTTACAGGCTCTATTTATACAATCTGCTTCAGCAGTCGCAACAAAATATAATGCCACGCTGGGGACAGCAATTTGATATGATTTATCGACATACTCCATTTATTGGCAACGATTTAGGCTCATTGGCAGGAATACAGTCGGCGTTCTACTTTCCGGGAATAGCTAGAAATCATGGAATGAAGTTTTATGCCGGTTACCAGGAAAAAATATTCAGGAAGAATTACAACTTTTCAAACTTTATTCGTTTCCCAAGAGGATTTCAAGGCTATCAAAACAACCAAATGTTTTCATTTAGTGCCGATTACAAATTTCCACTTTTGTACCCTGATGTAAGTTTAGGAAAGCTAGCCTATATTAAACGAATTAAAACTTCGCTTTTCTATGATTATGCCTGGCTATCAATACCTGTAACAGATAAGAATGGGACAATTTATCCCAATGATCACGAGTTGAAATTAAGATCAATGGGATTTGAATTAACCTCCGATTTACACTTATTGAGATTTTTTGCTCCCCTCGAAATTGGTTTTAGATCAATTTATCGACCAGATTATCAGGACTTAACTCTCAATCTGCTACTGTCAATTGATTTCAATGGATTTTAGCGCAATGCAAAGTCAGAACAGTTATTTCCGGCCTCATTTCAATTCTCCCGGGAAAACCAATGACACCTAAACCTCGGTTTACGTATAGAAATTGATTATCAGCTTTGTATAGTCCACCCCATGTTTTCTGGATAAAATATATTGGGCTAAATTCAATGCCAGCAATTCTAACTCCAAACTGTCCGCCATGAGTATGCCCCGACAAGGTCAGCGGGATATCTGTCGCCTGAACAACCTTGGCTTTCCAGTGAGCCGGATCATGGGTCAGCAATATTTTAAATGAATTTTCAGGAATACTATCCAAAGCCTCGTCAAGCCGGGCATACTGAGGAAAAGGGGAGTGGCCCCAGTTTTCAACTCCAGCAACATAAATTGATGTATCGGAAATGTTAATTTTCGTCCACCGGTTGAGCAAAAGATCAAATCCTGAATCAGTTAAGCCAGCTTTAATCCGGTTGAGATTTTTAATTTTTGAAATTGAATCAGGCCATTGAGAATAATCACCATAATCATGATTTCCTAAAATTGCAATTTTTCCATACTTCGCAGGAAACAGCTTCAAATAAGGCACAAAGCCATTCAATTCATCTCCAAAGTTATTGACAATATCACCGGTAAAAAAAAGCAAATCAGGATTTTCATTCGTAATAATTTTGCTGGCCTTCTCCAAAATTTTCTGATTTTTTCCAAAACTACCAATATGAATATCAGAAAATTGTACAATTTTAAGTCCGTCAAGTGCTTCAGGCAAATCAGTAAATTGTAGTTTGTGTCTTTCCGTCCGCATATCATACTTGCCAAACACCAGTCCATAAGCAATCACCAAAAACATTCCACAGGAAATAAGGCTGGCGCCCGTTAAAATCAAGAGTTGAGCCGTGTATCTACCTAAAAATCTGAATATCATAGAAATAATAACAGTAAAAGAAAAGAAAGCGATAGGAACCAAAACCAATAGAGTCAAGGAAATTACAACCAAAACAAATGAAATTCTTGAAATCTGGCTCGAAGCAGGAGTGGAAAAAGTATAGAATTGCAACCCAAGGAATAAAACAGAAAGCAAAATATAAAGGACTAAAAGTATGTATTTTACAGGAGCGTTTAATCGGGCACTTAAAATTCTGACTCCAAAATAGGAGATAAGCAGGACAAGGATTACGCCAGCAAAATAACTCGCCAAAAATGATGAAATTATAAACCTCATAACTAATTAAAATTTTGAAGTAGAAAAGTACATTATTTAAGCCTGAATTATACAAAACGACCAAATTTTTCAGATTCCCTCATTCTTAATCCAGATTGGCCGAAAAAGTAAATCTTAAAATTTTAATATAAGCCATTGTATATTAACAACTAATGCTTCAAATTAATCACATTTTGCTTTATGAGAATTCAATAATTGATGGAATCCTGATTTTGGGCAATGAAAATCAGAGGGAAATTCAGGTTAATCGTAATAAATCAAAAAATAGCACAAAAGGGCAGGAGAGAGGTGACTCTTAAAACCTCTCTTCGGCAATAGGTAAAATTACCCTAACACTTTTGACCATTTCTGCTCTAGCGATATCAGGAATCATTATATAAATTCAGAAAGCCCAGGATTTAAAAAACCGCTTTTCACATTTGTAAATATTATTAATAACACCGTAGTGATTTACATTTGTGCTTTATACTTTTTATTTTCGAAAACTATGAAATAAATATTAAATTCAAATATTTACAATGAATAAGTTAATTTAATAATTGTCATAAATAAATTAGCTATGTCATAAAATATGTTTCAATTTTTAATATTTAAAGCATTGATATTCAAACAATAACTAATTATTATATATAGCTTTAATTTCAACTATTATTTACATTGGTTAATTTAAATAGAATTTCATTACAAATTAATTTCATAATCATCTACTATTCAGTGTTTTATATCCACCAATTTAATTATAGATTCAATTAATAAAACGAATTTTAGTTGTGATTAATATTTTAAAATGCAGATATGTAACAAACAAAAGGTGACAATTCTAAATCAACAAATAAACAATTTGATTACATTTGTTTATCTTATAATTTACATTTTCATGGAAGACCGGATAAAGAAATTTATGGAATATAAAGGGATTTCTCCTTCTGAATTGGCAGATACAATTGGAGTTCAACGTTCCAATGTCACACATGTACTTAAAGGGAGAAATAAACCCAGTTTTCAGTTTATTGAAAAGATGTTACAAATTTATCCTGAACTCAATGCAAAATGGTTACTTCTTGGTACTGGTTCAATGGTTGATTCACCTACAAAATCGCGCTCGTTGTTCGATCAGGTAATTGATGCACCTATTCAGCCAACTGCAAAACAAACAGCCGAAGAGGTAAAATCTGAAATCCCTGTAATAGAAGAACCGAGAATAGAATTAAATGATACAAAAGCCTCTATGGTTTCATCTGAAAAAAACGACTTACATAACGACCTTCAGGATCAGTTTTTTAGTTCAGAAAAGCCGATTGAACGCTTAATTGTTTTCTTCAAGGACTCAACTTTTAAAGTTTACAATCCTTCACGATAATTTTTTTAAACTATATTTGCCGGCAAATTCATGTTCATGAAAAAGTCGGTAACAAACTTTCTATTGCTTGAAAATAAGAAACTTAACGAAGATAATTTTCTTCTTGTTCTTCAGGCTTCTTCCTCTTTATCTGATATTCTTCCAGGGCAATTTCTTAATGTTGAAATCAAAGAATCAACAGAAATTTTTTTGAGAAGACCGTTTTCGATACTTGATGTTAACTACAAACAGCAAACCATATCTCTTCTGGTGAAAATTCTGGGAAGAGGGTCAAAAAAGCTAACTGAAGCTAAACCAGGACAAGTAATTAATGGTATTTTCCCTTTAGGGAAGTCATTTACCTTGCCGGAAAAGAATGACCATATTTTGCTTATTGGTGGAGGTAGCGGGGTTGCCCCTATGTTATTTTTATCAAAGATTTCAGGATTAAAACCTGATCAGGTCTCTGTATTAATCGGTGCCAAATCAGCAAAAGATCATATTGACATATCTGACTACAAATCATTCGGGCAATTCTATTTTACCACGGAGGATGGAACTTTGGGAGAAAAGGGATATGTGACTAATCATTCAATATTTAATAATGAACTGAACTCTTTTAGTAAAATATATACCTGCGGACCAAATCCAATGATGAAAGCAATTGGCCGAAAAGCAATAGAGCAAAATATTTTCTGCGAAGTTTCGCTTGAAAATATGATGGCTTGCGGTTTTGGAGTGTGTTTGTGTTGTGTTGAAGATACCAAATCAGGTCACAAATGTGTATGTACTGATGGGCCTGTTTTTAATGTAAATGATTTAAAATGGTAAATCTTGGTATAAAAATTCATAATCTGGATTTTAAAAATCCGGTTTTGACAGCTTCCGGAACCTGCGGTTTTGGTGAAGAAATCTATGATTTTATTGATTTATCAACACTGGGTGGGATTGTGGTTAAAGGAACCACATTAAAGCACAGGGAAGGAAATGCCTATCCAAGAATGGCCGAAACTCCCTCCGGAATGCTCAATGCAGTTGGACTTCAAAACAAAGGAGTAGATAATTTTATCACCAATATTTACCCTCGCATAAAAGATTTGGATACACACGTTATTGTGAATGTGAATGGTTCAACTATTGAGGACTATGTTGCCCTAACAGAACGACTGAATGAGCTTGACAGGATTCCAGCTATTGAATTAAACATCAGTTGCCCAAATGTAAAAGAGGGTGGAATGGCCTTTGGTATTAGCTGCCCATCGGCAGAAGCTGTAGTTAAAGCTGTAAGAAAAGTTTACTCTAAAACTCTTATAGTCAAGCTTTCTCCGAATGTA
>Ga0172367_10001869_pt1 | contig 29759 bp, 32 predicted proteins | sample Lak10m_FD_114542 | JGI IMG/M metagenome (GOLD analysis project Ga0172367, IMG submission 114542) | Freshwater microbial communities from Kabuno Bay, South-Kivu, Congo - kab_022012_10m | ecosystem: Environmental > Aquatic > Freshwater > Lake | place: Democratic Republic of the Congo: South-Kivu...
ATAGGTTATTCCATCAATTCAATGGATAGAGAGTATAAGTATTTCATCCGCGTTCTTGTCTTTGAATCGGGTGGGTATGGTAGCAGAATTATTATTCGCCCATTCAGAGTATTGTTAATTGGCAATTGGACAATGGAAAATGACGAGTGTGAAATTGCTACAGGGTCATTTATGGATGATGAAAATTCAGATTGGGTTGTTACTCATTGGATGCCCCTTCCTAAACCGCCGTCCGAAGGGAAGTTACCTGCACCCACCCCCCGCAGGTAAAGCGAAACGTTAGACCGCAAAGGAGAAACATGAACGAAAAGCAAGCAAAGAAGGTTCGCAAAGAAACTCGGCTTTACTGGCAGAAATACATTGCACGCTTCGCCTCTCTGCCGCTATGGGAACGCATCAAAATGGCATTTGCCATAGTAACGTTGCGGTCTAACACAGCGCGCACCCGACTCATTGTGGGCGGCGGCAATTTGCCCGCAGTCTCAAACAATCGCAAAGGTTCTGCGCCCGCGAAAAGCGGGTAGCGCAAACCGTTCTACCGCCCCGCGAGGGCAAAGGAGTTTTGCAAAATGAAATGTCCAAATCAAGCGTTTTATCGGTTCACAAGCAGAGCGCGATGACGATCAAAGACCGCCAACGACTGATCGCTCCTGAACTTCGCATCACGCAGGGCATGGGCGATGTTCTGCTCCGCGCCTGTCGCCATGACAAGTATGAGGCGTGGACAACGCGAGCGAAGATGAATCGACTCTTGGCGTTAGGGCTGGTGACATTTGTCGAATCCATATACAAATCAAACCGGTTGCAGTATCACGTAAAGTTGACCAACAAAGGATTGGGAAGGGCGAAAGAAATAGCAATTGACATAACGAACGCCCGATGATAGACTTAGGCATAAATAGAAACACGCCCGAAGGCGTGTCGCCCGATGCGATAGAGGCGCATGGGCAAACGAATTTTATCACAACATAGACCTCTAACAAGAGGTCTTTTTTGTTTGAGATCAAACACGATCAACGACGCTGAACTGTTTCGTGTACGGCAGCCCAACCCGTGCGGTAACTTGAATGTGTAAAATTTTCTGTGTTTGCGTCACCGTATCATTTTTTCTAATCGCCTCCGGTTGTCAGCGCGTGACACCCACGCCGTCCGCGAAGGCGCGCACGCAAACCGCACAGGCACAGAAATCGCAAACGCCAGTCATTATGACCCAAATCGTCACCGCTACGCCCACAGACACGCCTAGCCCCACGCCCGCCCAACCTACAGCGACTTGGACACCTGTTCTACCGTCCATGACCCCATTTCCGCCGCTACGCGACGCAGGCGGGACGGTAGTCAATACGACGACGTGGATGGCGACAGAGACACAGAAAGGAACTAATCCGTGATAAGCCGTTTCGTTCTCAAACTATTTATCGAAATTGTTTTTTGGGCGGGCATCGTTTCGTCATTCATGCGAACCGCCGATCTGTTTCAGAATTTCGCTCCAAGCCAGTTCGCGGGCTATAGCACAGTTGGCTGGTATGGCATTATGTGCGCCATAAGCATCGAAAGCCTGATCGTCATTAGCAAGTATTACTATATGCTCGATCCCGAACACGCCAACACGGCAGCGCAGGAGTTCAGCGTCAAAGCCGGTCTTTCGGCATGGGCATTGTCCTTTGCCGCTCAAGGTTTAGATGGGATCATCGTCCGAGATGCGATGGATACGCTCTCTCCAATTATGCGCGATATGATTTACTGGATTGTGCCAGCCGTGCCACTCATCGTGTCTGGCGCAATCATGATTTTCGGAACACAGATGCTCAATTATAATCCGAGTTCTATCGCGCCGAAACAACCGAATCCAACAGTCGAAAAAGTGAAACATCTAGGCAGTGATACAATAAGCGCGGCGCAGCGTTGGGTCAATGGCATCGGGCGAGATGCGCCAAAGACGAAACGTGCCGAAAGCCCAAAAGCCACACCCCCGACCCAGAAGGCGGCGGGGGATTCGGCCGAGATATTGTTTCAGTAGCGTTTGAAACCGTGCCGCCGACTCTTTCGGCACAGTCAAACGAAAGAATTGAGTTCTCGCATCATGACAAATACGCCTACTATCGAGAGCGGGGAAGCCGAAAGAATAAAAAACGAGCGTGCCGTAACATTGGACTCGTTTCAAAAGCCCCTCACTACGTTGCTTCGCTCAGAGACTACCGCCGTGCCGAAAGAGAACGCAAAGCCGAAACTAAGCGCGGCACAGTTAGCGGTGATAACTCTCAATGAGATATTATTCGAGGAATTGCCGAAACACGGCGTACTAACCGACGTATTGGCGAAAGACAACTACGGTTATGCCCGAACCAGAGGAATCATCCCGTGCCGAAAGTGTAAACGGTTCGCCCTGTTTGAGGATACGACTAATGACCGACTCTGCAAAACCTGTGCCGAAAAAGAACCGTCACCTCAAATGCACCTGTCCGCGAGACCAGCGCGGCGAGTGGATTCGGGAACTGGACGGAAAGTATCGGGTAGCCGAAAATTGTCCGATCCATGGAAAGAACCATGAAAAAGATTATCTCGTTTTTCAAAAGAAATAATGGAGCAACGTGCCGCGATGAGTTATTCCCACTCATCGCGGCGTGGGCAACAATGAACGCCTATCTTCGCCCGTGTAAATCATAGCACGGACGAATAGAAATAAAACTATGAACGCCCCTACACTGAAAAAGATTTTTCAATTCCTGTTTTACATCTTCGCTGCCGCGATGCTCATTGCAACCGGCATGAGGACGTATTCTCTTTTACTGCGAACAACCGAGAACACCATCACGGCGATCTTCGGGCTTGTGGCATTTGAGATCGGTATGCTCATCTGGTTAGCAGTGGCGATCTTCGTCTCACAAGGTATCGGACAGCGCGCCGTATCGTTTATAGCATCGGCGTTTAACTTGCTGCTTGTCATTGCGGCAACCGGCTTAGATGTGATGCTTGAGTCTACACTCAACGCCACAGCGATCAATCGTGAGCAAGTAGGCTGGGGAGTCTTGTGGACGATCATCGCGGCAACAGCGATTAATGTCGCCATGCTTTGGCTTGCTCATGTCCTCGACCCTCACGCGGCGGCGGAACTTCGGCGACGTGGAGTCCAAGATGCAATCAATGAGCAAGTAAACAAAGAAGTTGAAGCGAAGACACCGGAGATCGCAAAGAAGGCAGCAGCTCAAATATCAGTCTCCGAGATTGCGCGGGCAGTCGGTGAATACACTAACGCGCTTGCAGCTGATATGAATCCGAATCAAGCCGCAGCGACTCAAGCCCTGCCTCTCGCCACCTTTGCGCGTGATGGTTTAGATGCTGCGCCGATGCTGGGGGCGAGCGCGGGCGGGCAAGCGCAGACATTCACCCGTGAGCAAGTTGAGGTGATGATCGCTTACGCAGTGGCGCGGGCATTGGCAGAGCAAAACCAAAAAGCGGAGCGCAAGTGATGCGGTGCGTGGGTATGTGGCAAACACCCACGCACGAATAATCATTAAACATTTGTTGTCAAATAATAGTTAGCGGGCTTGTTCCGCGACCACAGAAAGGAAAACAGTATGGGCTTACATATTACTCACGGTTGCTGGCATGGTGCTTATTCTGCGTTCAATCGCTGGCGATGCCGGATCGGAAGAGCGGCAGGATATGAAATCGTTGAATACGATGGCACTCCCGCCCCAAAAATGGATTGGGATAATATCTCACTCGAAAACGTCAATGGTAAATGGAGCAAGTTACCAAAAGATCCGCTAGTTATTTTGTTTGCTCATTCAGATTGTGATGGATACATTCAGTGGCGTTCTACAAAGCCACTTGCAGACCGTCTAACCGAATTACTGCCGCTTCTTGATGGTGATGGCGGCGGTCACATCGGTTCATATCGAAGCACTACCCAAGCATTTATTGATGGGTTGTTGCTGGCACATTATAAAAATGAGCGGGTCGAGTTCCGCTAAACGCCCGCTAACGCAAACCGTTGGGCGGCTTCCGCCCAGAAAGAAGTCCATCATGGAAGAAATAGATGAAAATCAAATTTTGCATTTGGCGCAATCGTGGGCGTGGCACATAGCCGATATAGCGGGACAAAAGAGTTTAGACGAGTTCAACAAAATAGACCTGCGCGACGAGATACGCGAATACCTAAAAGAGCGCCTACTATCTGTAATTGCAATAAACAACGCCGCCCAACAATCGCTTGCAGGCGACGAAAAACACCGCGCCTGAAGCGAACCGTTGGGCGGACGCTCCGCTCGGAAAGGTCTTGCAATGTTTGCCGAATTGATTGAGAAGTTGAAACAAGAGAAAATTGTTTATCCTGCAAACCAGTATGATAAAGGCTGGAATAACGCTATTGATTATATCGTCTCGCAATATCTTGAAGCCGCCCAACCACGCGTGCAGCCGACAAGTGCCTGCTGTCGCGCCGAGATCATTCCTGGCATACGTCAGGGTGAGCCTAGCTTATGTTCTATCTGTGGCGGCACTTGCGGCTAACGCAAGTCCGTTAGACCGCTGAAAGGAAATACAATGTCAAGCATAATTTGTCCAACTTGCAATCAAGATTTGAGGGCGCAACCACATGAAGGCGTGAATGGTGAAGATTGCCCCCAATGTGGTCAAGGTTTATTTTGGCGCACTGCTCGCCTACACAAGCGGTCTAACAAAGCGTGCAGCCGACGTGTGCCACGTCGCCGCGCAAAAGTCGTCAAGCCTATTTTAACAGTGGTTCGTGTTGGTCGCACACGCGGCTAACGCAAACCGTTAGCAGGCACGAGGCACAATGAGAATCTTTTCTTTCGGTGGTGGTGTGCAATCAATGGCGGCTCTGGTTCTGGCGAAGCAGGGCAAGATAGATTTTCGCGCGTTTGTTTTTTCCAATGTCGGAGCAGATAGCGAGAATCCAGATACTATTTCCTACTTCGGGTCTGTTGCCCTGCCATTCGCTCAGGCTAATCATTTGGAGTTACATGAAATCAAGCGTACAACCAACAGCGAAGAAACTCTTTATCATAGATTACTTCGCGAGAATAATAGCATTGTGATCCCTGTTCATATGCCTAGCGGTGCGCCTGGTACACGGAATTGCACCAAGTCATTCAAAATAGCTGTTATAAGAAAATGGCTCGGCAAAGGTTCTCATGTGGTCGGCTTAGGTATCTCGCTCGATGAGTTCCAGCGAATGCGAAACGATTCAGGTTATAAAAACATCGTCAATGAATATCCATTGATTGACCTGAAACTTACTCGTTCTGCCTGCATAGATATTATCAAGAGCGAAGGATTACCCGTCCCGCCTAAGTCGTCTTGCTGGTTTTGTCCGTTTCACAACATGGCAGCCTGGCAAGAAATCAGGCGCAACAAACCAGAATTATTTCAAAAGGCTGTTGAATTGGAAGCCCTGTTGAATGAGAAGCGGGCGAAACTCAAGCGCGATAAAGTTTGGTTGACACAGAAAGCTAAGCCATTATCTCAAGTTGTTGCTGACCAGCCGTTATTGTTCGTTGAGGAGGAACCCTGTGATAGTGGTTACTGCATGGTCTAAATGCCTGCTAACACAGCGTGCACCCGACAGGGGGTAGGCTCGGCGCGTGGCGATAATAATCTAGGTGTTACCCCCTGCGGGTAACGCAAGCCGTTAGCGCCGAGTTTTTTGTTTCCTCTTTGCGAGTCGCTTGCAGCGCGAACATAACACGCCAAGTGTTAGAACGGTTCTGCACAGTTTACAAAAACGCCAATCAAGTTCTACTGCCTTTTTGATATTCATTTCGTCACCTCAAAATAAACTGTAGCAAGATGACCCTTCGCCGTTCTAGCTTTTCTCTTGTTCCACGCTCCTTCTTTTATCTTCTCTTTCATCCGTCTATATGCTGATTTGCTCGAACAATTCATCGCTTCTGCTAGTTCGTCAGCCGTCCACTCAATGCCGATCCGCTGCCGGTCAACTTTGTATTCCTCAACGAGTCGTGTTAGTGCGGCGGGAAGGCGACCCGCATCAATATCCTTTTTTATTCGCGCAAGGCGTTTCATTTGTTTAGCCTTTCTGCTAATTATCTCAATCGCTTAAGAATCGGATTCGGATCATTATCCAAGATGGGTTTGTAGCATCGCTCATTCATCAAAACGTCGGAATAGCAGTGAGCTACTAAATCGTTCATCGCTTTCTCTCGCTTCTCTGCATCTCCCCATACAATAGTCCAGTGTTGACGCGGAAAGATGCTTGTCTTAAGTTGCTCATAGCCCATAAAGTCCACGACGAAACCGAGTGAGGCAGCAGGCTTGCCGTAGCCATTGTCGCGAGTCTTGAATCCCGTATTGCGAAAACCCACGAGGGTATCATACCCTATCGCGTTCTTGGGTAATGCTGTTCCCAGAACCCATGCCCGCGATTTAAGCCACAAATAATCAAATCGCCGGATGTTGTGTCCGACCCACAGATCATATTGATTGAGTTCATCTATGACCGCTTTGACTAATCGCGTCTCGCGCCCAAGTTTGACGCGCATGTGATCGGCGCGAAAGATTACCGGCTTGTTAACTCCGAATGGTTTAATGACGGCGCACAATAACACGCCTTCACCAACGGCGGGCAATCCACTTGTCTCTATGTCAAAGACACAAGTTTTCATTATTCACCTTTTGAGTTGCGATATTTTTTGGGATATAAAGAAGAAAACCCCTCGACTTGTGTCAGGGGGTCTGTTTGTCTTTGTTGAATAGGGTATACACTGCTTTTTCAACCGCGTAGATTATTTCATTGACAGGGACATCGGGGTAACCGTGAGAGGTGAGATAGTTTTGAATAAACCTAACCGCCTCATCGCGTCTCTTTTCTTTTGCGACCTGCCCCGACTTCCAGAGTTGTTCAACGGCATAGACTGCACTTTCCGCTGACCGATCTAACACCCAGTAGAGAGAGTCGTATTTTGTCTCACGCCCACTCACGTCCGCCTCTTTGCGCTTGGCTTCGAGCAGACGCGCCAATTGCACTGCGACCAAAAGCAGAACAGCGAGAAGAACATATTGCGTTACAGGATTGGCGAAGAACTCATTCATTTGATTATTCCTCTCTGGAATAAAAACCACATCACGCCCGTTGCGGCGACTGCGCCGATGAAGAACCCGCCGACCAGCGCGACAATCAAAGCGTGGTTTATGTCAATGTTCATTGCACTGATTATATCACAAGCGCGTAAATCCGCGCCGAGTGTCACTTCGCCGCAAAGGTCGCCGCCGCCCATGCGGTGAGACCCGTAACGACGGACGTAATAAAACTTTTCCACCCGTCCACTTTCCGCGCCGCTTTGAGTTCTGCGATAGAGGCTTCATTAGCACCCACGCGAGATTTGATTCCCCGTGTTTCCCCTTCGCCGTACACCTCAATATAGAGATCGGTTATACGTTTCTCAAACGAATCAAGAGATACTCGTGTTTGTTCTGCGCGATTCTTGTCGCGCTCATCGCTCTCGTGTCGAAACTTATCAATCAACTCATAGACTTCGCGGATAGTAACTTCGTCGCGTTTGGCTGCCATGCAATATTCTCCCTATAACATTCGGGTTATATACCCAAAATATTATTCACATCGCGTGGCAATTTCTCCGGCGCGACAAAATACAATACTCGGTTATTGGTCATCTCATACGGCAGTTCATTGCCTAATGCTTTAACCATCTGCCCCCAGTATTCATTCTCGCCGTAGACCTCAAAAAAAGCGTTGATCACGTCCTGATTCGTCACTTTGCGCTTGGGCGCAGTGGGTGTAACGGGAGCGGGCGCAATGATGGGCGGTTGTGAGACGGGTTTATCTTGCGGCATGAGGCGTGACTTGCCATAGGCGACATAATAATCGGCATTGACTGCTTTCTCTATCGTCCAGTTGCGAAATTTTTCTGGCGTAATCTCGGTATCGGCAGGATCGCCGTATTTTTTATCCCACACGTCAAACGTTTGTTGAGTAAATACATAAATCTGCGTCGAATTGCGCTGTAGACGCTTCGTCTGTTCAGCCAGCATACGCCCGATCTCAGGCGTGATGAGTTTTGGATTAGCGATCCATTCGTCCAGCAAAGACTCTTCGATCATTAAACACCACACACGGACAATTCATCAAAGCAAATTCCCCGCTTCATCAGCAATCCCCAACCGTTGGCAAATCGCCGTAAGTAATTCGTCCAATTCCGCTTTACTCAAAGAGTCTATCTTCTTCCTCTTATGCTTTCCGAAAATCAATTTTGACTTCGCTTCTTGCTTCTCTATCAAAACAACTTTAGGATCGCGTTGACCTTCAATTAGTTTACCCATAATTACACCTGCCCTATCTGCATTTGCCAATCTGCCGCCGTTGTACCAGCAGGAAAGCCCTGCTCAACAGTCAAAACTAAAATGTCTACCATGTCAAGACTCAACGTGTTTGGCGGTAGAGCAAACTCAAAAACTATGTCATGAATCTTCTGCCAACCCACAGGCGCGTCAGGGTAATCGTCAATGCGTGAGCGCATCAACACATCTACCACGCCAGCCGCATCCACTCCCAGCTCCGCTTTGTAAAACTTCGTCATAGCTACATCAGACGTAAGATTGAACACCGAATCACTAAGCAATACAAATGTTTGCGGCGCAATTCCTAACCGCTTATCGCCCGTTGTTGTAAAACTGCCAGCCTTCACCGTCAACTGCATCAAACCAGTTTCCACAACAGAAATATCGCTTGCCAGAGACGTAACACCCGAATAAATCTTACCCTTGTTTACTTGTGACTGTATCATACTAACCTCCCAGAGCAATCCATCCATAGTTGTTCAGGGTTGACGAACTAGTGTTCGTCATCACGCACACATTGCAACCTGTCGTGCTTACTGTTTGTGCGCCGCCCACGCATGTAAAACCGCCAGATGTAGTCGAGCCAGCCACCACGATAGGCGTAGATGAAAAAGCCACAGCAAACGTAATCGCAAAAGTGTTAGGATAAATGCTCTGTGCGCTTGAGCCGCCAGTCTGATTACCGGAGCCACGCTGCACAAACTCACCCGCCGCGCTCCTGTTCCCTAAAACATTCACCGATGCAGGCAGCCCATGCACTGCCGCACTTGCGGTAGCGTGAGCAGAACCATTATCCAAAACGCGCCACCGGCTCGATGTGGCATCATATTGAAGTAATATAACAGAGTCCGCGACGAGAGTGATGTCACCTGGTAGTGCAAACCGATTCGCCGCCGTTGAACTCGCGCTCTCATCTTTCAAAACAATGTTGCTACTCCCAATGTTGTGTATCAGCAGTAGCCGCCCAGTCGCGCCGCCCGCCAATCCTGTAATGTTGACTGACGTTGAACTGGTCAGGCGTAGTGTGCTTGCCGTTGATAAATCAGTCGGGTTGTAATTGTCCTGATCAGCCGATAAACTCGACGGCGAGATGTCACTGCTAAAAGCGATGTTCTGCGCCAGCAATCCGCCGTTAATCGTGGGCGTTGTGATCGTCAGAGAGCTTTTAAGAGTTCCATCGGCATTATGCACATTGAGTTCATCACTAGCGAGTGCGGCTGAACCTGCGGCTATTGTCATGCTTCCACCTCAACTTGAAAACGAAAAGTAACAACTTTGAAGAACGATAAGAAGTCTCTCGTTCTCAATCCTTTCGTGTGCGCTCGCTGATTGGCTATCTCCAACATCGGATGACGACCACCCTTTTCATCGGTGGCTACCGTCAAATGACACTCCAACACATCCTCTAACGTTTCGTCATCTATTGCCAGAGTAAATTTTTTGCCGTCAAAATGCCCGATGACATCAAATCGCGCCCCATCCGCCACCAGATGTTTTTTGTCAATCGCCGCAAGTGCGTTCATAACGTTGCTCCGTAAATAGGTCTGCCAATAATTTCTAAGATCCGCGGCTTAAGCCGTTTCAAATCGCGCTCATAAATGAATACCAATCTCCGCCCACTCGTGGTATACGATAGATTTACGATGACATCGCGCGCCCGCCCTTCAGTTGTGCCATGAAACACGCCTTGAAAGTTCATCACAATTCCGTAATCGGGCAAGTCAAAATCTGCCCGCGCCCCGCCCAAAATAGTGTTGCCATAAAAGCCGAGCTGCGCCGTGTGGCGCACTTTCAAATCGTTCAGCGCGTAATCGATCCTTGTTTCAGGTTGATTCATTCCCGCTAGCGGAAGAATCGGTTTCTCGTCCAGTCCTTTCAACTGTAGTTTCCGTGACCGGATGTTAATTTTCGGAAATTTGCCGAGCTCTCTCGGCGATCTTACAAATCGTATTGCCATATCAACTCAGCGTCACCGTTGCCGTGACGGTCAATTCCTTGCTTGACGTTTTGCTTTCAGCGGGTGAAATAGATGCACTGGCAATCAGCGTGCCGCCCGTAAGGGCTGTCCACAGAGCGCACTCTGTAATGTCGCCGTTGACTTGCGAGTTTGTCCAAAAGCCATCACAAGTCAACGCGCTGCCCGTCACGCTATTTATTGTTGCGACTCGCGGCGATAGGGGTGTGATCAGGGCGGTAGTAGATGCGCTTGGCGTAAGTGCGCCTGTGCCAACTTCTATATAGAGAATTTGCGCCCCGCCGCTCACCGCCCCTAACTGTTTGGCGAGAACGTTCTTTCCGTTAGTCGTAAGAGTCATCGTCGCTGTTGCCATATCATCACATCCACTGTCCGTAGTTCCAATTGAACGTATTGGTTGCGTTGGGACTCCATACAAACGTGGTCTGACTTGTCAGCGCAGTGGTCAACGCAATCGCAAAACTAATCGTAAGCCTTTCTTGTATCCAAAGTCCTTCGTCCGCGTCAATGAACACCATTGAAACTCGCGGTTCTTCTTTCAAGTCTTGTCGGTTCAGCGGTCTTTGCAGGGTAATTTTTGTGTCAAAGACCAAGTGCTTGCGTTGCTGTCTGTCTGTGAACACAATCGGCACGGTTGAGTCTTCAATCTTTCTTAAGAAGTCAAGCCGCTCTTGCACGCTTACCGTTTCCGCCGTGCCATCCAAGAGTTGCTGATTATCCAGCAGGTTCAATGCCATCGAGTAAGCATGAACACCTTCGGGTCGGTTGATATACCGCACGTCAAACCGCTTGAGTATCGGCGTTGCCGTTGCGCTGTCCGTAGCAAATACAAATTGCAGTTGAATTGCTTCTGCGCTAATCGCCTTCAAGGAGGTATTAAACGGTATGGTGAATGGCGCGGGATAGGTCAGGGCATTTACGACACCTATTTGTGTCCAACTGTCCGCGCTTGTCTTGCGGTACGATACGGTAATCTTTTTTGTGTCCGAAACGCCTTCCGCCCACATCCGAACCGATGCAAATCCTTTCGGCATGGCAGGCAAACTCGCGTCAAAGAATGATGTTTGTGCCGTTCCAGTTTCCGTCGTACTGTAATCGGCAAGCGGAATGTCCTTAAGCGTTGACATCTTCTTGCGCCGCGTTGCGCCGTCGTTGATCAGATGCCAGCCCAAGAGTTGCGAATAGCCGCCCGCGTTCATCGCATCACCAGATGTGCCGCGATAGAACTGATGCCAGCCCAAGCCGTTGTAATACATCACTTCGGGATAAACGCTTTCTCCATCGTCAAACGCCACATAAAGATACTGTGACCCCGACCACATCGCAATGGGTGTGCCATGTCCATAAAGTTCCTTAGTTGCACTCCCCAACATGAGCGGGGTAATATCCGTCATGTTCGCCAACGCGCCGCTCGAAATTGAGAACTTCTTTATCGCTCCCAATTCATTCATGTAAAGGAATCCGTCGGAATGATAAAGGAGCGTTTTGTTTCCGGCGTAAAGCGCGTTGCGGTTCTTGTAAATCTCAGTAACCGTTGTGCCGTTGTAGTAGTAAAGCCCGTCCTCTTTTCGGATGAGCAGAACACCACTAAATACCGCAAAGTTTGTAATGTTCGTATTCGGATCGCCCACGTTGATTACCGCGCCCCATGTTGCGCCGTTGTCTGTTGACGATTTAATTCCGCCCTGATACCCCAACCATAACTTTTCAGCGTAGTTGGCGAAACAACTCGCTTTCTGCCCCGCTGCGGGTTGTGTCCACGTGTCTAAATCCGACGACCTGTAAAAGTCAGCACCACTACCACACGCGGCAAAGCAATTTGTGTTATACACGAAAAGATAGGTTACATTTGCGCCGAGTGTGGTAGTAGATGCGCTCCACGTTAATGCGGATGTGTCCAGTCTGCGAACCTTAGTTCCGACTCCACAAGCAACTCTATTGGTCGAGAAGTCAATAATCATCGGCGCGGTGGCGGTTTGGCCTGCGTCACTACTCGCCCACGCGCTTGAGAGTTGAATTAACTTGTCTCGACTGGTGTCTACATTGCCGTCAGTCCAAAGGATTTTCTGTGCGCTGTCAAAGAACTGCCCATCCACCCCCTCGGTTGCGCCCGATTGTGACCAACTGCGATACGCGCCTTCGGCGAACTTCGGGTCATCTCCAACACCGATAGTCGGCGCAAAGTCATTCGCTTTTTCCTCGACATACGTTGCCTCCTCAACCAGAAAGCCGTACACTTCCGATCCGATCTGGAATGTAACGTCGTGGGTAACACCCGCAGTGGGATTCGGCATTACAGCGTCACCGTCCCTGTATATTCTTGTGACGGCTTACCGCCAAGTTCAGTCCAGCCATGAACCTTGACGATATTATGCAGAATATCGCCGCCATGTCGGTTGGCGAGCTTTGCTTCTTTCGCCTTCGCATACCAAAACTCCATCTGGTATTGCGATAATTTGCGATCATTGTTAAGTTTGCTAATCATGCTCGATCCGTGCAGCCACCACAAAGCATAATTCGCCAGATAGTCGAGAGGCAGTTCAACGCTGCCCGACACCGCCGAAAGCCGCGCCACACGCGCCAAGTATTGAAGGTTAAGGGTCTTGCCGTTGAACTCGGTGGCAATGTAGGGCGGAACGATGATCGTCCAACTGGTCGTGCTTTGTCTTTGTCCGATATGATAGAGCGGGACTTTCGTTTGTGACGTTGTGCTGTTCGGTGTGGCATAGGCATTGGCAAAACCAAATTCTACCGTGACATCGGCAGCCGTAGGCGAATACTCAAACGTATTGACCGCAAGCGTCACCGAGGTGTCAAGTTTTACTTGGCACAGTGTCGGAAACGCATCATCAATTGCCGCATTGACCGCTTCAAGTTTCTGCGCCGCCGTCCAAACGGCATTGGCACTATCGCCGGTATAGTTATTGATTCTGTCTATTACGTTTGTGCCTGTTACGCTCATGGTATTCCTCTAGCGGGTCTGACATACCCGCAAGTTCACCTGTTGTCCCTTCTTGTCAGAAATCACGAAAAACACTTCCCGCAGGAGTCAATTCGCTCCTCTTGAGCTTACCGTCATCGCGAATACGCCGTCCAAGTTCGTCGTATCTTGCATACGGCAAGGCAGGCATGCGGAAGTTATAGGTGTGTCCCCGCTCGTGTGTCGGGTCTTCGTTGTCAATCTCACATACCAGCACTTCGCCCCCATCGTTTCCACGCGCGTTGCGCCCATATTTCTGCTCAATGGCATTTGCCAACCCCTTATCGTAAACCATCGCCGTCCGGCGTTTATTGGGTTTTAAGGTTAACCCGTTGCCCAACTCTAGATTTTTTGGCGGGCTTTTCTTCCGCCACACTATCTCGAATTGTTTGTTCCGACTCACTGTCATTGCCGCCATCCTCTTCTTCCCCAGCGAGTTCCGCCAGTTCAGCCACTAGCAATTTCCGAAGGCGCGGGATAATCACCCCATCAATTTTTTTCTGTGCCTCATCCGAATCGCCATTGACTTCCTCAAATTCTTCGTAGGGAAGTCCATTTTCGTCCACTGTGCGGAAGCCCACGTTGATCACGTTGGCTGTCGTGCCTGTCCACAGTAGATTGACTTTCAGCCGCGCCAAATCGCGCGGTAATGCCGGGTTAAACTTTACTGACTTCATGTCGAAATTCTCTTTCTTGTTGAAAATTGATAAGAACTTAGGGGGGGGAATACCCCCCCCTGTATACTACTACCCAACTGTTTTAGGTAGCGATTGTTGGGGTTTGAGTTTCAGTACCGAGATGCACAAAACCGAACCAGTTTGTGCCGTCACTTACGACAAACACGCCGCCGCCAACCTTCTCACTTGCTGTAGAAAAGGCGATAGAGTCTGCCGCCACATCATTGAACAATACAAACTTGTCCGCCGGTGTAGAAGCAATGGTCATGTCTTGGTCAGCCGCATTGATAAACCAATAACACAGACCTGCCGCCGCCGTTGGCAGGGTGAAAACCACCGCGCCCGCCGAGCCGCTTGTCGTAAAAACCGTGCCGCTTTCGGTAGCCAAGACGGTATAGCTTGCCGTTTTAGCCACTACGTTCATCTTGAACGCGATGGGATTGATAAAACCGTTGGCATCCAAACCGGGAGCAAGTCCCTCATAAGTCTGCATACCAACCGTTTGAAATGTTGATGGAGTAGGCATTTCTAAATTCTCCTTTACGCTTCAATGCTCGACGCAAATTCGCCGCGCACGATGCCATTCTCTTTGATGCGCCCGTATCCGCCGTAGAACTTCCAGCCGATATAACGGAATTGCGACAGTAAGCCGTCTTCCGCAGGGCCAACTACCGTGCCGAACTCGCCTTGCGCCTGATCCGACGCATAGACTTTGACGAGGCTGTAGGGGCTGCCAAACGCAACGGGGTAAACGCTGTCCGCATTGCGAACCGCCACGCCCGACGCATGATCCAATCGCAAGCCGCCGTTTTCACCTTCGCCGATAATGTCAATGGTTGTGCCAGAGACATAATTAGCAGAGACGCGCACGCGCTCGTTAAGCGGTTGGAAGGTGTTGCCAGTTTCCTCCGTACCGATAGTCAGATACATGCCTGCCGTGATGTTGGTTGCCGAAGCCACGACAATTTGAGTCGCCAGCGCATTTGCCGCGCTCGAAAGCGTGGTATCGGCGTTGGAGGCGTTATCCGCGCCCGCCGCGCCGAACACTTTAGCGAATGGAGTTACGATCAGTTTGAACTTGCCCAAAACGCCAAGTTCGTTATAGCCCAACACCAACTCGCCTTGCTGATACTGAGCGACGGAGATGATGTTCCCGCCCGTGCGGAGATCGTAATAAGCGTCATTGTGCATGATTGCCGCAAAACGACCTTGCCCGTTTTCCATGATGTACGGCGGGCATTTTAGGGTTTGTAACAGACTTTCAACTTTGCCAAACGTGGCATCGGTCAGTCGGTGCGCTGCCGTGCCAGCATCCAGTGAAGCACGAGCGACAGCACGCTGCACTACCCCGCCTTGAAGTGCCGCTGCTTGCGCTAACATGTCAACTGATTCCATCATGTTCATGCCGACAATCTTGAACCGTTCCTCGCCGTAGTTGGTATAGGCTTTCAACTCGAGTTTTTCGCTCCACTCGATTGCTTCACCACGATCCGTAGGCGAGAAAGTCGCCGTAGCATCCCGAAGGGTTTGCGGCGTGACATCGGCAGTTTCACTGATAGTCGAAGTGCCGGGTGTCATTTGAGACAGGAAGTTATACTGATACGAATTGCCGAGAAACTTGACCCGACTGTCATCGTCCGAGACAGGAGTCGCTAGCATATCGTAAACTCGTTGCTGTCCAGCCGCTTCGATATACTTCCCGATATATCGCGTGCGAACTGCATTGGACAGATTACTGGTAGTTTGAACTGCCATAAATTATCCTCTATTGACCCAACGCCTCCATTTCTTTTAGGAGTTTTTGAATTTTGGCGAAGTTCTTGGTAGGACTTCGTTGTAGTTCCGTGAGTTGGGCAACTAAACTTTCTTCTGTTTGTTTCACCGCGCCAGTCGGTTTCAATTCCAGCCCAGACAATTCCCCACTGTCCACGCGGGCATCCACCTTCTTGCGCTCTCGTTCCAATTCCGCCTGTTTTACCGCCTCGCGCTCTTTTCGAGCATCGTCGGCGGCGGCGGCTTTGGCTTTGGCGCGAAAGTCCTCCCAACTGGCGGCGTAAGCGAGTCGCGGGTCATTGCCCTTGAGACCGTAAATCTCTGCGATCTCGTTTGCCGTTTGGCGGGATTCTCTTTCTGCTGTGTCCCTATGCACGATAGCGCGCGCTTCGCTTAAGAGCGTCTCGTTAGCCAGTTCGCTGTCGAGTTGCGCCGCATCATTCTCGTCGTGCCGCGCAAGTCGCTGTCGTGCTTTCGTCCGTAATGCCGCCTCGCGCTCTTGATACTGCCTATGGAGATTCGCAATCTCACGATCTTTTGCCGATTGTGCTTCGCGTCTCGCCTCTTCCTTCGCGGCGGCTTTCAAAGCCTCAATATCGGGAGTCGGAGTGGTCGCGGGTGGGGGATTGGAAGCGGGCGTTTGCGCCGGTTGCTCCATCACCTCAGTTTCAACCTTCGTTTCATCCATGTTCGTTAAAGTTCCTTTCAGTTGTTAAATACAAAAGCCCACTCACACCGCCATTACTGGAAGTGAGAAGTGGGCTTTCGCGGACTTCATCGCGCCACTTTGGCGCGTATTTATCTAGTTGTATTTTACCACAAGAAGCAAGCTATGACTCGTAGTAATCTTGCAAGGCATCGGCAAGGATAATCAACGCCCGCCGCACCGCCACCAAAAGAAGTTTCAGGCGGGGGTCAATCGCCGAAGAAACATACCGTATATTGCGTTCTCCAAAATTGGTTGTTGAGTTACGATCCATTCGACTTCCTTTCTACAGCCCACTTCTCCCGCTGCGGCGCGGATAGACGCGCAGAGTCGGGGTCAGTCCGCTGCTGGTATTCAAATACGATTCTTGTGTCGTGCCAAGCAAGCCCCGCGCTTTCGCCCATGCCAGATACGCGCGGCGCAAACTGGCAATCTTGGTGGGGTCAAGACGAGACAGATATAGAGCTAAATTCGGGTCTTTCCTTATCAGAATATCAGCGTATTGTTCAGGTTGGGCAAAGAAGTCTTGTAACTTCACCAGCAGAGTCGGATCACTCGCCAGACTTGCCGAAAACGAATCCCACTCCGCCGCGAGTGCTGCTGTGTTATCGCGCGGCGCAGGCTGCGCGGATAAACGTGGCGCAGGCGAATATCCGCCCGATGAGCCGCCGCGCCCACCACTCCCGCCGCTTGAGGTTGAGGCGCGTGGCGGGGTAGTGGCGCGTGGCGGGGTAGTGGCGCGTGGCGCGTTTCCGCTACTCCCGCTTGTTGCGCCACCCGTCTTCGGAAAGCCGCCAATGTTCTTGTAGTATTCGTCAGACGACATCTCGCTCAGACTGATAGAACCATCGGGTCGGAAAGACACCTTCACGCCCACGATCTGACTTCGGGCGTATTCGCTGGGCGCATCGGTAAAGGCTTGCGCCTTTGCCCATACGGTGTCAATGTCGTTGATGGTTGTTTTCAACACCTGCAACTGATGAGGTTGCAGTGTTCGCACGTATGCCACTACCGCCGTCCACTTGTTCGTTGCATCCGTGAGGATCGTTTCGCGCAAACTGCCACTTTCGCCAACATAGTTTACCAGTTCATTGAGATCATTCATCTGTTCGTAAATCTTCCAACCACGCGGATCCGTCTCAAAATAAGCGCGTTGCGACAGGCGCGGGTCTTTGAACTTGTCGGCAATCTCTGTTTGAAGTGTAAGTTTATACACATCTTTATTGGCAGTGGTCAGATAGCCTTGCGCTTTGGCTTTCGCATCATTTTCCTTAACCTTTTTGTCAATGAGCGAATCGGAGTATTGTTTCGCCCACAGTTCATCATCCTCTAATCCGCCCAAAGCCGATTTGCCGGATGTTTCTATTTTTACGTCACTCCCAACCCCCGACAAGTCTGCCTTTTGTTTACCCAATGCGTCTATAACAGGTTTTGTGACGAGAGACGATTCGGCATCGGGACGAATGGCAGGAAGTTTTGGTTCTGGCAGCATCGCCCGAATCTTATCTGTCTGTCCATCCAGTTCTTTCTCGAATACTTTTTTATCTGCCTGATATTGTTTGATGACCTTTTCGTTTTTCTTGTAGAAGTCATTGGCAATTTGCTTTCTGACATCGTCCGTCTTACCCATCTCCGCAAGTGCTTGATAGCGGCGGAGAGTTGCTCCAGCATCTTTGTGTTCATCCTCAAACTTCTGTCTGGCGTATTTCTCAAATGTAATATTAGAACCATAATACGCCGCCAAGAGTTTGTTTTCCGGTCTCATGAGGTGATCCAACTGTGCCTGTTCAATAGTTTTGACCTCAGGATGTGCTTGGGCAAAAGCGTCTTTCTGTCCCTTCGTCATGTGACCGAAAGCATACTGTTCGTAATTGGCAAGTTGAGTTGGCGTATAGTGAGTCGCAATCAACGCCTGCATTGCTTTGTAGTCAGATCGCGCTTGATTCCATTCAGTTTGTGTTGCGAGCGTGGGCATAGACAAAACAGAACCCAAGATGCCGATAGACGACATAAATGCTTGACGTTCCAACATCGTCCACGCTTTCGGCATCCCGCCCGATTCATAAAACGTTGAGAGCAGTTCGGGTTTCATCCCCGCCGCTTTGGTAGCAGGGTTATCGATCATGCCCACGCCCAAGCGCGAAATGACGCTCCAAGCATAAGCCTCTTCCACGTCATCGCTATTGCCAAGACGATACAGCGCATAGAGTTGATTGTCAGGGTTTGTCCAGTAATCCCTCATCAACTTGCTATAGTCGTCTTTTTTGCCCGCCGCGATCAACGCATCTTTCTGTACGATAATATCTCTGAGTGCTTTCTGCGACACCTCAATATCTTGCTCCGCCTCAGAGACATAACGAAGACCGGGTCCCCCAAAATAGGAGAGGAGAGTTGCGCCCGGTTGATCCCAATGAACCGTGCCAGTCCCATCCACATAAAACAGACGGTTAACCTCTGCTCGACTCGCGGCTTCTTTCAGAATCGCCCACGACTTGGCATAAGTCGGGTCGTTGCTATAGGACGAATCGCCCATCTTGTGCAACAACACCTGTGCCTGCTGGACGGATTCTTTTGTGACGGGAACGCCATTGATGAGTCCCCCGTCTTTTACCATCTTAACGAGCTCTATCTGCATCTTACGCCGCCCGCTGGCATAACCGATATAGACATCCTGTCCTTTGTCGTCTTTAACAAAACCCATCCCGTACTGCGGAAGTACCGCCGCTTTAAGTTTCTCTGCGGGATGAAGTCCAGTCACCGCGCCGAATATCGTGGTGGGCGTACTAACGGCATTGGTATAGGAAAGAGCCAATTCGGGTTTATTCGCCGCGTAAGCCGCGTAACCCATCAAGTCATACAGTCCCATGTGAGGCGAAATGACGCTCTCCGCCGTATTAAATACCCATCCCATCGGATCGGCATCGCGTATACGGTTTCTAAAATCATTTGCGCCAAGTGTTTGCGAGGTGTCAAATATCCCCAAAATAGGGAGGCTTGTATCCTTGCCCAAGTTGATGTTGTATTGTTTGCTCGGATCGGTAATTCCGTTCTGCGCGTTCCACTCCTTAATCTGATCGTGCACATTTTGTAACTGCCACAACTGACGCGGATTGGACAACAACTTTTCCGTATAGCGTGCCATATTGCGCGAGTACCAATAAGGATAGGCTGCTATCGCGCCCAAGAATTTATCCACGCCTCGCTTGTCACCGAAGTTGAACAGAATCTTATCCGCCATCTGTGTGCCAACACGATCCGCCAGAAAGTCAAGTGATTTGAACCGCGCCTCAAAATCGGCGATCAACGCCTGCATTGCTTTCGCCTGATCCGGTGTGGCATCGGAATACGCCACGCCCCAATTCCGAACAGTATAATCGCGCTGCGCTCGAAGATCGCGCAGGGTGTCCATCGCCGCCGCGATCTTCTCCGCTTCAATCGGGTCATACGGCACATTAGGTAAATAGAATTGACCTGTGCTGGTTTCAACACCTGCCTTGAGTATGGTTGGATCAAGCGTGACTTGCGGTACAGGAGGATTGTATTTTCCGCCAAGAAAATCTTTTTTAATTTTAGCCGCGTTTGCTGCCGCATCTTGGGCGTTTCGCGCGGTGGCGATAATATTATCCCAAGCTTCTAGGGTCAAGTTTGTGGTATCTCCCCGATACCCCGCCCCATCAAGAATTTCTTTTGCCTTTTCGAGAAATGCTTGTTCGTTGACATCAGAACTGACACCCTTAAGAGTGTGCAGCGGTTTATTGTTCTTGTAATCCCACACCTCTTTCAGATTGACATTGCTGTATCCGCCCGCCTCTGCGCCCGCTTGCGCTTGAGCGAGTTTCGCTTCGGGTGAGGCACGATAGACTTGTTCACGAAGATAATCAATCGCCTCGCTCTGTGTCTTGGCTTTGCCCGAATCAATGACTTTCTGTATCATTGTCTTGTCAAACGACTCAACGCCGACATTGATTCCCTGCTGACCGATGCCCGACAAATCTTTCACCGAGTTTAAATCGGCGGGTTTGCCCCCCAACTTGACGTATTGGCTGTTCAAATCGTCGGCGAGAGTCCGCCACTGGTCAAACGTGGCATCATTGACTTCGCGCCAAAGTTTCTCTGCGCGTTTTCTATAAACCGCCCACGAGAGACCGCCCGCGTCCTCGCCCATGTTTGCGAGACCTTGCAAATAACGGTACTCCTGACCCGCCTCATAGCGCATTTGACTCACAAATTGACTTACTTCGACAAACGCTTTTTGGTTTTCCGGCGTAAGTCCAGCGCGGTTGAGCAGTTCTGTGGCGACATACTTCATCGTTCTTGCTGCGCCACTATTCTCTTTAGCGAAATCCTTTGAGGCAACAAGCGAATCTGTAAACGCTTGCGAATCGAGTCCGGGATGTTCTTTAGCATAGCGTTTTGTCAGAGCAACAATTTCCGACTGATCCTCCACGACCCCTTTGGCAATTGCCAAGTTCGTGACGAAATTCTTTTCGACATCGTTAAAATCTTTGACAACTTGCGGCAGAGTCTTATTCGGTTCGTTGATTTTCGCAACAAGCGAGTCGTACACGCCCGCCTGTTTCAGCGAGTTGGCAAATTCAGGCTGCATATTGAGATAGGTTTTATTTCCCAAGTGGTTTCGGATAACCCGCTCTAACTCGCCTACCGATTGAACTGATGATAAATCTTTCGCCAGCGCATGGGTTCTCGCCGCGCCCGCCACGATCTCGGCTTGTTTTACAAGCTCCGCATTGATCAGGCGTGATCCGCCCAAATTCTCAAACACTTTTCGACGCTGTGAATATAAAATATTAGCGTGCATTGCCTTTTCAAACGTTCCGTGCATCGCTTGTGGCAAGCCAATTAAATCCGATAGCGGTTTGAGTCCTGCTTTTGTTGCCTGCCTTTGCAGCCAACCCGGTATGCCGCGCCCCTGCCCAATCTCAAAGTCACGCATCCCGCTCGACTGACGCGCCAACAATTCGGGCGTTACGCCCGTCTTTTTATGATAGAGTTGCCCGAGAGTCATTCCACTGGCTTTCGCTTCAATCAGCCATTGAATCCCGCCCAACGGTTTACCGGCTTTCGCTAGAATCGTGTCAGCCTCGCCCGCCCCCAAATTTCTTACAGGAAAGCCAAACGACCATAACTGCAAAGAAGCATGTAATTGTTGATACCCCTGCCATGTCTTTGCCACGAGATTAGTTTTCTGAGCGGCGCGATCCAATCCCACCACCTTATCTGACGCATCCGAGAACAACTGCGCGAACTTCCCCGCCGCGCTGTTTGCCGCTTCAAGGTCTTTCGCGCTTGCGTTAGAGGCGAGTCCTCTGGCGGCGAGGTTAAGCAGTTCAACAATCTTTTCCTCAGACGTAGAACCCAGCAGCCTTTCGACAACCTTCCCCGTCGCCTCGCCGTACATAGACTCGAGCGGAGAGAAAACTCGTTTGGTATTTCCGCCCGCCGCCGAGACGAACTCCTGCCCCATCTCGGTAATCACTCGCGGGTTCAAACCGATTCGAGCGGCATCATCCACCCACGTCAAATCACCCTTTGATTTTTTGAGAAGTGCCGAGAACAGATCAAGTTTTCCGGCATCATCCAGATTTTTAGAATAGGACTTGATAAATGCCCGCGCCGTTTCGCTCAACAGGTCGGAGTTTGTTTGCGGTGTGCGGGCGCGAAAAAAAACCTCATCCAGCGGAGTTGCGCTCGGAGTGAGTTTTCCTGTCTTAATCAAGGTCTCAATGTCGGGTGTCGCCTTCTTGCCAAACAAAATAACGTCATCAAGACTCTGTCCCTCATCGCCGAGTTTCAGCATTGAGCGGCTGATAGTATCGGTAACAACCTCTTGGGCTGTGCCAAACCTTTTCCCCGTTTGCAGCGTTGAGAATATCGGATCGGGCAACAAGAACCCCGCGACGATTTGTTCCAGCGGATGCAAATTCTCAAAGGTAGTGCGTCCCTGTTCCATTTCGCCAAAAACATAATCCAAATACTTTTGGGGTTCAACGAACACCGACTCGCCGCGTGCCACAGACTCCCCCGTCCTTCGAGCCAAACCGCTCAAACCTATTGCGGGCGCAGTAGGCGAGTTTTCGAGATAGCTCTGGGCGGCTGTCGCTGTCGCCTCAATCGGTGTTTTGCCTTTAGCGACCTCCGATTCATAGATTGCCTTCGCCTTAGCGATCTCTTTTTCAGTAATGTTTCTCGCCGCGCCATAGCCCGCCGCGTAGGTTTGCATAAAGGGTTCATTGACCGCCGCCATTACCCCGCGTGCCACTGGACTTTTAAACGGGTTCAGAAAATTGGCTGTATCAACGAGTTCTCCGGGAATTTTATAGGGATTGTAGGGCTTGCCTATCAACGCTCCGCCGATATTCGGCACGGCATCATACGCTCCTTTCAGACCCGCCGCGATGCTATCCGCAACAAGTTTATGAGGCGCATTGAGTTGATTGCCATATTCTTCTACCGCGCCACGAACATTACCTTGAGCCAGTTGCCATGCCGGAATTTTGTCAAGGAAAGACGGCGGCGCGGATTTACGCGCGTTGAAATTCGGATCGTTATACCACTGATCGCGTGTAGGCGGCATAGGCGGCATAGGCGGCAAATCCGCCAGTTTCGGCGCAAAGGACTGTTCCCCCGCTTGGGGATACACGGGGACGTCCCCGATATAGGGTACTTCGCCGCCGTCAGGGATATGAACTTGAGGGGGTTGGGCGTTAAAGTTCGGATCATTCCACCAGTCATCCCGCGCTACGGGCGGCGGGAGTTGTTCAGTTTGAGGGGGTTGGGGAACAGGCGCGGGTTCGTTCCACCAGTCATCCCGTGCCGATGGAGGAGGCGCAGAGCCTTCTTCGTCCGCATTGAAATTCGGATCGTTATACCACTGATCACGTGTAGGCGGCATCATTTATTTATCCTTGCGGTGGAATGGGGACTTCGGCTGCAGGCGATTGTGTCCGCCCTGTAAAGCCGCGTTCACCGAGCAGCCATCGCGCCCACTTTGCGGTTTCAGGATCGGCAAAGGCATTGAACATCTCCGGCGTAAACCAGATTGCTCCCGTCTGTCCCGCTGGACGTTGATAACTTCTCTCGCCATAGCGTCCGATATTGCCGCGTCCGTTATAGCCCATCCCGCGCAGCCACGCCATGAGATAATTTCCAAAACGCCCGCGCAGTTGTTCGGGGATAAATTGCCACAACTCATCGGGGATTTCCAACTCTCCCAAGTTGCCGGACACGTTTATCGGAACGGCATTTGTTACCATCGGGCTTGCGCCGAGAGTCGTTCCCGCCGCGCTTGCCACCATCGGTGGAGAATACGAAGGACTTGCTACCCCGCCACTCCTGCCGAATCCCCCTTGTCCGCCGACGTTGATGCCCGCCCCGCGCGGTTGCCCACCACCTAGAGGACGGTTCGCGGATGGATTGCCATAAGGTTGTCCGGGTCGGAAATAGTAGTCCTTATCGTTCACGTCCCAATAACGCATCGAGTTTCTTACCCAATCCTGATAGTTCCAGCCCGACGTATCAAAGTGTTGTTTAGCAAAGGCGACTTCGGGATGCGGGTCATTCGGATCGAACCTCGCTGAACTGCCATTAGGCAATGACATACTAACAGTAGGTGATAAAGACTTACCCCCGCCCAAATACAAATTCATTGCCTCGTTAGAGACATTAGGCGGAGCATTGCTTCCGTCGTTCCACCAGTCATCCCGCGCTACGGGCGGATGACTACTTCCAGAAGTTGGCAAAGACTGACCCCCACCCAAATACAAATTCATTGCCTCGCTAGAGACATTAGGCGTAACTGATGCAGGAGCAAGCGGCGCAGGATTCATGTAGGAGGGTATCGGAGGCGGAGCATTGCTTCCGCCGAAAAACTCGTTGAGCGCATAATTGGTCACGGGCGGATACGGCGTTGAGGGCGCGTTGAAAACAGTTGGTGTAGCCCCTTCGGGCAGATCGCTTCCGCCCGCTACAGCTTGTGTAGGCGGAGGCGGAACATACCAACTAGGAACGTTTTTTTCTTCTGATATAAGTGCCATAGTCATACTCCATGCGCTTAATAAAATCAGCGCGATAATTTTGCTCATTCACCTCTGTCCCACCGATTCAATCTCGAGGGCGAAAGCGGCGGCTTAACTTCCTCGTAGGGCGTTTCAAAAGGCTGCGGCATCGAGGTTGAAAAAAACGAAGTGGGCGTTGGCGGTTTTGTTTCATCCCGATATTTAAAATTACCGGACGCGCTATAGATGTCGTTTCCAGCATTTGTATCGTGCAAAACATCTTCTCTCTCAGGCGGCGTAAATGCCATTCCGCGATTCTCTCCCACACTAAAATAATCTTCCGGAGGATTGCTCTTGCTCAAATACTCATAGGCGCGTGGCTGATATTGAGGATAGTATTGCCGAAAAGGTTGTGGAATGTTGCCGCCAGTCATACCTAATTCCGCATAAAATTCTGTTATGTCTCCCCAGCCATCCACTTTCGGATTGCCAAACACGCCCGGAAACCCGCTAAATTTTTTGCCCATAGATGGATTCAACTTATCTGAAAATAAGTTCTTATAGAGGTTTACTGCCTGTTCAAAAGTTTGTTCTCGACCCAACAGGGTATTAGGATTCATGGGGTTCGGATTCACTGTCATGCCATAGATGTCGTCAAATCGGTGTCCCAACTCGTGACCTAAAACATAGTCGGGATTCTGCCGAGAATTAATAACGACATTTCTTCCGTCATAGTAACCTGCTGGTTTTGTCCAGCGATTCGGCAGTGGCGCATCAGGCATATACACTCCGGTGGAGTTTGCAATGTTGTAAGCTTCTTGCGTATACTTCATGGGGTTATTGACCCACTGCGCCTGTCCTTGCTGTGGAAACCGTTTGCTTATCACAAAGGAATACAAATCTGGGCTGATTCCGTAAATGGCGTTAAAGTATTTGTTATCGGGCGTTCCCGTCATAATCCAACGGTATAAGTCCGGGTTGACATCGCCAACCATTCTCAAAAATTCTTCCCAATCCATCTCGGTCATCCTTTGTGCATGTTATGTGCTTTGCCGCGTTTCATCTGTTCGACCACCAACTGATCGGGGTTCGCGCCCGTTTGCGCCGACGCATCGGGCATACTCATTTGTGACGGCATTGCGGTGGGCGGCGGCTGCGGGGCTTGCACCGTTGCGGGCAGCATAGACATCCGTTCATCCATGCTTGCGCCCGCCGCTTGCGCAGCTTGCATCGCTCCCATCATCTGATTCGGGTCTTGCCCCATTTGTTTAGCGTGTTCCAACTGCGCCATTGCCACTATCATCTCTTTGAACTTTTCTTTCGTCAGAGACTTCTTAAACTTCTCAAACTCTTTATCCTGCTCCTCGTCGGGCGGGTTGAGTTCTTTTTCGGCTGCCCTGACCAGTTCCTTGTTTTGGTCTTTCCATTCCGCGAGCAGGGCGGCTTCTCTCAGTTTCATGGCATCGGGATTGTTTTGGACAAAGACTTGCATTTCCGCCGCGTTGATAATTTCTTCGGGGTGGGGTTCTTGAAGCACTTTGCTTACAATATCGGCGTCGCTCATCAGCGGTATGCCGCTCCTATTCGGATTTCGCATTGTCTGTGCGATCTGGCTTTGAAGCATCTTGTCTTGCGCCGTTTTCGGACTCAGTTTAGCCGTCACCCAATAATGCCCCTCTACATCCTCGGGAGTCAATTTGACAGACACCAGTTTGTTTTTTGCCATTAGTCCTCCAAGTTGACCGGCACGGAAAAATCTAGTCCACTGCCCCGCGAGAATTGCTCCACAATTCGCAACATCTGTCCTCGACAATCCCCCGCCGCTTGTTCAAACTGCGGCAGTTTGTCCTTCACCGCGCCGCTTACCGCCGACATCACTTGCGCGATAGCATAGCCGCTCTCTAAATTCTGCGGGCTTTCGCCAAAGGAAACATCAGGCAGGGTCATCAAACTAATATCCCCCAAATGAAACGAAAGGGCTTGATTGATAATCTGCGCGTTGGGCGTAGGGTTGATCACCTTCAAATCGCTGCCGGGCATGATGTGAACCAAATCCGCGCCCGTATTCACGGCGGGATTCCATACAATCGGTCTGCCTTCCTGCGAGATGTATAAAATCAGGGGGTAGTAATAGAGGTTAACTCCCGTTGCGATCTTGCTCATCAAAATATACACCTGCTTGAGCGAATCTACAACGGGCGCGATGACGCTGGAATATGCCCACTCGCTTGATGCCAACGGCGTGTCCATACACCGCCCAATGGTAATGGGCGTAAAACCGTACTCGTGTTTCTTGGAGTAAATCAGTTTGCCGCCTTCGGTGGTATCTTTCGCCACACAGACCATCGCGTGATACGTGTCATCGGCGTATTTGACACAACGATACACTTTGTTCTTGTAGTCATCATCGCCCTTCAGCCACGACACCTCATAGTCCCCGCTCTCCAATATCCGGCACAACTCACGCCCATAGTAATCCACTTCCTGCGTGTAATACAGACAGTCGTCATCGCCGATGACGGGAAAGACACTGTTGGGGTCGGGCGTATAAACCCGAATCGGGAACTTGCTTTTCCCCTTATAGTCTGGTTTGAATTGGGGAATATAAATAGCCTGCCCGCGAAAGATATACCAAAAAGCGGCATCCCGATCATAATCGCGTTTAGACTCGTACTTGATTCGCCTGTCCATTCCGCGAATCACTCTTTCGAGTTTCGTGGTGAATTTCTTTTCGCTATCGCCGCTTGCCATTGGCAGAACACTGAATTCCAGTGTGTCCACTTGCAGCATTTGCCTGAATTTCTCAATAATCGCCCGCGCTCTGACAATCTGCGAGACCCGCGCATTGCCATCATCGGCAATATCACGCGGCACGGTGTAGGTGTTCTCAATGAGTTTTTGTATCTCATCGTTCTTTGTCATTGCTGGGCGGTACAAGTCTTTGGCGTTCTCATGCTCCGTCAGCACCTCTTCCGCCGTTGCGGGTCGGTTATCGTCCATCGCCTTACTGCCTTTAGCCATAGTATGCCGCCTCGATTGCCAACATCGGATTGACCGTGTTCGCCTGCCGTTCCAATCGTTCTATCGTCCGCTCCCTATCCTCAACAGGCAGCAGATAACTTGCCGCGTCCCGGGCAAAATACACCGCGTCCAGTGTGTCATCGTGCGTTCCTGCCGCGCCAAATCGCAGCCATTCATTCCGAAAGTCGCGCAGGAACGGCTGGGGCGCATCACTGATCTTGATCAGACCATACTGAAAATCACCCGCCATATTTGTAATCCTGTCCCCTTTATTTTTGGTCGTTTTGATTGGTTTTATGTAATAGCGGATTCCCTTGAGTCCCATGCGCCGAAGCAAGTTCACATAATACTCATATCCCGCCCCGTTCACTTCCACTCCAGTCACCTTCGGATTGTAAATCGCCGCCATCCTAAAAAATTCATCCTCGGCATCGCCCATGACAAAACGTTCTTTGATTCCATCCTCTACCACTAACACGGGATTCGTGTTAACGATAACGGCGAGCGCAAAGAAGTCGGGGTCTTTCGACCTACTGCCCGTAAGTTCACGCATCGTTCTGGCAAAGTCAATCCCGAAGAACCGCTCATACTCGCGTTTGATATACGTGGCGGGAAACTCTATCAGCCACGACCCCTTAAGTATCTGCCCCTCCGCCGCTTTGTCATTTCCAAGATACACCAACTGAAATACCAGCTCGGTGACTTCTCTTCTCTTGTTCGCTAACCGTTCCAGCGACCATTGTTCTTCCCAATAACTCTCGCCTGTCACAGGGTCAATTGCCGGATGTTCAAAGACCACATACATCCCAGCCAGCGTCTTAATGTAAGCGACGCTATCCTTGCTGTTCCATCGCGTTTGTTCCATCGCGAAATACGCATCTTCCGTGACACGTGACAAAACGGTGTCACGGACAAATGACACGGTGTCCAAGCAGACCTTATCGCTTGTCATGCTTTCCCGATCATGAATATCATCGCAGTCCAGCCGCCCAGTGATGCGAATACCGTTCAGCCGTGCGCTTCCCACGCCGCCCGCCAGCAGAGTAGGGTCTTTCTTTGTCGCAACCAGCCGAGTCCATTCATCACTCGGTATACTCGTATCCAATACTTCATATCCGTCCCGACTCCAGCCCTTTTCTTTGTTGGGTACAACGCTCGGAAAAACCTCTTTCCATCGCGCATTGAATTCAATACAGTCGGCGACGGTCTTTGCCATCGCATTTGCCGCCCCCTCGGTTGCCGAAATAAAGGCGTTTGTTTTCCAAGCCGCCTTGCCGATTCCCCACGCCATCAAAATCATTGCCCAAATTGTCTTGCCGCTTTCGGGCGGGGCAACAATCACTACTCTCTTATTCGTTAACTTCGCTTTCAGCCACTTCCGGTGATGCCCGGCAGGTTTGACCCCAAAGACATATTCACCAAACGCGGCTACCGCTCCCACGCCCTCGCCCCGCGCTCGATCTATCAGATCCAGAGCGTTCAATTTCGCTACAATCTCAGGTGACTCGTGAATTATCTTGTCAAAATCTGTTGTAAAGTTTCTGGAGTCAGTCATTCTCTCTCGGTTTCTCAATTAGAACGCCGCGCCGTGATTCTCGCGGAATCTTTCGCGGGCGATCAACTCCGCTACTCAAAGCGCAGGGCATGAAGCCCCGCCACAATAGGACACTCTCATCGGGTCTTACTCTCGCTAACACCTAAGATGCCCGACGATAGCCACCCCGCCACATCCGTTTTATCCATACGGTTTCTGTCACGTTCTGTTGATTATGAATTTCCCCATACGTAGCACCGCCACGCGCCATCGTCTCGAAACTCCATCGGCATCATGTTGTCGCCGCGTAAATACCCGTCCCAATCGAGAAAATGCCAGTAGTAGACATTCCCACGCACCTCTGTTCGACCCCCATCTGTGCGGTAGCAGTAGAAACTCTGGCGACTTATGCCACAGCCCGATACAAGCAGGGCTAACAACGAAAGAATTAGTCGGATGCGATTTGTCATCCCATTAAGTGTTCACGAACACTTCATGAAGTGCTATTCAAAAATTGTGAAAATTTTGTGGAGATACCACCCCCATCATCACCACATCGCCATCAATCACCTGTGCCACCCATACCTACCTTGCCATCCACGCGGAAAAGCACCGCGCAGAACCCGAACCAGAACATAAGTTCCACGCCAACGAAGCATGACACCCATTCCACCCGAACAAACATGCCGAACAAATGGTGGTAGTGATAATGTATCTTATCTCATTCACCATCTGTTC
>Ga0172367_10001870_pt1 | contig 29747 bp, 26 predicted proteins | sample Lak10m_FD_114542 | JGI IMG/M metagenome (GOLD analysis project Ga0172367, IMG submission 114542) | Freshwater microbial communities from Kabuno Bay, South-Kivu, Congo - kab_022012_10m | ecosystem: Environmental > Aquatic > Freshwater > Lake | place: Democratic Republic of the Congo: South-Kivu...
ACGCCCACCTCGGCAAACGTCCGGTTCCCGAGGCCCACGCGACGGAAGATCTCCGCAATGATGCCGTCCTCGCCGCTCTGCGAAAAAACCTGGCCCTCGTGCGGCGTGATCCGCTTCGGCTCCTGATAGCGCGGTGCCTTCAACAGCACCTCCTGGGCGTGACGATGGGCGGCTTCCTGCGCCAGCACCGCCAGATGACCCTCCGCACGGCTGACCGACTCCCGCAACTGACGGATTTCGCGCACCACGGGTAGCGCGGCATAAAATCGTTGAAGAAATGAATTGCTCATTAGCTTACATCCGCTGTCAGCCGTCCACGTGCGATGCCCAGACGGTGATGTTCTCCTCGTTCCACCGGGGGCTGGTCCGGTCAATCGGTTCCAGTTGGTAGCCCTGCTCGTGCAGCCACTTCACAACCTCCTCGCCGGACGCCCCAAACATCGGCAGATAGGGGCCGTGGATTTCCAGAATCAACGCAGGCCGATGGCGCTGCAGCACGCCAGTCAGGCCGCGCAGAATTCCCAACTCCGCCCCCTCGACATCCAGCTTGATTAGATCGAGTCCCGGCCAGCCTGATTCCGCAAACACGTCGTCGCCCCGCACGACCTGCACCTCGATGTCGTCGGGGCCGGGCGCTGTCTTGCCCGGGTTAATGCGCGAAACCTCCAGGGGTTTCTCCAAAATGAACTTGCCGGGCTGGCTGCCCAGCGCGCGGGATTCCACCTCCACGTTGCTGCTGTCGTTCAAGCGCAGGTTCTCCTCTAGCCGCAACCGCGCCTTGGGAATCGGCTCGAAGGCCCGCACCCGCCCGCCAGGACCGGCCAGCCCCGCGAAGAGTAGCGAGAAATAGCCAACATCTGCTCCGATGTCCCAGACCTTCATGCCGGGGCGGATGCGCTCCCGGGCGCAGCGGGTAACCTCCGGCTCCCACACGCCGTGTTCGTGGATGTAACGGCTGATCTTGTTGTGGCGGGGCGGAAACGCCTTCAACCGGTAGCCGTTCAGGGCGAACTCCACGTCGTGACCCGGCAGCCTCGCTTCGCGCAGCCGTTGCAGCGGTTCAAAAAACAATTTGAGCGCCAAGCGACCAAGTGGAGAACTCATTTGTTGTTGGCAGGTGGCAAACTAACTTCTTCAAATAGCTACGTCCTGAAGGCGAAGATGTGGAGCAGCGCATCCATACCATGGATCGTTGGTCTGGATACGAATGGTTGCCCACACGTCATGGGAGATTGTATCTGAATTCGAAATCCGGCATCCGACAAAAGCGAAACTAGGCGACTCAACGTCTGGGGTTGGCGCGCAAAGGAATGATACTCTACAAAGATGCGGTCTACGCATCCAAGCTTGCCAGCACAATTTTCTAGCACCTCTGTTTCTGCGCCTTCGATGTCGAGCTTTAACAGGTCCACCTTCTCGACCAAGCAGTCAGCGAGGCTGCTGGTCCACACCTTGATAGTCTTTGCCTGAGTCAAGCCGTCGGTCAGTCGGCCCGCATCGGCACCGTCTGGGCGAAAGTCCAGCTGCGTTTCCGCGTTCCAAAGAGCCTTACGAACCAACGTGACGTCGGCCCATTGAAACCTATCGCAGTTTCGTTCCAGTATCCTAAAAATCTCCGGGTCGGGTTCGAACGCGATGATGCGAGCTGCCGGATGCTGGCGCTTGAATGCAAGGATGCTCACGCCAATATTCGCGCCCCCGTCTATAATACGCGGTGACTGTGTGGAAGAGGAAAAGGTGTAGCTGCCCTTTACGATCAACTCCTCATGTAGGTAGAGGAAGGAATTGGCATCCGTGAATTCGAAGGGGGCACCAAATAGGTTAGTCGTCGAATGCTGGTTTCTCGGAAGGCTACGTAACCTGCGGAGTTCGGCTTCCCGGACGCGCTCGGGGGGATTGAAAGCAAGCCTCGCCCAATGGCGGATGCGCCTTGGCCAAAGGCGGCAGAACGCGTCGGCAGCAGAATGAATTGCCAACCGAATGACTGCTGGGTTTGTATGTTTCAAACTTGTCGTGAGGCCGAGCGCGTGACCCAGTGTAATTTCGGTCGCAAACCCCCGACCCACCCAGACGTCCACTCGGCACTAGTGGAGGCGGTGTCGCAGGCATTAAACCCGATCACGTTGTTTTCGAGCAGTTCCAATGTGCGGACTCGGTTCAGTATGGCCACGTTGATCGAGTATTGCCCGTTATTCAGAAAGTGCGCCGGTAGGGTGCAGGCCGCAATGTAAGTGCCGCGTGGGGTTTCCCGTCCAAACCACGGATCTGGCTCAAGGGTTGAAGAGTGGAAATTGGCAGTGGAAAACAGTGTGCCGGCAGTGGGGTGAACGAGGTGTAGACTGCAAGAAAGGTGCTGCCCGGCCTTGGAGACCTGATACTCGATCTCAATGATCACTGGCGCGTCGATAGACACTTCGCTGGTGACTATTCCCCGGCTCAAAATTCTAACGGCAACCAGAGACACGTTCTCGCTTGAGGGGGCGCGCTCCTCTCGCCCCCACCTCCGTTCACCAGGCTGGACACCATCCATATCCAAATACCGAGATACCGTCCCGGTTGTTTCACCCCGAAAGGCCACCCCGCCCCCCTTAAGGAGCATGGCCGAACTGCACAATTGTGTCACGAGTGCAACGTTGTGGGTGACAAAGAGCACCGTGCGGCCATCCGAAGCTGAGATGGAGTGCATTTTCCCCAAACATTTTTTCTGAAATTGCGCGTCCCCCACCGCCAGAACCTCGTCTACCACTAGGATTTCCGGCTCCAAATGAGCCGCGACGGCAAAAGCGAGCCGCACATACATACCGGAACTGTAACGTTTCACCGGGGTATCAAGAAACTTTTCTACCTCGGCGAAATCCACGATCTCGTCGAACTTGAGTCGGATTTCCTGCTGGTTCATCCCCAAGATTGCACCGTTGAGGAAAATGTTCTCCCGCCCAGTCAGCTCTGGGTGGAAGCCGGTGCCTACCTCCAGCAGTGAAGCGACGCGGCCCCGCAAGGTGACGCGGCCCTTGGTCGGCTCGGTGATGCGGGAAAGGATCTTAAGCAACGTGCTCTTCCCGGCACCGTTGCGGCCAATGATGCCGACCACTTCGCCCTGCTTGATCTCGAAAGAAACATCCTTGAGCGCCCAGAAGTCCTCTTCTGAGTTTTGAGTTCTGAGCTCTGATTCTTGAGTTCCGAACAAGCCCTTCACCTTGTTGGTGATAACGTCACGGAGCGCAGTGTAGCGCTCGCGCTGCTGGTGCTGGAGCCGGTAGCACTTGCTGAGGTTTTCAACGGTGATAATGGCGTCGGACATCAGATCACATCCGCGAAGGTTTTTTCCGTCTTCCGAAAATACCAGATGCCGAAAGCACAGAGCAGAGTGGTTACCACTAGAGAAGAGGATACGGTGAGCGCGTCCAGCGGACTGGCACCCCGCAGGCAGGCCCAGCGAAAGCCTTCGATGACACCGACCATGGGGTTCAGATCATACAGCCAGCGGAGGTAGTTCGGCACCCGGTCGCTACCGAAGCCAACCGGTGAGATGTATAGACCGAACTGCACGATGAACGGAACGATGTAGCGGAAGTCCCGATACTTCACGTTGAGGGAGCAGAGCAACAGTCCGGATCCCAGAGCGGCGGCGAAGGCCAGCAGGATAAACAACGGCAGCGTCAGAATGCGCCAGTCCGGCCAGAAGCCATACCACGCCATGAGCACCGCCAACATGGCGAGGGTAATGCCAAAATCCACCAGGCTGGTGATAACCGATCCGGCTGGCACGATTAGGCGCGGGAAATACACCTTGGAGATCAGGGAAGAGTTCGACAGCAGCGAGCCGCTGGCCTCGGAAAAGGCGGTGGCAAAAAACTGCCAAGGCATCATTGCCGCACTGACGAACAGGGCATACGGGACGCCGTCCGGTGCCTCCAGCTTGGCGACGCGGTTGAAGACTAGCGTGAACACCACCACCGTCATAAACGGTCGGATCACCGCCCAGGCGATGCCGATGACCGTTTGCTTGTAACGCACGACAATATCCCGCCAAGCGAGAATGTAGAACAGCTCGCGGAAGTGCCAGAGATCCCGCCAATACTGCTGCTCGGTGCGGCCAGCTTCGATAATCAGTTCGCGGCGGGGTTCGCTCATGGCGTCTGCGGACTCAGTAGTGCCAACGGTAATACGCGAGCATCGCCCACTCGTTCTCCATGCCCAGCAGGCCTTCCTTCGTGCGCCACCAGTTGGTGACGGAGTAGTGCGGTCCCGGCACTGGGATGGTCACCGGCTCGATGCCCAGCGGGGCCAGTTGGCGCCGCGCTAGCCAAGTTATGCGGCGCGTAGCAAACGGTTCGGAGGGAAACAGCAGCCGGCGCACCTGGTTGGTCGCGGCCCACGTGCGCACCGCTGTCATCTCCTGAGAGAGCAAACGGATTTCCTCGCCGATGAACTCGCGTGCCTTCTCGGGCACCCCGGCTTCGTCCAGCCAGCGCCGACGCTGTTCGACGAACGGGGTGGTGATCCCGACCCGGTCGGTGGGCCGGGTTTCGCATCGTGTCACCACGATCCGGGAGGCTGTGCCCGCGCGCCAGACTTCAATTGCTTGTTGGAAGACTTCCGGCCGCGCTCCCGCTGAAACGACGACCGCATCCGCGTGTGGGGCAGCTTCCGGCGGTCGTCCCACGACCCACGCACGCGCGAAGCCGCGCAGCAGTGGCCGATGTGCGGCAGCCAGCGCGATCAACGTGACGAGGAGAGCGACCAGTGTCCATGCGAAGCGGCGGCGAGTGGGGCGGGAGGGGTCAGCGGAAGGCATTCAAGACGCCTTTGAGCAGCTCGTTTTGGAACGCGAGAAAACCTTGTTCATCCCGCCACCATTCCTGCCAGCGGTAGCCGGGCGGATCCACCACGGTGACGAGCACGCGCGTGGCGGAGCCGGTGAAGAGGGTGCGAGTCAGCGCCTTGAGCCGACGGGTGTGAAAAGGATCGGTGGGCACGAGCACTAATCGAGCTTGGGCCCGGTCGGCCCACACGCGGAGCGCGGCGATCTCGTCGCGAGTGCTGGTCACGTCGCGGCCGATTTCCTCCCGGGCGATGGGCAGCACGGCGTGGTGGTCGAGCACCTTGCCGATAAGCTCGGTCTCACGGCTTACCCTGGCGTCCGGCTCGTCGGGTCCGGGTTTGATGTGAGGATAGAGCACCTTGGCTGCATGGCCTTCGCGGTGCAGGCGCACGGCCTCGAAGGAGCGAAATTGTGCGCCACCGCCGAGTATGAAGACGGCGTCCGCCCGCTCGACCGGTTCGTTCACCACCCAGGCGTGAATCATGCCGGCCAACCAACGTTCGCGGGTCCGCCACACGACGGCTGCCAGCACTACGGCGACCACCGAGGCGGCGACCAGCCAGCGCAACCACCGCCGGAAGCGCGGGGCGGGCGCTGGGTTGACAGCGGTCATGGTCACACGTTGGGGGCCAGCACCATGCCGGGCTGGGCCAGATACCATTTTACCGTTTCGCGGATGCCGGCTACGAAGGTGTGGGCGGGCCGCCAGCCGAGTTCGCGCTCAATCTTGGTGGCGTCAATCGCATAGCGCCGGTCGTGGCCGGGGCGGTCCTTCACGAAGGTGATGAGCGAACGGGAGTCGCCGGAGGGGGCCCCCGGACCGGCGGACAGGAGTGTCCGCCCCACGAGTTGCGGGACGAGCTCGTCCACGAGGTCGCAGATGAGCTCCACGAGGCGGAGGTTGGCCCACTCGTTGTGTCCGCCAATACAATAGGTCTCACCCGCGCGCCCGCGGGTGAGGGCCTGCCAAAGAGCCTGGGCGTGGTCAGTCACGTAGAGCCAGTCGCGCACGTTCAGGCCGTCGCCGTAGACGGGGATGGGCTGGCGGGCCACCACCTTTTGGATGACCACGGGGATGAGTTTCTCCGGAAACTGGCGCGGGCCGTAGTTGTTGGAGCAGTGGGTCGTGACCACGTCGAGGCCGTAGGTGTGATGGTAGGCACGGACGAGGTGGTCGCTGGCGGCCTTGCTGGCGGAGTAGGGCGAATTCGGCGCGTAAGGCGTGGTCTCGGCAAAATGACCGGTTGCGCCAAGGCTGCCGAAGACTTCGTCGGTGCTGACGTGAAGGAACCGGTGCCTGGTGCCTGGTGCTTGGTGCTTGGTTGGCCAATGAGCGCGGCAGGCTTCGAGGAGGTTGAAGGTGCCGACGATGTTGGTCTGGACGAAATCGCCGGGGCCTGCGATGGAGCGGTCCACGTGGGATTCGGCAGCGAGGTGCAGGACGTGGGTGATTTGATGTTCGCGCACCACGCGAGCGGTGGCCGCGGCATCGCGCAGATCCACCCGCTCGAAGCGATACTTGGGGTGGGCAGCCACGGAGGCGACGTTTTCGAGCCGGGCGGTGGGAGTGAGACAGTCAAGATTGACGACCCGCGCCACCTCCGGACGGGCGATCACAAGCTCCAACACATGGGAGCCAATGAAGCCACAACCACCGGTGACGAGCAGGTTCATGGACGTTCATGCCAAATGTCCGAGCCGCCGGAACTCAGTGGCGATCCCGCCGAGATAGCCGCGGTATTCGCAGTCAGGCATCGCACCCAGGAGCCGTTCAAACTGCGCGAGGTCGATGAAGCCGCGCCGTAAGGCCGCCTCCTCGGGACAGCCGATCTTGATCCCCTGCCGCTGCTCGATGGTCTGCACGTAGGAGGACGCCTCATGCAAACTCGTGCTCGTGCCGGCATCCAACCACGCGAACCCACGGCTGAGGCGCGTGACCTGGAGTTTTCCCCGCCGCAGGTATTCCCGGTTCACGTCCGTGATTTCCAGCTCGCCGCGCGGGGAAGGCCGGAGGCTTCGGGTGATGGGAACGACCTCGGGGTCGAAGAGATACACGCCGGGAACCGCGTAGTTGCTGCGCGGCTGGGCCGGCTTTTCTTCGAGCGAAACTGCCCGGCCCGTCGCATCGAATTCCACCACGCCGTAGCGACGCGGGTCTTGAACGTGATAGGCAAAAATGGCCGCGCCGTCCTGGAAACCTGCCACTGCGCGCGGAAACGCATCACCGCCGGAAAGAATCGTGTCCCCCAAGATCAGCGCCACGGGAGAGCCGTTAATGAACGATTCCGCAAGGAGGAACGCCTGAGCGATGCCCTCAGGCCGGGGCTGCTCGCGATACTGGAGGCTCACCCCCCACGCGGAACCGTCGCCGAGCAACTGGCGAAAGCGGGGCAAGTCTTGCGGGGTGGAGATGAGGCAGATTTCCCGGATGCCGCTGGCGATCAACACCGTCAGCGGATAATAGACCATCGGTTTGTCATACACCGGCTGGAGCTGCTTGCTGGCCACCAGGGTCAGCGGATGCAGCCGCGAACCGGCCCCTCCGGCGAGGATGATGCCCTTCATGGCTTTAGCTTTGTCGCCGGACCATCCAGTCATTGAGCACCAGCACGTCCATCTTGGTGCGCAGGAAGCAGTCCAACGCCTCCTCGGGGCGGCAGACCACCGGCTCATTCTCATTGAACGAGGTATTTAGGACCATCGGCACCCCAGTCAGGCCGCGATACGCTTCGATCAGCCGGTGGTAGCGTGGGTTGGTTTCCCTGTGGACCGTCTGCAACCGGCCCGAGCCATCCACGTGCGTCGTGGCGGGCACAAGTGAGCGCTTCTCGGGACGCACTTGGAAGACCTCCATCATGAAGGGGACATCGTCTTCCTGTTCGAACCACTCGGCGACATGCTCCCGCAAGATGCTCGGCGCGAAAGGGCGGAAGCTTTCACGCCGCTTAATCTTGAGGTTGAGGATGTCCTTCATGTCGGCCCGGCGCGGGTCGCCGAGGATGGAACGGTTGCCCAGCGCGCGCGGGCCCCATTCCATCCGGCCCTGGAACCAGCCGATGACCTTGCCCTCGGTGATGGCCTGCGCGGTGCGACGGCAAAGTTCCCCTTCGTCGGCAAGCTTTTCGACCGTGCACTTCTCAGCCGCGACATCCGCCGACCGGCTCTCGAGCAACGCCCTAATCTCCGCGTCGGTCGCACCCGGCCCCCAATAGCCGTGATCCATGCAAAAGCGCACGCCATTCGCGGCGAGTCGGTGCTGCACCACGAAGGCGGACCCGATGGCCCCGCCGGCATCGCCGGCCGCTGCAGGGAGATACATGCGCTGGAAGGGCGACTGGAGATACACCTTGCCGTTGGCGACGGAGTTCATCGCGCAACCGCCGGAGAGCGCGAGGTTCGGGCAGCGATACTTGGCATGCAGCGCGTTGAGGAGCGCGAAGAACGCCTCCTCATACATGGCCTGGGCCGAACGGGCCAAATCTTTGTGCCGCTGGTCGAGCGGCTCGCCTTTTCGGCGCGCGGGGCCAAGGAGCTTTTCCAGCTCGGGGCTGAAGACGGTGCCAATCTCCGGCGAGCAGTTGTCCCAGGTGTAATGGACGTTCTCGCGGTGATGTCGGAAGTAATCGAGACCGAGCCTGAATGAACCGTCGGGCTGCACGCGGACAATCTGCCGCATCTGGTTGAGGAATTTTGGCTCACCATAGGGAGCCAGACCCATCACTTTGTATTCGTCACCGTAGTGCGGGAAGCCGATGAACTGAGTAATGGCCGTGTAAAAGAGCCCGAGCGAGTGCGGGAAGAACACGCGCCCATCGACGGCGATGGCCCCGCCGCGCCCCATGCCCCAGGCCGAACTGGCAAAATCCCCAAAGCCGTCCACGGACACACACACCGCTTCGTCCATGCCGCTGACATGGAAGGTCGACGCCAAGTGCGCGAGGTGATGCTCCACGTGATGCACCTGCGCACGGAGCTCCTCGCCCGGCAACGCGGCGCGGACAGAGTCAGCAAACGAGCCTGCGCGGCGGAGGTTGCGGAGCCGGTTGAGGATGAGTTTGGGACTAGGCATCCGGCGCAGGGCATAGGCCACCCGCCGGAAGTTGTTCACGCCTGGGTCGCGGTTGATCGCAACGTGCTCCACGTCCACGAGTTTCAGCCCGGCTTCGCGCAACACGTAGCGGATGGCTTCCGAAGGCATGCCCGACCAGTGCTTCACTCGGCGGAAGCGCTCCTCCTCAGCACAGGCAACCAATTTACCGTCCCGCACGAGGCAGGCGGAGGAATCGCCGTGGAAGGCGTTGAGTCCGAGGATGACGGCCATGCGGGAGATTAAAGCAAGCTGCCGCCCTTGGTCGCGGACCGGAAAACTCCGGCCAGACCACACTGGCTACCGACATTCAACTGTCCGTTTCGCGACACGGAGTCGGAAACCCGCAGCCCGGCGAACCGGGCGAAAAAGTCACTTACCCAAAAACCGGATCAAGAGCGGCAACAAACCCGACGCGCGACGATGCCAGCGCTCAAGCTGCCTCACCCGCTGCACCACATGGGCGCGCTCAGCGGCGGGCGCGTCCGCGGCCAGGCGGCGAAGCCGGCCCAGCCGATCCTCGCCGTTTTCAAGGTGCGGCTCGATCTGTTCCTTGAGGAATCCGGTCGCCAACGTGCGCAGCCCGGTTTCAGCCTGATAGTAGTCGCAGCGGGCACCGTGGCTGTCGCACACCTGCACCGCCCCCGTAGAACGGAGGAATTTCAATCCCTGGCTGGCGGAACCCTTGCTGATGTCGAGCCGCTCGGCAATCTCATCCAGACTCAGGGCGACCGGCGAAATGTAAAGCAAGCCGTAGATCTGGCCGATGGATTTCGGCAAGCCCACGACCTGCGCCAATCCGACAAAGAGGTCAACCGCCTCCAATTCAAGCGGAGCCAACCCGGGGAACGGACGCGGGAGGCTGACTGACCGGGGGGCGGTTAATTCCGGGGCGTTGATGGCCATGAACAACAGGGGCGGATCAAACCACAAATGGAGTATATGTTCAATATTTTTTGAACAATTCCTCGGGTCATCTGAGCGCAGTGGCCAACTCCCGGGGGTCTCTGCTAGGCTGGGCGCGTGAAAAGACGCTTCCTCCCGCGGTTGGCCATCGGTCTCATGCAGCTGCTCTCCGCGTTCACCCTGACGGCCGCGCCGGCCGCCGGCCTGGCCGCGATCCGGGTGGCAGAAGGTTTTCAGGTCTCCCTTGCCGCCGGGCCGGAGCTCGCGCCTTACGCGATGTTCGGCGCGCTGGATGAGCGCGGCCGGCTCTTCCTTGCCGAGTCGTCGGGCAAGAACATCAAAGGCCTCGCGATGGCGCAGGCGCCCGAGTGTCGCATCCGGCTGCTGACGGACACGGATGGCGATGGCCGTTACGATCAAAGCTCGTTCTTCGTGGACCGCATCGGCATTCCGATGGGCGTAATGTGGCACGACGGCGCTCTTTTCGTCGCGTCGCCGCCCGAGCTGCTGCGCTTCGATGACCTGGATGGCGACGGGCGCGCGGACACGCGCACGGTGCTGCTCTCGGGCTGGCATGTGCGCGGGACGGCGAGCCTGCACGGGCCGTTCCTCGGGCCGGACGGGTGGCTGTATCTCACCGATGGACGGCATGGCTTCGACATCAAGACCAAGGAAGGAACGCAGATGAAGGGCCTGGCCGCGCGAATCTGGCGGCTGCGGCCGGACGGCACCCAGCTCCAGTCCTTTGCCGGTGGCGGCTTTGACAATCCGGTGGAAGTCAGCTGGACGGCGGCGGGCGAGCTGATCGGCACGATGACCTACTTCGTGAACCCGCAGCACGGCCAGCGCGACGCGCTCATGCACTTCCTCCACGGCGGCGTTTACAGCAAATGGCACGAGAGCGTGGCCGAGTTCAAGCTCACCGGCGACCTGATGGGGCCGATGACCAAGTTCGCGCGCATCGCACCGGCCGGCCTGGCACGTTACCGCGGCACGGCGTTCGGACCGGAGTTTCGCGGCAACCTCTTCAGTGCGCAGTTCAACCCGCACCGCGTCCAGCGCCACGTCGTCACCCGGCACGGCGCGACCTTCACCACGGAGGATTCAGACTTCCTCGTCTCCAGCGATCCGGACTTCCACCCGTGCGACGTGCTGGAGGATGCGGACGGCAGCCTGCTCGTGGTGGACACCGGCGGCTGGTATGTGGACCAATGCCCGCTCTCGCGCATCAGCAAGCCGGAGTTCAAGGGCGGGATCTACCGCGTGCGCCGCGCGGACGCACCGATGGCCCGCGACCCGCGCGGCGAGGCGCTGAACTGGAAGCAACTCCCGCCCGCCGCGCTGGCCAAGCTGCTCGAAGACCCGCGTCCGTTCGTCGTGGACCGGGCGGTGGAATCGCTGGTGAAGAAGGGCGAAGCCGCCATCGCGCCCCTGGCGCAAGTCCGCCGCAAGGCCGCCAGCCCGGAAGCGCGCTGCGCCGCCGTGTGGGCGCTGTTCCGCGTGGGTTCACCGCAAGCCCTCGCCGAAATCCGCGCGGCGCTGGCCGATGCCGCGCCGGACGTCCGCATCGCCGCCGCCCAGGCCGCCGGCCTCGCCGGGGACGCGCAGGCGCTGGATGCCCTGCACCACATCCTGCTGCGCGACCAAGCCCCCGTCCGCCGCGAGGCCGCCACCGCGCTCGGTCGCCTCGGCGACAAGCGCAGCAACGGCCCGCTCGTCACCGCCGCCGCGCGCGCCGTGGACCGCTTTGAGGAGCACGCCATCACCTACGCGCTCATCCAGAATTTCTCCCGGATGACCAACCAGAGCATCGGCCCCTCGATCCCGCAGCTTTACACGCTGCCCGCCGGCAGCGCCCGGGCCGCCCTCCTCGCCTTCGAGCAGATGGACCGCAGCCAGCTCCAGATGGCACACGTCGCGCCGCTGCTCAAGAGCCGCGACCCCGCCCTGCGCCGGGCCGCGCTGGCGGTCTTCACCCGCCACGCTGACTGGGCGCCCGGCGTCCGGGACTTCCTCAAGTCCCGGCTGCGCGCGGACCAGTGGGACGCGGGCGAAGACGAACTGCTGCGCGAGACGCTGTTCAACTTTGCCGCCGACGCCGGCGTGCAGCAGATCATCGCGGCGGCGCTGAACACACCCGGACTCAAGGACGACCGCCGCGCCTTCCTCCTGGAAGTGATGGAGCGCACCCCGCTGAAGAAATTCCCCGACCCGTGGAACCAGGCGCTGGGCGCGCTGCTCGACGGCCAGAGCCATGCGTTGCGCCTGCGAGCACTTGCGCTGGTGCGGGCGCGCGGGCTGGCAGAATTCGACCCCGCGCTGCGGCGCATGGCGAACCTGCTCACCGAACCGGCAACGGTGCGGCTCGCAGCCATCGGCGCCCTCGCGCCCCGCATAATGCCGCTGGCGACAAATCACTTCTCTTTCCTGACCCAGGCGCTCGCCGGCAGCGACTACGCCACCCGCAGCGCCGCCGGGCAAGTGCTGGCGCGGGCGAAACTCAGCGAAGCCCAGCAGATCGCGCTGGCCGAGGCCGCGCTGGCGGCCGCAGACGGCGTGACGCTCCTTTCCCTGGTGGAAGCGTATCGGGGCGGCAAGAACGAGGCGGCCGGGAAGGCGTTTGTCACCGCCCTCGGGAAGAGCAAGGCGGCGGCGGATGTCCTCAGCGCGACGCAGCTCAACGACGTGCTCGCCAGCTATCCCGAAGCCGTTCGCACCGCCGCACAGCCAATCCTGGCCAAGATCGGGGCGCAGCAGGCCGAGCGCATCAAACGGCTGGCGGAGATGGAGTCGCTGCTTACCGGCGGCGACGTGGGCCGGGGCCGCGCGGTGTTTTACGGGCAGAAGTCGCAGTGCGCCACGTGCCATGCCGTGGGCCGCGAGGGCGGCACACTCGGGCCGGACCTGACGGCCATCGGGTCCATTCGCAGCGGGCGCGACATCCTCGAAGCCATCGTGTTCCCGAGCGCGAGCTTCGTCCCCGGATACGAGCCGGTGCGGGTGGAGACCAAGCACGAGGTGGTGACCGGCAACATCGGGCGCGAGGACGCGGGGGCGGTAGTGGTGAGGCTGAACGCGGCGCTCGAACAACGCATCCCGCGCGCGGACATCAAAAGCCTGACGCCCGGCGCGATCTCGGTGATGCCCGAAGGATTGATCGCCGCGCTGAGCAAGGACGAGTTGCGCGACCTGCTGGCGTTCCTGCAGGCGCAGAACGGCGAACAGTGGCTCCTGCCCGAACGGCGGGGCGGCCGCTGAGGCCGCTCACTGGTCGCGCTTTAGAACCACCTTGGCCTCCGCGGGAAGCTTCACCGTCGGCTCGCCCTTGAGGTAGCCGAGCGAGGCCAGGAAGACATCCGCCTGCCGCAGGGTAATGTCCTGCCAAGGCGGCCGGTTGAAGAACCCATGCGGCTGGCCGGCGGCGGTGAAGACCTCGCAGCGATTGCCAGCGGCCTGGGACTTGTCCGCAAACGCACGGGCATGGTCGAGCATCCGGTCCTCCGTGCCGAAGAAAATGATCGTCGGGACCAAGCCCGGCTTGAGGAAGCGCGCCGGGTCAATCTGCGGCACGATGACCTTGCCATCGCCCTTGCCCTCCGGCCATTTCGCAGCGACGTCGAGCGCCGCAAGGTCAAGCGCGGGGTTGAACAGAACCATCGCGTTCGGCCGCGAGGAAACCTTCGCATCCTCGCCCTTCGCCTCGAAGGCATCCGTCATCCCCGTGCAGGCGGCAAGGTGCCCACCCGCCGAGCCGCCGGCAGCCACGATGCGCTGCGGATCCACGCCGAGCTCCGCCGCACGGGCGCGCACCCAGCGCACCGCGCTTTTGGCATCTTCGACGGCGGATTCCGGCGTGGTCTGGTGGCGGGTGCTGACACGGTAATCGGCCCGCACGGCAACCATCCCGCGCGAGGCCAGGTAGGTGGCCTGGTGGAGAAACTGCGCCGGCGTGCCGCTTTTCCAGCCGCCACCGAAGAAAAACACGATGGCCGGCCGGCGATCCGTCGCCTGCCAGTCCGCCGGATAATGAACCTGCAGCTTCAACTCGCCCTGCGGGGTGCGCTTGTAGGTGAACTCCTTGACGCCGGCGGGCAGCGGCGCGTCAGCGGCCGGGGCAGCCTTGGCCTTGGCCTGGCCGGCCTTTTTTGGCCGGGGCTGGTCCTGGGCGAGGCCCAAGGTGACGGTGAACAGGAGCAATACTGTGACGGAAAGAAAGCGATGGTTCATGGACTTGGCTGAATGGACGCCCGCGCCGGGCGGGCTGTTACAGACAGGAGGCCGGCCTGGTTCCTCACCGGAGCAACCACTGCACCGCGTCCACCACCACGTAGCCGTCCGCGCCGGTGTTGCTGATGGTCACAATAGCGGGTTGGTCCGCCGTGAAGTCGAAGCGGCCGAGGCGGTGGAAGCGGTCGTCAATCGCGGGCGTCTTCCGCTGGTCCACGAAGACAGTTTCCTTGCCGCCGGCGTGCGTGATTTCCACGGCGACCTTTGAGGCGCGGTTCGCGTTGGGCGGATAGGCAAGGAAGACTTCGTAGTGACCGGCTTTGGCCAGCTTCGTCGCGAACCGCGCGGTGAACTTGCCGTCCTTGGCCGCGCCGTCGTGCTTGTAGCCGTTGCCGATGTAGCTGGGCGCGGCGCTGCTGGTTTTCCAATCGCCGGTGAGCTGCGCATCCTCATCGTCCACGACCACGCCGGGAAGCTGCTTCGGGTTCACAAAGCCCTTCGCCGACTTCGCTTTGCCGCCGGGCGCGGCGCTGGCGTATTCGAGCACCTGGCCGTCCTTGAGCATTTGCTCGCGGAGCTTCGCATACGGCACATCCTGCACGGCGAGGTTGCCATCCATCGCCAGCACCGCCGCCGTGGCCGCGCTCTGGCCGAGAATCATGAAGACCGGCTCCATGCGGATGCTGCCGAACGCGATGTGCGAGCTGCTCACGCAGATGGAGACGAAGAGGTTGTCCGCCTGCCCCTTCTTCGGCACGAGCGCGCCGTAGGCGATGGCGTAGGGCGTGATGCCCACGCCGATGTCGCCCTCGTTCTGCACGTAGCCTTCGGGCGTGATGTAGCGCTGCACGTTGTGGGAATCAATCGTGTAGCTGCCCATGCCCACGGAGTCCGGCGTGGGCTTTTTCTTCGTCAGCTCGTTCTCGGTCATCACGAAGTGCCCGACCATCCGCCGCGCCTCGCGCACGTAGATTTGGTGCGGCCAGCCGCCGTTGTCCTTGAACTCATCCTTCGGCAAGCCCCACTTCTGCATCCGCTCCTGCACTTCCTTCGGCACGCGCGGGTCGTTCGCGATGAAGTAAAGCCAGCCCTGCTGATACGTGCGGTGCTCAGCGAGAATCTCGCGGCGGCGCTCGTAGCTGGCCTCGGGGTAATCGTAGTTCATGCCGATGTTGTCGGTGCTCATCGGGCCGTGGTTGTTCGAGTCGGTCTTGTGGTTGGGAATGGGGTCGAACTTGTCGAAGGTCTCCTTCCAGCCGGCCTCGTAGATGCGCACGAGCAGCTCGTATTGCTTCGGGTCGTAGCCGGTGGGTTTCGGGAACGGGATGCGGTTCTCCGCGTGGTCCGTGACGCAGTAGCGATAGCAATAGGCCTGCACGCGCTTGTCGCCGGAGCCGTATTCGCCGGGCGGCGCGGTGCTGATGCGCGGCAGCACGCCGGACTTGGGGTCGCCGGGGATGACGTAGGGGCTGATTTTGGTTTTGAGCGCGCCGAAGTGGTGGCGGTGATGCAGCACGCCGACTTGCACGCCGTTCCATTGCTCGCCGTAAACCGAGTTCGCCTCACGGCCGACGTGATAATCCACGCCTGCCGCCGCCATAAGGTCGCCCTCGTAGGTTGCGTCCATGAACATCTTCCCGGTGTAGGTCTTGCCGCTCAACATCGTGATGCTGGTGATGCGCGCGCCGGATTTCTTCACGCCCTTGGCACGGTCCAGCCACTCGTCGCGGTGAACCGGAATCTGAAACTCCTTCACGTAATCCTCGAACACGCGCTCGGCGATGTGCGGCTCGAAAATCCACATCGTGCGGTTCTCGCCGTCCATCGCGGGCGTGCCCTGGCCTTTGTTGCCGTATTCCGACTGCTTCTGCCAGCGCCACGACTCGGGCTTCTGGTATTCCTTCCAAACGCGGTGGTAGAAGTCCCTCGACAGTCCGCCGATGACCACCTTGTTGCCCGTGTCCGTGAAGCCCAACCCGCCTGCCGACAGCCCGCCCAGATGTTTGTCTGGCCCGACGACGATGACGGACTTGCCGAGCTTCTTCGCCTGCACGGCCGCGATAACACCGGCGGACGTGGGGCCGTAGACGACGAGGTCGGCAGTGAAGGTTTCGGCAGCACGGAGCGGGGCGGCGAGAGCAAACAAAGCGGTGACGACGAGACGAAGGCAGTTCATGGGCGAGATTTAGCGGGCGGTGCGGACGGAGTCGAGGAGACAGTGTTCAGTGTTCAGTCATCAGTTTTCAGTGAGCAGCGAACGGGCGCCCCACTCGCTCAATCGCAGACTGAACACTGAATACTGCCCACTAAAACTTGCCCCATCCACTGCCTCCCCTTACAACCGCCCCATGTCACGCAAGCTCTCTTCCCTCGCCCCCGCCTGGTGGGATTACACCACGCTCGACACCTCCATCATCGACGCCGCCGCCAAGCTCACGCCGGAGAAACTCCTCAAGCTCTCCCGCCCCGGCTTCAAGGTCGTCTTCTACGACACGCTCGAAGACTTCTACTGCGCCGAGGCGCTCGAATACATCCACGCCTGGAAGCAGGCCACGCCCGACAACCCCGCCGGCATCTGCGGTCCCATCGGCCCCACGGAGCAGTTGCCGCTCGTCGCGCGCATCGTCAACGAGCTGGGCCTCAAGCTTCACGACGCCCACTTCTGGGGCATGGACGAATGGGTCATTGACGGCAAGGAAGCCGCCGTCACGCACCCGCTTTCCTTCGAGAAGTGCGACCGGGAAATGTGCTTCAACCGCATTGACCGCAAGCTCGCCATGCCCGATGCCAACCTCCACTTCCCCAAGGCTGACACCCGTGCCTACCGAGCCACTTGGAACGCCGGCGTCCGCTGCGTCGTCATGCAAGGCGGCCAGGGCGACATCAAACACTGGGCCTTCAACGACCCGCTCCCCCGCAAGGGCAAATACAAGGACGCGCCCCCGTCCCCGGCCGAGTATCGCAAGCTCGCCACGCGCGTCGTAGACCTCCACCCCGTGACCATCGCGCAGAACGCGCGCACCAGCGGCGGCGGCAACGTGACCCTCGTGCCGAAGCAGGCCATCACCGTCGGCCCGGTCGAGACTTGGCTCGCGGAGAAGGTCTCCATCTGGCACGCGGGCTGCCACGACAACCCCTTCGGCCAGCGCCTGACCGCCTACATGATTGCCAACCGCATCGTGGACAGCTCCGTGCCCATGTCCCTTCTGGCCGACCACCCGAACGTGCAGTTCAACTACTACCGCAAAGGCATCGGCTCGTGTGACGTGGAGATGCATTGAGGCACAGCACCTAACTCATGTCCAAGGATGAAAGACCCCGGGATTGTCGAAAGCATCAAGACAGCCGTTGTAGAGCGGACGGTCAGTCCCTTGTTCGGCTCCTTCGTGCTGTCGTGGTCCGTGTGGAACTACCGCTTCTTCATGGCCGTCTTGTCGGATCTCAAGTTCAAGGAGAAGCTCGATTACATAGACCAAGTCCTCTTTCGGACATCGGAAGACTACTTCTTGCGCGGGTTCTTTTACCCATTGGTCACGACAGCGCTAGTTATCTACGCCTATCCGTATCCCGCGAAATGGACGTTTGAGTTTTGGCGTAAGCGACAGCGCGAGCTGAAAGAACTCCGGCAAAGGATAGACGAAGAAACTCCGCTCACGGTGGAAGAGTCACGGCAAGTGCGGAAGCAGATGGCCGAGGAGCGTCTGGAACATGAGAAATCGCTGAAGCAAAAGGACGATGAAATCAGTATCCTCCAGAGCAGGCTTCACAATCCGGTGAATTCTGAAGCGCAACCTTCAACTCCACCTAGGCCGTTTAGTGATTTGTCACCAGAGTGCATCGAAATCTTACGCCTCTTGGCGAAGCATAATGGCATCAGAGCTGAGGCCCTTATCTTTGAAACAATCAAGAAGCCTAGAATCGAAGTCCAACATTACCTCGATGTTCTTAAGCAGAAGAACCTCATCTTCTTTCATCCGGATGAACTTAACTCTTATGCCCGTTACGAACTGACGGAAGGAGGAAGGCAAGCTGCGGTCATTCTAAAACTGCTTGCATAGTCCAATTGGACACATCGGGTTGCGCATCACCGCTATGGCGAAAGCAGCCCTCCTCCCGCGTCTTTTCGAGCGAGAAGACGCAGCTCGCGCCGCGCGAATACAAGCGCTAGTCCACCGCGAGCCGGCCTCACGCCAGCTTCAGCGACTTCACCGCCTCGACCGCCAGTTCCAGCGCGCCGTCGGGGTTCAGGCCGAGCCAGAGCATGCCGATGATGCAGACGGCGAGGGCGAACTTGGTGGGCATCGAGACGGAAATCGGCGTGAGGTCGGTGGCGCCCTTGCTCCAGTAAATCGCCTTCACCACGTTGAAGTAGTAGTAGAGCGAGATGAGCACGCCCACGACGGCAACGGCGAAGAGCCAGTAGTAGGCGCTCCAACGGATGCCTTCGGCGATGACGGCCTTCAGGATGAGAAATTTGCCGAAGAAGCCCGCGAGCGGCGGAATGCCGGCGAGGGAAACCATCGCCAGCGTGAGCGAGGCGGCGAGGAGCGGTGAGCGTTGCGCGAGGCCGGCGAGCGACGCGATGTCTTCCGCGCCTGCTTCCTGCACGACGACGGCGATGACGGTGAACGCCGCGAGCACGGTGAAGAGGTAGCCGGCGAGGTAGTAGAGCACGGCGGACGAACCGGCCTTGTTCATCACCGCGAAGCCGAGCAGCAGGTAGCCCGCGCTGGCGATGCTGCTGTAGCCGAGCAGGCGCTTGAGGTTGCGCTGCGGGATGGCGCAGAGGCTGCCGTAGAGAATCGTCCCGGCGGCCATCGCCATGAGGAGTTTCTCCAGGTTGAAGGCGAGGTCGGGAATCGCGGTGCCGAGCAGGCGCATGAGCAGCACCACGCCCGCGGCCTTCGAACCGACGGACAGGAAGGCGGTCGTGGGCGTGGGCGAGCCTTGATACACGTCGGGCGCCCAGACTTGGAACGGCACGGCGGCCATCTTGAAGCCGAGGCCCACCAGCACGAGCAGGATGCCGGCGGTGAGCAGGGACTTGTGGCCAAGCGCGGCGTTGTTCGCAAGTTTGTCGGCCAGCTCGTTGAAGTTCATCGTGCCGGTCGCGCCGAAGATGAGCGCGATGCCATAGACGAGGAAGCCCGACGAGAGCGCGCCGAGGATGAGATACTTCACGCCGGCTTCGAGGGATTCCACGCGGCGGCGGAGGAAGCTGACGAGCACGTAGAAGGTGACGGTAATCAGCTCCAGCGAGACGAAGAGCAGGGTGAAGTCGTTGGCCGACGCGGCGAACATCATGCCGGCCAGCGCGAACAGGGTGAGGGCGAAGAACTCAGATTGTCCGGCCTCGAAGCGGTCGCTGAACTCCGTGGCCATGACGAGCACGAGCAACGCGGCGAGCAGGAAGAAGCGCTTGAACCAGAGCGCAAGGCCGTCCAGGACGTAAGCGTTGCCGAAGGCGTAAAACGTCTCGCGGCTGTCAAAGGCGAAAAAGCTATAGAGCAGCACGACCGCCACGCCGAGCACCGCGCCGTAGCCGAGCGTGCGGCGGTCCTTCGCGGGCGTGAAGAGGTCCTGCACCAGCACGACCAGGCCGAGCACGACCACGGCGAGTTCGAGGACAATGAGAGAGGCGTTCATTCGGCGGTCAAAGTTATCGCGGCTGCACGGCGCGTTGCTTGGCCTCGCCGGCGGCCTTCTTTACGTCGCCGGGGCGGGCAGCCTTGTCGGCGGTCTTCGTCTCGGCCATCGCGATGATGGGGGCGACGCTGGGTTGAATCTTATCCGTGAGCAGGCGCGGCCAGACGCCGAGCAGCAGCAGCGCGGCGAGCAGGAGGACGAACGGGACTTTCGCCCACGCACTGGCGTCCTTGAGCGCAGCCCACTCGGATTTCTCTGGGCCGTGCAGGATGTTGCGGACGGCGCGGAGCATGTAAACCGCACCGATGATGAGCGCGCCCCACGCGGCAATCGTCGTCACGAGCGGGAAGACGCGCCACGAGCCGAAGAGCACCATCGCCTCGCCGACGAAGTTCGCGAAGCCCGGCAGGCCGCAGCCCGCGAGCATCGCCATCACGAGTGCCGCGCCGAGGAAGGGAATTTGCCGCAGCAGCCCGCCGAGCTTCTCCATCTCCAGCGTGCCGGTCTTTTCGCGGAGCGCGCCGCTCAGGCCGAAGGTCAGCGCCGCGAGAAAGCCGTGCGCGACCATCACCACGACCGCGCCCGTCACGCCGACGAGGCTCAGGCTGGCGATGCCGAGGAAGATGAAACCCATGTGCGCGACGCTGGAGTTGCCGATGAGCAGGTTCAAATCCTTCTGCCGCATCGCGACGAGGCCGCAATAGACGATGTTGCCGAGGCAGAGGAAGGCGAGGATTTCGAGCCACGCCGCCGCACCGTCGGGCATGAGCGGGATGCCGACACGCAGCAGGCCGTAGAGGCCGAACTTCTTCAGCACGCCCGCGTGAAGCATCGCGGTGGCGGTCGGCGCGGAGCCGTAGCCGAGCGGTGCCCAGGTGTGGAACGGCCACAGCGAGACGAGGATGCCGAACCCGAAGAGCAGCAGCGGAAATATGAGGGACTGCGCGGCGAGCGGCAGCGGGCGGGCCTTCACGGCCTTGGTCAACTCGACGAGGTCGAAGGTGTTCGCGCCGGACTGGAGGTAGAGCGCAACGAGACCGGCCAGCGCGAGGAGCGCACCGAGGCTGAGGTAGATGGTGATTTTGAAGGTCGCGTAGTTGCGGTTCTCGCCGTGGCCCCAGACGCCAATCATGATGAAGGTCGGCACCAGCGCCAGCTCGTGGAAGAAGTAGAAGAAGAAGAGATTCAGCGACGCGAACGCGCCGAGGATGCCGCCGGTCATCACGAGCAGCAGCGTGTAATACTCCTTCTCCAGCCGCTTGATTTCGCGCGACACGCAGGCGGCGGCGAAGGCCACGATGGCTCCCATGACAATGAGGCCGAGGTTGATGCCGTCCACGCCGAGGTGCCAGCCGATGTCGAGTTTGAGGGCGGAGACGCTGACCCACGCGTGCCGCTCGACGAACTTGAAGCCGTTCTCGACCGGGGCGGCGTTGTATTTGGCGAACAGCGCGAGGGCCAGCAGCATCGAGGCGAGCGTCGCGCCGAGCGTGACGAGGCGGATGACGAACTTGTAGTTGCGCGGGATGCACAGGACCACCAGCGCGGCCAGCAGCGGGAGGAGGAAGATGGCGGAGAGCAGCGACATGGTCAGTGGGTGGGCGAATTGCCGAAGAGCTGCCACGCCAGCACCAGCACGACACCGGCGGCGAAGAGGAAAGCGTAGGTTTGCAGGCTGCCGGTCTGCACGAGGCGCAGGACGCGGCCGACCAGTTCGGTGGTGCCGTGCGTGCCGCGCACGAGCAGGCCGGCGATAATCCAGCGGTCGAACCAGTCCGCGACGCGCGCGAGCGTCTCCTGCGTGGCGCGGATGAACCACTCGTAGAGCTCATCGAAGTAGAAGCGGTCGCGGGCCATCTTCGCCAGCACGCCGATGTGGTCGGGGAGCGGGTCGCGCGTGGCGTTGGTGTAGAGCGCACGGGCGAGTTTCCAGCCGACGACGACTGCGAGCAGGCCGAAGCTCGCGGCGAAAATGTTGTGGTTGAACGGTGCGAAGAGGTTTTCCAGGAACCCGCCATCGTGCGGCGCGTGCTCGCTGGGCAGGGCCTTCGCGATGAAGGCGTCAAGGCCGATGGCTCCGGCCAGCAGTGTCGGCACGGCGAGCACAACGAGCGGCCAGGTCATCACGCCGGGCGATTCGTGTGCGCGGCTGGCTTCCTCGCTGCGCGCGTTGCCGCAGAAGGCGACCAGCACGAGGCGGCTCATGTAAAAGGTTGTGAGGCCCGCGACGAATACGCCGAGGACGAAGAGGGGAATGTTCTTGTGCTCCAGCGCGCTGGCGAGGATGGCGTCCTTGCTGAAGAAGCCGGCAAAGGGCCACACGCCGCACAGTGCGAGCGTGCCCCAGCGGAACGTCCACCAGGTGCGCGGCATCGCTTCGCGCAGGCCGCCCATCTTCCAGATGTTTTGCTCGTGGTGGCAGGCCAGAATTACGGAGCCAGCGCCAAGGAAGAGCAGCGCCTTGAACGCCGCGTGGGTGGTGAGATGAAACATCGCCGGGCCGGGCGCGTGCAGGCCCACGGCCATCACCATGTAGCCGAGCTGCGAGAGCGTGGAGTAGGCGAGGATGCGCTTGATGTCGTTTTGTTGTAGCGCCATGAGCGCGGCCAGCAGCGCGGTGACGCCGCCCGTCCACGCGATGAACTCCAACGCGTGCGAGCCGGGTATTTCGAGCAGGAAAAAGATGCGGCAGAGCATGAACACGCCGGCGGCGACCATCGTGGCGGCGTGAATCAGCGCGCTGACGGGCGTGGGACCTTCCATCGCGTCCGGCAGCCAGACGTGCAGAGGGAACTGCGCGGACTTGCCCATCGCGCCCATGAAGAGCAGCAGGCCGACGAGCGTGGCGAGGACGTTCGGGTGGACGGTCCACCAGTTCGCGCTGCCGACGAGACGGTTGAGCGGCTCGACGAGGCTGGCGAAGGGGAACGTTGTGCCATCAAGCGCGCTGGCCAACTCGGTGAAGTTCACCGAGCCGAGCGCGAGCCACGTGAGGATGATGCCGAGGATGAAGCCGAAGTCGCCGACGCGGTTGGTGAGGAAGGCCTTCTTTGCGGCGTCGGCGGCGGAGTTCTTCTCGAACCAGAAGCCGATGAGCAGGTAGCTGCTCACGCCGACCAGTTCCCAAAACACGAACATCATGAAGAGGTTGTTCGCGAGCACGATGCCGAGCATCGAGAACGTGAAGAGGCTCAGGCTGGCGAAGTAACGGCTGAAGCTGCTGTCGCCGTGCAGGTAGCCGCGCGAGTAGATGTGAATCATCAGCCCGACGCCGGTGACGACGAGGAGCATGAGCTTGGAGAGCGGGTCGAGCAGGAAGCCGAAGGAGATTTTCAAGTCGCCGACGGCCAGCCAGTTGAAGGCGAATTCCTGCGGCTTGTCGGGCGTGAAGGCGAACAGGCCGAGGCTCAGGACGAAGCCGAGTGCAATTGCGCCGATGGAAAGTTGCGCGCTGAATTCCTCGTCCTTCTTCCAGAACAGGGCGATGCCGACCGCCGCCAGCAGGGGCAGCAGCAGGACCAACAGCGCGGACATTCCGGCAATGCTCAGAGTGGATTCCATGTCAGAGTTTCAGCGAGGTCAGGTCCTCCACGTGCGCGGACTGGCGCTTGCGGTAGAGCGCGACGATGAGCGCGAGGCCGACGGCCACCTCCGCCGCCGCCACGGTGATGATGAAGAAGACCATCACCTGGCCGGTGAGGTTTTCGTTGAAGCGCGAGAAGGCGACGAGCGCGAGGTTGGCGGCGTTGAGCATCAGCTCCAGCGACATGTAGATGACGAGGACGTTGCGTCGCAGGATGACGCCCAGCAGCCCGAGGCAAAAGAGCATCGCGCTGACGGTGAGGTAATGTTCGAGGCCGACGTTCATTTCGATTTGGCCCGCGAATGACGCGAATTGACGCGAATGGGGAATTCATTCGCGGAGATTTGCGTGATTCGCGGGCAGTTCATTTCAATTCCTTCTTGCTCAGGAGAATCACGCCCACCATCGCGACGAGCAGGAGGACGGAGACGATTTCAAAGGGGAGGAGGAACTGGCCCTTGGTGAAGAGCTCTAGGCCGAGTGCCTTGGTGTCGCCAATGACACGCGGGTTGGCGGCTTGGTTGAGGTCGCCGCCCCAGATGGTGCGCGCTAGCAGGAAGCCCAGTCCCAGCACCGCGCCCGTGCCGGTCACGATGCCGAAGAGGTTTATCTTCCGGCGCTGCTCTTCCTTGAGGTCGAGGAGCATGATGACGAAGAGGAAGAGCACCATCACCGCGCCCGCATAGACGAGGATTTGCACCGCCGCGAGGAAGAAGGCGTTGAGCAGCACGAAGAGGCCGGCCATCGCGCAGATGGTCAGCACGAGGAACATCGCGCTCGTGACCGGGTTGCGGCTGAACGGATTGGCCACCACCAGCGCGCCGAAGAGCAGCGTCAGGAAGGCGAAGAGGTAAAAGAGTATGTCCGTTGGGCTCATCGCTACTTTCGGTTCTTGGCAATCAGCGCGCGAAGAGCGAGGCGGGCTTCGTCGAGTTTCGCGCCAGCAGCCCAGTCGAACGGAGCCCAACCCAACTCGTTCAACGCGTCTCGGTTTAGTTTGTGCAGCTCGCGAATCATTTCTTCGATGTCTTGAGGAAACGGATGTGCATCGTGGTGGAGCATGTCAGAAATTGGATGGTCGCCGTGAGTTCCATTTGGCATATCATCCTTTCACCGGGAAAGTCTCCTGCTCCTTCGCCTCGTCTAGCTTGTGCTTCCACTTCTGGATGCCGGGGTGCGTGCCGCCGAGGGCGAGGAGCTTCTCCTTGTTGTAAACCATCTCGCCGCGCGCGAGGCCGGTGAGCGAGAAGTCGCTCTTCAGGAAGATGGCTTCCTCCGGGCAGACCTCCTGGCAGAAGCCGCAGAAGATGCAGCGGAGCATATTGATTTCAAATTCCTCGGGCATCTTCTCCGCGTTGGTGCGGTCGGCGGGCTTGCCGGTCGGGCCGGGCGGCGTGATGCGGATGGCCTTGGGCGGGCAGATGAACTCGCAGAGCTGGCAGGAGACGCACTTGGTCGCGCCGTCCTGGTCGCGCACGAGATAGGGCGCGCCGCGATAGCCGGGCAGCACTTTGGTGGGCTCCTCGGGATACTGCTGCGTGACCTTGGTTTTGCCAGTGATGTTGTTGAGGAAATGGCGCGTGGTGACCTTCAGCCCGCCGATAAGGGCCGGGAGATAAAGCCGCTCAAACCAGGTCAGTTCGTTGCGTTTGACAATCATGGTCGCGCGAAGGTCAACGGTTGGTCAGGGCCACCACCACGGCCGTCAGGACGATGTTCGCCAGCGCCAGCGGGATGAGCCGTCGCCAACCGAGGTCCATCAACTGGTCGTAGCGGAAGCGCGGGAGCATCCAGCGCACCCAGATGAAGATGAACATGAAGCCGAGCATCTTCGCCATGAAGATGCCGATGTGCGCGAGGCCCATCAGCAACGAGTCCGCCGGTTTGTCGAGGCCGAGGAAGGGCAGCGTCCAGCCGCCGAAGAACAGCGTCGTCATCATCGCCGCGCCGGCGAACATGTTCGCGTATTCGCCGATGAAGAACATGCCGAACTTCATCGAGCTGTATTCCGTGTGGTAGCCGCCGACGAGTTCGCTCTCCGACTCCGGCAGGTCGAACGGCAGGCGGTTCGTTTCCGCAAAGGCCGCGATGAAGAAGATGGTGAACGAGAGCACGCCGCAGGGCACGAGCAGGAGCGATTGCGCGCTGAACCCGCCGCCGAAGATGGGCAGGACGTTCCAGCCGTTCTGCGCCTGATACTCGATGATTTTGCCGAGGTTCAGGTCGCCCACGACGAGGAAGACCGGGATAACACTCATGCCCATCGCCAGCTCGTAGGAAATCATCTGCGCGCTGGAGCGGATGCCGCCGAGGAAGGGGAACTTGGAGTTCGCCGCGTAGCCTGCCAGCACGATGCCATACACGCCCAGCGACACGATGCCGAAGGTGTAGAGGATGCCGACGTTAAGGTCCGCGATGACCATCTTCTGCGCGCCGAGTGTGGAGCCAAACGGAATCACCGCGATGACGAGGAAAGCGGGAACCAGCGCGATGGCCGGCGCGAGCCAGAAGTAAATCTTCCGCACGTGCGCGGGGGTGAAGTCTTCCTTGATGAAGCTCTTCACGCCGTCCACGAGCGGATGCCAGAAGCCGAGCTTGGTGAGGAACGGCCCGATGACCGGGAGGCAGCCGATGAGCGGCAGGCTCACGCGGTTCGGCCCCACGCGGTCCTGGATGAGCGCCGAGACCTTGCGCTCCGCCAGCACCGCGTAGGCGACGAGCGTCAGCAACGGCCCGAGCACGCATGCAATCTTCAGCAGCGTGAAGAACACGAACTGTGTCTGCGGACTTAATGAATCAAGCCAGGCCATGGAAAACTAGATTTGCACCGTCACACCCGTGTCGCCGAGCTTCGCCCATTCGAGGCCCGCGAAGCCGGGGACTTCGCGCGCCATCCGGTTAAACAGCCCCTCGATGGTCGAGAAACCGTTCTGGCCGGTGATGTTGTGGACCAGCTCGTGCAGGAACTCCCACTCGGGCCGGGCGTCGCCGGGGGCCTCGACGGCCTTCATGAACTTCTGCACGCGGCCCTTCACGTTCACGAACGTGCCGCGTTTCTCGACGTGCGCGCAGCCGGGCAGCACGAAGTGCGCGGCGGCAGTCGTGGCGTTCGGGAGGATGTCGCTGACGATGAGCGTGTCGAGCTTCGCCAGCAGGTCCGCACCGATGCCGTGCTTGGTCACATCCTCGCCGAAGACGACGAGCGTCTTGATGCTGCCGCTGCGGATGCCGTCGGCAATCTTCGCGAGATTCGCGCCGAGCTGCGGGCCGGTGATGCCGGTGAGGCGCGCGCCGTTGGAGTTCGGGTTCTTGTCCGCGTTGACGAGCAGCTTGTCACCCTCGCCATTGCGCGCGATGGAGTCGGTCAGCGCGTTGAACCGCTTCGCGAGCTTGGCCAGCAGCCAAAGTTCCTCGGTCGTCTGCCGCGCGCTGCCGATGATGGCGACGCTACCGGTCGGGGCGGAGGCGAGCTTGGCGGAAACGGCCTTGAGCGCGGTGGGCCACGCGACCTCAATCATTCCGCGTTCCGCAATCCGCATTCCGCACTTCTTCAGCCGGTCCTCGCGGCCAATCCACTTGTAGTTCAAGCGGCCCGAGTCGCACATCCACGTCGAGTTCACCGCGTCGTTCTGGCGCGGCTCGTAGCGATAGACCTTCTCCTCGCGCGAGCCGACGACGATGTTGCAGCCGGTGCCGCAGCTCGTGCAGAGGGACTTGGTCTCCTTCATGAACCACACGCGCATCTGGAAGCGGAAGTCCTTCGAGGTGAGCGCGCCTACCGGGCAGATGTCCACGGTGTTGAGCGTGTAGTTGTTGTCGAACTTGCCCTCGGCCCACGCGGCGATGGTGTTGTAGCTGCCGCGGTTGACGATGCCGAGCGCGTCGTCGCCGGCGATGTCCTTCGTGAAGCGGATGCAACGGGTGCAGAGCACGCAACGCTCGTCGTCGAGCACGATGCGCGGGCCGAGGTCCACGGCCTTGGGCTTGTGAACCTTCGCCTCGACGAAGCGGCTCTGCGCCTGGCCGTGCTCGACGGAGTATTCCTGCAACTTGCACTCGCCGGCCTGGTCGCAGATGGGGCAGTCGAGCGGGTGGTTGATGAGCAGCGACTCCAGCACCGCCTCGCGCATCTGCTTCGTCGCGGGCGAACTCGGGTAAATTTCCATGCCCGGAGAAATGGGCGTGGCGCAGGCGATGGCCCCGCGCGGCGTGCCCGGCTCGTAGGGCAGCACGGACTTCGCAATCTTGGGCGTGCCGTCCTCGTTGAGCACGGGTTTGCGGTCCGGGCCCATCTGCGGCGTGCCGAACTCTACGAGGCACATGCGGCAGTTGCCGGCGACGGGGAGCTTCGGGTGGTAGCAATAGTGCGGCACCTCGTGCGCCGCGAGCTGACAGGCCTGCAGCATCGTGGTCGGCTCCATCTTGCCCTGCCAGTTGGGCATCATCTTCGGCACCTCGATTTCGCGGCCGTCCACCTTGATTTTGATTTTGTCGGACGGCGGCGGCGGAGCCGGCGCAGCGGCGGGCGCTGCGGGCTTGGCTTCAGTTGTCGCGGGGGCGGACATGGTTTAGCTCAGTCGGTGCTTCCAGTAATCGGGGTGGCGGTGCAAGTGCATCACGGGGACGACGGCGACGCGGTCTGGTTCCAAAACGAACAGGAGCCGATAGGGAAAGCGTTCGAGGCGAATGCTCCGAACAAGTTTTGAGCCGCGATAGAATCCGAACCGTGCCGGGTCGGCCCCGACTTCATCAATCGCGACATCCACTTTGTCGAGGAGGTCGGCACCCAATCCGGGTTGCTGCTCATCGTAGTAGTGGGCGGCTTCGAGCATTTCATCTTCGGCATCACGTTCGAGTATCACTCTCATTTGGCCAGCCGCTTGCGGGCCTCGCGCACGGCCAACTTGGCGTCGCGAGCGGTTGATTTGCCCTTCTTCAGATTGTCGTAACGACGTTCAGCCGTGGCTTTCCAAGCTTCCTCGATTTCCGGCGACGCTGGTTCTTCTTCGAGGCTCACCAACAGGCGGTGCGCCAAGTCAGCGCGTGCTTGGCGTGGCAAGCTCAGTGCCTCGACACAAACTTTCAGGGTGGTTGTGCTCATGGTGGGAGGATAGCTATTCGTGCTTGGCTGTCGCGGCTTTAGCTTCATCCGCCGCGCCCTTCGCCTCGAAGTCATCCTTGAACTTCTTCACGTAGCTCAGGACCGGCCAGGCGCAGGCTTCGCCGAAGGCGCAGATGGTCCGGCCTTGGATGTTTTGCGCGATGTGCAGCAGATAGTCGGCGTCGGCCTTGCGGCCGTGGCCGTGGGTGAGGCGGTGGAGAGCCTTGCTCATCCAGAGCGAGCCCTCGCGGCAGGGCGTGCACTGGCCGCAGCTCTCGTGCGCGTAGAACTCGGCGAGGTTCGCGAGCGCTTCGACGATGTCGCGCGTGTCGTCCAGCACGATGATTGCCCCGGAGCCGGACATGGTGCCAGCAGCCATGAGAGAATCGAAATCGTAAGGCAGGTCGAGCAACGGCACGTCCACCTTGGTCATCTGGCCGTCCGCACCCTTGCGGTTGAGTTTGAAGGTCTCGCCAGCCTTCAGGATTTTCGAGGAGGAGCCGCCGGGGATGATGGCTTTCAACTTCCGGCCATCGCGCAGGCCGCCGCCGAACGCGGGGTCGTTGATGAGTTCGCCGAGGGTGACTTTGCCGACCTCGATTTCAAAGTAGCCGGGGCGCTTCACGTCGCCGCTGAGGCTGACGATGCGGGTGCCGGTGTTGTTGGGCGTGCCGAGCTTGGCGTATTCGGCTGCGCCCATGTTCACGATTTGCTTCACGTGGCAGAGGGTCTCCACGTTGTTCACGATGGTCGGGCACATGTAGAGGCCCAGCACGGCGGGGAAGTAAGGCGGCTTGATGCGCGGGTAGGCGCGCTTGCCTTCGAGCGACTCGATGAGGCCGGTCTCCTCGCCGCAGATGTAAGCGCCCGCGCCGCGATGCACGTAAATCTCCAGGTCGTAGCCGGAGCCGAGGATGTTCTTACCGAGGAAGTTCTTCGCGCGCGCCTCGTCGAGGGCCTTGTTCAGCAGCTTCGCGCCCTGCGGCATCTCGCCGCGGATGTAGAGGTAAGCGAGCTTCACGTCGTTCGCCCAGCAGGAGAGGATCATCCCCTCGATGAGCTGGTGCGGGTCCTTGTGAATGATTTGCCGGTCCTTGAACGTGCCGGGTTCGGACTCGTCGGCGTTGCAGATGAGGTAGATGGGCTTGCCGGACTTGCGATCCACGAGCGACCACTTGATGCCCGCGCTGAATCCCGCGCCGCCGCGACCACGCAGGCCTGAGGCCTTCACGTCCTCGCGCACCTGCTCCTGTGGGGACATTTTCTTGCCGTCGGGCAAGTCCTTGGGCGCGAGGGCGAGGACTTTTTTCAGCGCGTCGTAGCCGCCGTGGCGGAGATAGCACTCGAGGTCCGGCGTGTAACCGGGCTGGTC
>Ga0172367_10001872_pt1 | contig 29731 bp, 22 predicted proteins | sample Lak10m_FD_114542 | JGI IMG/M metagenome (GOLD analysis project Ga0172367, IMG submission 114542) | Freshwater microbial communities from Kabuno Bay, South-Kivu, Congo - kab_022012_10m | ecosystem: Environmental > Aquatic > Freshwater > Lake | place: Democratic Republic of the Congo: South-Kivu...
GGGGATCGCTTACCTTGCTGAAATGCTCCTCGATCGCTTCCAGTGGCTTTTTGGGCATGACTACCTCCGTCAGATAGCCATTTTTACCTCACCTTGTTCCCATTTTAGATGCGATTGCCCTGCAGGATTATACGCCCCACAGTGGAAAGGGTTGCGCCCATGATAAAATTGACCTCTATGCAACCATCTCTTGAAAAATTACTCAAGTTTTTTAGCCTTGAAAGCGAAAAGAAATTCGATAACACCGCCATCATTGGCGGACTTGCGAAAATGCTGGATTTTTGGGAAGGCGAAGCCCGCGCCGATGGTCTCTCGGAAGAGATCATTCAGGCGGTTGTCTCACGTTTGAAGGCATATGAAAAACTTCCGCCTGGCGGGCGCGCCGATTCACTGCGAGGTTTGTGGAAGCGGATAGGTGAAACCTACCCCGAGGCGAAGAAGGTCAAAGGGCAGCCCCAGCCTCAGAAACAGATACAGCCCCAACGTCAGGAAAGAAGCGATGACGCGGGGCGTGTCAAACCTAATAACGCTGAAACTTCCCCTTCGCAGGAGCAAAGCCAGCCGAAGCAGGAACATCAAAAACAATATCAGCAAAAAACGAGGCAGGCTCCGCCGCCACGTTTTGAAAGCGCCACCAGTGCAAAACACAGCCAGACGCCAGCCGCGTTGAATGCGGAGTTGACCGTGCTGCAAGGCGTGGGACCGAAGAACGCGGAGTCGCTTCAAAAATTGGGGATGCAGACCTTGGGCGATATGCTTTATAACTTTCCGCGCCGTTATGAAGATTACAGCCTGCTCAAACCCATTCAGAGTTTGATGTATGGTGACGTGGTGACGGTGTTGGGCTCGGTGCAGAGCGTGCATAACAGACCGATCCGTGGCGGTAAGCAAAGCATTATTGAAGCGATCATTACAGATGGCACAGGCGCGTTGCGTTTATCTTTTTTCAATCAGCCCTGGTTGATGAACCGCTTGAAATCTGGCGATGCCATTTCTGTTTCCGGCAAGGTCGATCAATACCTTGGGCGTATTGTGATGAACAGCCCCGATTGGGAGCCGGTGGAAATGGAGGCTCTGCACACCAACCGCATTGTGCCGATTTATTCGTTGACGGAACGCATCACCCAAAAGTGGCTGCGCGGTCAAATGAATCAGGTGGTTTCATTTTGGGCGCCCGCCGTGGTGGATGCCCTGCCAGAGACCACCAAGCGCGAGGCGCAGTTGGTTTCCTTGGGAGAGGCGCTCACGCAGGTGCATTTTCCTGAATCGCAGGCGCGCTTGAAGCTGGCTCGTGAACGCCTTGCCTTTGATGAGATCTTTTATTTGCAGATGGGTGTGCTGCGCCAAAAGCGGGATTGGCAGGATGTGGAAGGGCGCCGCTTCACAGTCACTGACGAGTGGCTTGATTCTCGTTTCGCAGTTTTGCCTTTCACCCTAACCTCGGCTCAACAAGAAGTGCTGAAAGACATTCGCAATGACCTCGGGTCTGGCAAGCCCATGAATCGCCTTATCCAAGGTGATGTGGGTTCTGGTAAGACCGTTGTCTCTGCGTTGGGAACAAGCATGGTGGTTTCCAATGGCGCACAGGCGGCGATCATGGCGCCGACCTCCATTTTGGCAGAACAGCATTATCGCAGTTTCACAAATCAATTGGCTGGCGAACATGGATACCTGCAAAAAGAAGAGGTTCGTTTACTGGTGGGTAACACGCCCGAATCAGAGAAGGAAGCGATCCGTCAGGGCTTGGCAGATGGGTCTATCAAGATTGTGATCGGCACTCATGCGGTGATCGAGCCGGATGTTCAGTTTAAAGACTTGCAATTCGTGGTGATCGATGAACAGCATCGTTTCGGTGTTCAGCAGCGTGCCGAGCTTCGCAGCAAGGGGTCGAATCCGCACCTGTTGGTGATGACGGCGACGCCCATTCCACGCTCGCTGGCATTGACCGTTTTTGGCGATTTGGACGTCTCTGTGATCGATGTGATGCCCGAAGGGCGGCAGGCAATTGCCACGCATGTGCTTCGTCCGCAGGAACGTGAGCGCGCGTATACAATGCTGCGCGCGCAGGTTCAGCAGGGGAGCCAGGCGTTCATTGTCTATCCGTTGATCGATGAGAGTGAGAAGATCGATGCCCGCGCTGCGGTGGATGACTTTGAAACATTATCCAGGGAAATTTTCCCAGACTTGAAACTTGGTTTGTTGCATGGGCGTATGCGTCCCTCGGAAAAAGATGAGGTGATGTATAAGTTCCGCGACCGTGAGTTTGATATTTTGGTTTCGACCACGGTCATTGAGGTGGGTGTGGATGTGCCCAACTCGACCCTGATGCTGATCGAAGGCGCAGATCGTTTTGGTTTGGCGCAGCTTCATCAATTGCGTGGACGTGTGGGACGCGGTTCGAAAGCGTCTACTTGTTTGCTGATCCCTACGCACGAAGATGCTGCGGAGAATGACCGTTTGCAGGCGATGGTGACCACGAACAACGGCTTTGAACTCGCCGACCTCGACCTCAAACTGCGCGGACCTGGCGAATTCCTTGGTACGCGTCAGGCGGGCTTTGCTTCTTCGTTGAAGATGGCAAATATTACCGACCTGCCGTTGATCGAGAAGGCGCGTGAGCAGGCAAAGTCCCTTTTTGAGCGCGACCCGTACCTCACCCAACCTGAACATGCCCTGCTTGCCGAGGCTTTTGAACGTTTTTGGAAGAATACATCGGGTGATGTGAGTTAGTTGGATAGTTAGGTAGTTGAGTAGTTAAATAGTTGGGGTGTCTAAACTACAAAACTACAAAACTAAGAAACTACCCACCCAAAAGGACAATAAAACTACATGGTCAGAGCCTTATTTCCCGGAACGTTTGACCCCATCCACTACGGGCACATGGATATTGCCAACCGCGCCTCAAAACTTTTTGACGAAGTGGTGATGGCTGTTTACGACAAGCCTTTGAAGAACCTGATGTTCATGCCTGATGAACGCATCTCGCTGGTGAAGGAGGCGTTCAAAGAGAACCCTAAGATTAGGGTCACTGGTTACAGCGGTTTGACCATTGAATTTGCAAAACAGATCAATGCACATGTGATCGTGCGTGGTTTGCGCGTGTTTTCTGACTTTGAATTTGAGTTCCGTATGGCATTGGCGAATCAACGACTTGCCGGTGCGGCGGTAGAGACGGTGGCGCTCATCACTGCTGAGCAGCACACGTTTTTATCTTCTTCCACTGTGCGCGAAATTGCCACGTTGGGGGGGGATGTTTCCAGCATGGTTCCTGCGTATGTGGAGCGCGCGCTCAAAGAAAAAGTGGTGGAACTTGGCGATCAATCTCCGCCGAATGCGCTGAGAGATTGAGTTTGATTTAAAATGATAAAAACCTGGCGGTTGGTTTCTTTGAGAAAAGCCGTTGGATTAATGTGCTAGAATTACTGCATATCGTATTTTTGAGAAAAAAATCAGGCAAATGATCGGTGTTTTGTCTCAAAACGTGAGTAACTTATGGATATCCTTCAACTAATTGACCGTTTGGAAGAACTCTTTAATGATGCCAAGGCAGTGCCTTTCACGCACAATGTGGTCGTGGATGAAGACCGTATGCTGGAATTGATCGACCAGATGCGCATTGTCATCCCCGAAGAGGTGAAAAAGGCGCAGCAACTGGTCGCTCAAAGAGACCGTGTGATGGCGCAGGCGCAGGAGGAAGCGAACCGAACCCTGCAAATTGCCCGCGAGAAAGCTGATCAAATGGTGCAGAAGGACATTGTTACGCAGGATGCTCAACGCCGTGCGGATCAGATCCTTGCACAAGCCCGCGCCGAGGCAGATGATGTCCGTGCAGATGCGGATAGTTATGTTCTTGATACGCTTACCCAATTACAAGAGCAGATCGATAAATTGGGAATTCAGGTTAATAATGGCGTTCGAATGCTTCAGGAAGAACAGATGCGGAAATCGCCCTCTGCAAAAAGCAGCGAATAAATAAAAAAACTCCCCGCCAGCGCGCGGGGATTTTTTTTATTCACTCACCTTACACAGCCTCATACCCTAGCGAACACATTCCCCAGCCCTTCCCCCGAAGGGGAAGGGAGTCCCCTCTCCCTTTGGGACGCGTGCCCGTCAGGGTAGAGGGTTAGGGTGAGGGAAAAACAGCACGTTTTACCCAAAAATGCGTAGGGTCAGTTAATTAGTAACTCAACTCCACTCAACTGACTGCGTAAGGTGAGTCATTAATACAACATAAGACCAGCTTTTCACTTTCGTTATAATATTACCTGACCTTACGCACCTGTGCTTCAACTACGAGCGGGGAGAACATCCCGCTCTCTGCTCAACACGGCTGCCACCCTGAATGCGGTCGAAGGGTATTTTTGGAGGGCAGATTATTTCGCGTAAGGCGAGATATTAAGCAATATTGTTAACCTAAGTTGCTACCTTGAATTCAAATGATTTCCCTCACCCCAATAAAAACTATTTTGGAGCGGGGCAACTTCCCCCTCTCCCGCTGGGACGTGTGCCCGTTAGGGTAGAGGGCAGGGTGAAGGTTTTGACGGAAAACCGAGAAAATCTGTTTGCAGGTAGCAACTTGAGTTATTTAGCCTTCTTGAAAAGAGTTACTCATGTCGCCCAAATGGAACATTTCTACAAAATACATTGTACTTGCTCTTGTTTTTGCAGCAGCGATTGCCGTTATTTACTTTGCGCGCCCGTTGGCTGGCCCATTGGTAATTTCAGGGCTGCTGGCATTCGTTCTCGATCCGCTGGTAGATAAACTTGCCGCACTTCGGCGTATTAAGCGAAGCACAGCGGTAGTCATTGTTTATCTTATATTTCTTGCCTTGTTGATCGCCATCCCTTCCATCATCGTCCCGATTGGGGTGAGTCAGGTGCGGGGGCTATCTGCCGATTTGCTTATTGTTGATTTGCAAATGGAGGAATTACTCAGGCGTCCCATCACCATTGGAGATATCACCTTCACCCTGCCATTGCAGATTGCACAGAACATTAATGATTTATTGAGTAGTTTCATTGGGCAGGCTTCCACGGGCGCTTTTGACTATCTAAGCAGGCTTTCCTCAAACCTGGCTTGGTTTCTCGTTATTCTTGTTTCCACCTTTTACTTCCTCAAAGACAGTGATCGTTTGGGCAACTGGCTTATAGACCTTGCTCCGCCAGATCATCAGGACGATGTCCGTAGATTTTTGGGCGAGTTGAATAGAATATGGAGCGCTTACCTGCGCGGGCAGTTAACCCTCATGTTTCTTATTGCCGTAATCACTTCTGTGGGTATGGCGGCAGTGGGTTTGCGCGGCGCGGTGGGGGTGGGAATCCTAGCTGGCATTTTCGATATTGTCCCATCCATGGGACCTTTGGCAGCGGGGGTTATTGCTGGTCTGGTGGCGTTGATCTTTGGCTCATCCTACATGGATGTGTCCAACCCGATCTTTATGGTTATTGTTGTAGCCATATTTATTTTTATTCAACAGGTGGAAAATATTTGGTGGCGCCCGCAGATCATGGGACAAACGCTGCGCCTGCACCCTGGGCTGGTCTTTGTTGGTGTCATCGGCGCGCTGGCGCTATCGGGTGTGTTGATGGCGTTGATTATCATTCCTATGATGGCTTCTGTAGATGTGCTCTTGCGTTACACCAAAGCCAAATTGCGTAATGAACCTTTTTGGATCGAAGAAAATACAGATACACTTGCCACATAAGGCGAAATCTTGCACCTGGTAAATGCGGATTATGTACGTTTCATTTCGGGTGTTTGGCTTGTTCTTACCGCCCAAGCATTTTACGAACCGAAGGCAAAGCCTGCCACGAAAAGGGCGGTTGTAATAAATAGCAATGCGGGGAAAAAGTTCATAACCTTTTCTCTTGGCGCAAAGGTTTTTTCGCTTTCTTGAAAAGCAAGGAGTAATCCAACTATTCCTATTGATGCGCCGCCAATGCCGACGAGGGCGAACAACGGTTGGGCAGCTCCCTGCGCTGCCAACACGAGGGGTAGAAGGGATATGGTGAGACCGGCAATGCCATGTGTGACTGCAATGGCAATGACAGGAAATTTGTTTTGCATGGGGAGTGAGCGGGTGAAACTTACAGCGAGGAAACCGATGATGGCAAAGAGCAGGAATGAGGTCCGTATTGAGGCGAGGTGCTGCCAGACAAGACCAACTGCCAGGCTCAGCGGAATGATGGTGGAGACGATGACAACAATGGGCGAGTCCAGCACCTCGATCCCTAAAATGTAGATAAGCAGGGCTGCGATGAGTATGACGCCAAATGAAATGGTGTAGGCGGTGATGGGCAGGGCAGTGAATCCATCTATCCCTGCGGATACCTGATACCCGGCAAGGAGAGCGGTTAGGAGGAGAAAGGTTTTGTGAGAGGAGGATTTCATTTAGATAACTTCAACAACGACCAGGATCATAGCTGCAAGCATGTAAATGGATGCGTATTTGAACAAGCCGAAGTTGACGCGTTCGGTGGGGTTGAAGGTCATGGATGCTGCCAGGATAAGCAGACCGGCGGATAGGACGCCAAGCAGGCGCAGGAAGCCCCAATCCATGCCGATGCCGATGGCTGCAATGACCATTGCGGCGGCGGCGAGTACGGAAGAAAAGGCGATGGTGAAGCGGGTGACAGCCAGCCCGTAAGTGGATGGGAAGGTGGGTACGCCTGCATCGGCGTAGTCTTTTTCGAATTTCATGCTAAAGGTGAGGGTGTGGGTGGGAATCCACAGGAGGATGCCAAGGGCAAGCATGAGCCCGATCCAATCGATGGAGCCGAGACCCAGCACGCGCCCTGCGAGGATGGGCATGGCGCCAGAGATGCCGCCCCAAACGATGCTCCAGCAGGTGCGGCGTTTGAGCCACATGCTGTATACAACCACATCGAAGAACCAGCCAGCAAAGACGACCAGCCCGTAGAGCCAGTCCATTGCCAGCGCCCAGCCGATGCCCGCCACGGAGACGGCGATACCGGCGATCAGCACTTCTTTGTCTGTGAGCAGCCTTTTGGATGTGACTCGTTTTTGGGTACGCCCCATTTTGGCGTCGATGTCGCGGTCCCACCACATGTTCATGATGGTGCTGCCAGCGATGGCGAGGAAGAGGCTGATGGAAAGTTGCAGGATGGTCGAAATGTTGAAGACGGGGCAGCGTGCGCTCATGTAGCCTGCCAGCCCTGTAGAAAGTAGAAGCCCGGATTGTGAAGGTTTAGTCAGTGACCAGAACATGGCAAGTTTGGATGTTGGAATCGAATCCCGATTGGACATGATTTCTCCTCGAGTTGGTTTGTTTCAAAAAACGCTCAAAATCTGGCGTAGTATACCTGTGTATTTGAATACCTGTCTATGGATGTATAATTTGGTCAGTTCACAATGTTCCGTTCTTTTTTTGATCTGACACCTAATCGTCCCGCATCACGCGACCTGAGGGAGTGGCGTTTGCGCGTCTTGGAGGTGATTTTACGGGGTATTTCATTTGTTTGGATCATTGCGCTCATCAGCGGTATTAATAATGTGCTTGAAACGTACCGTCTGGAAAAGGACATGTACGAAAACCCGCTGGCAATAATTGCTGCTGTGTTGGCTATGTACCTCGCCGCAACAATTATCCTGTTTTGGATAACACTTAACAGGCGGCTGCCATACAAATGGCGTGCGGGCTTGTTCCTCTTCGTTATTTATGTGCTGGGGGTTGGGGGGCTTGGACTTTCGTCTTTGAGCGGCGATGGGCGGATTATGCTTTTTGCGTTTGTTGTGTTATCAGCGATATTTTTTGACCAGCGAATTAGTTTGAGCGCTTTGGGGGTGAGTTTGCTCACATATACTGTAATGGGTTGGCTTCAGGTGGCACAAATAATTATCGTCCCATCTGAGCGTCAGATCAACTCTGTCGATGGTAGTGCTTGGGTGAGCGGGGGGGGTGTATTCCTGTTGTTAAGTGTTGCGGTATTGATTTCAATCAGCTATCTCTTACAAACCCTGGGAACAAGTCTGAATGAAACCCGCACATCTCTTGAACGTGAAAAGCGGCTGGGACATACATTGCGGCTGATCAGCGATATCAATCAAGCCATTGTCCGCACGAGTGATCTCAATAAATTATTAAAGGATGCGTGTGATTTGCTCGTTTCGGGGCAGGGATATGCTCTTGCCTGGGCGGGACTGTTGGATGAAAGCCGGTCCAATTTGAATCTCGTTGCTTATGCCGGTGGGGAAGTGGATGTGCAAAAATTCAATGTGCGGTTGGATGCGGACGCCCAGGGCATTGGCTGTGTTATCAATGCGATTCAAACCCAATCGGTATTTCAAGTGAAGAAGCCGGAAGATGAGATGTGCCGGTCTTGCATGTTTAAGAAGAATTGTCAGGAACGCTCGGCAGTATCTTTTCCATTTGTGCGAAACGGGATCGTGTTGGGTATTCTGGTCGTAAACCCCTCCCAGTCTAATGATTTGTTTGACGAAGAGGAGCTTGAATTACTTCAGGAATTGGCAGATGACCTTGCGTATGCAATTGAAAATATCGAGTCATCCAACCGCTTGAAGGTGTACGCCAACCACCAAATGTTCCTGAATAAAGTAACGCAAGCGGCGCTCATTAATAATGAGTTGGAATTATTGCTTAAGGAATTTGTTCGCAGCCTGGAAGGGGCGCTGGATGCAGACGGCTATTATTTTACGTTGTGGGATGAAACGCGCAATATTCCAGAACGGTTTATAGGATCCGAAAACTTACAGTCGGTATTGTCAAACCTCCCATCTTTGGGGGTAGATGACAAATTCTTTAGCCGCGCCATTCTCGAAGAGGGACGCGTCCTTGCTGTGCCAGATGCTTCCAATAGCCCGTACTTTGGCGCAAACTTGGCGGCATTGTTCAACGCCCGTTCCGCGCTTGGGCTGCCCCTGATTGCAGATAACCGCCGTCTTGGGGTTCTTATTTTTGGTTATTTTAATTCCCACACTTTTACGGCTGAAGAATTGGAACTGGCAAATCAGGCATCCCAACAATTTGCCCTTGCCTTATTAAAAGCTAAACTGGATGATGAGACGCGTGCCAAGGCGGCGGAACTTGAAATTTTGTACTCCGCTGCGCAGGATATGGCATCCAGCTTGATGGACCCGCCTGTTTTATTGAGAAAACTTGCCCATCATATGACAGAAGCTCTAAAAACGACCAGCGCTAATATTGTGGAAATAAACCTTGAAAAAGACACTACACTGGTTGTGGCTGAATATTGGAGTGATGAAGCATCATCCAGTGAACGGCGTTCTGATCTTGGCAGGTTGTACCTCGCCTCCAATTACGATTCCATCATGCAGGCAATGCGGATGGGTGATATTAAAATCGTATACAAGGACGATGCCGGACTGACTGATCTGGAACGCGACTTGTTTATTGAATATGGGATCGAAACCATGTTGTTCGTTCCGATCATGGCACATGGACGATTGTATGGAAATATAGAAATTTGGGAAAGTCGGCGCAGGCGCGTGTTTACCCCGCAAGAGATTCGACTTGCGCAGGCTATGGCAGGGCACGCTGCTTCGGTATTTGAACATGCCGAATTGTTCGCGCAAACACGCCAACAGGAGAGCGAATTACGCGCCTTGTTAACGGTTTCACGCGCGGTTTCATCCAGTTTGCAGCTGCCTGATGTATTAAAACAGGCTGCTACTACACTGGCACGCCTCATGCGGGTGGATTTTTGCTCCCTTTCCGATTACTTTCCAGAACGGGACGAAATTGTTACTCTTGCCATTTACTCAGCCAGTGATGATGTAAGCGGAGATGGGGATTTGGGGCGCGTATTTTCACTTGAAGATTATCCCGCCACCCGGCGCGTACTTCAAAGTGGACAGCCGCTCGTTATTCGGCTTGATGACCTAAAGGCAGATCAATCGGAAATTCAGCAATTACAGCATGATGATATGAATTCATCCCTGTTGCTGCCGCTGCAACTGCGCGGACAATCGCTGGGCTTGGCTGAGCTCTTCACATCTGACCCGAACCGCCTGTTTCAACCAAAAGAGATCCTCTTTGCGCGTGCGCTGGCAGATCAGGTTTCAATTGCCATTGAAAATGCAAGGCTATATGAACAGATCGAGCATCGCGAAGAATATTTCCGCGCTTTGATCGAAAATTCAGTAGAAGGGTTTGCCATCGTAGATTCACAAGGAATTGTTCAATATGCAGCCCCTTCTGAAGAACGGCTGACCGGTTACTCACTTGATGAGGTCGTTGGGCAGAGCGCCTTCCGGTTTGTTCATCCGGAAGATACCCCCAAGGTTTTGAAAGTATTGGAAGAATTCGCATCCCAGCCGGATGCGGTTCAAACCATTCAGTATCGCCTTCAACGAAAAGACGGTGAGTGGCGTTATTTTGAGGTCACAGGTCATAACCGATTGCACGACATGTACATTTCCGGCATTGTTATTAATTATCGAGATATTACCGCTCGAAAACTTGCCGAACAAGCCTTGCGGGAGTCTGAAGAACGCTACCATACCATCTTTGATAGCGTCAGCGTGGCATTGTGGGAGGAGGACTATTCCACATTGATGGGGGATATTGACGCGCTAAAAAGCAATGGTGTTACCGACTTCAAACGCTACTTCCGAGAGAATCCTGATTTTCTCAAAAGTGCGGCACAAAAAATTCAGGTTCTGGATATGAATGAGGTTGCCGTAAAAATGATGGGCGCCAAAGACAAGTCTGAATTGATCGGACCGCTTGCCAACATTTTTGGCAGCGATATTCCAGAATCTTTTGCAGAAGATATTACAGCCGTTGCCGAGAAGAAGACTTCCTACGAACACGAAACTTACAATATAACCCTGGAAGGTGAACGCCGTGAGATATGGATCGCGATCTCACTGCCTCAATATGATAAATACGACCGGGTTCTCGTCAGCACCATGGATATCACCGAGAGGAAAAAGGCAGAACGCGCCTTGCAGGAAAGCGAAGCGCGTCTGCAAGGTATCATTAACACCGCTCCAAATGCCATCATTACCATTAATGAATCCCAAAAGATCGTACTGTTCAATCCTTTTGCTGAAAAGATATTTAAGTGCTCGGCTGAATACGCCATAGGGAAATCGCTGGAGGTATTCATCCCCAACCGCGTCAAGCATTCTCATGCAAACATGGTGGCAAACTATGGCAAGAACTGGGCGTCCGAAAGGCGGCATGGACAACTGAACTCACTCTCTGGTCTGCGCACCGACGGTGAAGAGTTCCCAATGGAAGCGTTCATTTCCCAATATGAGATCGGCGGCGAAAAATTCTACACCGCCATCCTGCGAGATATCACCGAACGTAGAAGAGATGAAGATAACCTGCGCCGCCGGGCAGAAGAACTCCAAACCCTTGCTTTGGTCTCTTCGAGTTTGCGCATTGCCATAAGCCTTCGAGATGTGATCCCATTGGTGGTTCGATATTCCGTGGAAATTGTAGGCGGCGATTACGGCACGATCTACACCCTCGATGAAACCGCATGTCAGTTGATCTCCCCAGGCTGGTATTCAGTAGAATCTGGCAAAGATATAAAAATGACAGGCGAACCATTGTTGAGACAGGTTTCAGGCATGGGAATCACAGGACATGTGGCAAAAACGGGTGAAATGTACATCACCGAAGATCTTCAAACTGACCCGCTTGCCTTCATTCTGCCGGATGAGCAGCATATTTTGAGCGACGCACACAGTGGTATTTCCCTGCCTCTGCTTTCACAAGAAAAAGTGATCGGCGTCCTGCATATCCGGCTGAAAGCTTTCCACCACTTCACCGAGACGGAAATCCGCCTGCTTACCGCCATTGCTGAAATGGCAGGCAGCGCCCTGCATCGCGCCACACTCTATGAACAAACCCTCGAACAGGCAAACGAACTTATGCTTGCCTACGATAACACCCTGGTGGGCTGGGCGCGCGCACTTGAATTACGCGATGAACTAACAGAAGGACACACCCGCCGAGTCACCGAATTGACGATTGAACTGGCAAACGCCATGGGAATTCCAGAACATGAGATCATCCAAATTCAACGCGGCGCCACCCTGCACGATATTGGCAAAATGGGCATTCCCGATTCAATCTTAAACAAACCTGGTCCACTCACCGCGCAGGAACAACTCATTATGCGACTGCACCCGCAGTATGCCTTCGAGATGCTGTCTTTGATCCCCTTCCTGCAACCTGCCCTCGAAATTCCATATTGCCACCATGAATGGTGGAATGGCAAAGGCTACCCGCGCGGATTAAGGGGTGAAGAGATACCCCTCGCAGCCCGCATCTTTTCTGTAGTCGATGTGTGGGATGCCCTGACCTCAGACCGTCCTTATCGCACCGCATGGTCAAAAGAAAAAACCTTGCAATACATCAAGCAAGGTTCAGGAGCGCAATTTGACCCGCAGGTCGTGCAGGCATTTCTTAAACTGATCGAAAAACTATAAACCAAAATCCCGCACAAGCAGCTCTTGCACAGTCTCCCGCTTTTGCATCACTTTTGCAGCGCCCTCGTTCAACCACAAAACCACAGGTCTGCGCGCCCCATTGTAATTAGATGACATACTCAAATGATACGCCCCCGCAACAGGAATGGCGATCAGATCGCCTTCCCTAACCTTTGGCATGGGCAAATTCTCAATCACAATATCCCCAGATTCACAATACGGTCCTGCGATGGATACAACCCCGCTTCGCTCTCCCTTTGGGCTTGATACCGGTAAACAGGCATATCTCGCCCCGTAAAGCGCGAATCGCGGATTATCCGCCATGCCGCCGTCGGTGAGCAGCCATGTTTTAGCGCCGCGTTGTTTAATGGCGCCCACACGATACACCGCCACCCCAGCCCGAGCCGCAAGACTACGCCCCGGCTCAAGATGTAAATGCGGCAGGTTCAACTTTCTTGTCTGGCATCCCTCAACCACCGCTTCTGCAATTCCGCGCACATAATGTTCAATGGGTGGATGCGGTAACTCATCTTCGTGATATGCAACACCCCAGCCTCCGCCCGGGCAAAAATGCCATTCGCCCAAAAAGCCGATCTCTTTGGCGAGATCAAGCGCCATTTCAATGGCAGGGAGCAAGGGTTCAGGGTCACGGAAATTTGACCCCTGGTGAAAGTGTATGCCCTTTAACGGTACATTATTTTCCTTGCAAAGTTTCGCCGCCTGTAGAACTTCATCGTGGGTCATGCCAAACTTGCTTTCATGATGACCTGTTTGGGTGTGGACATGATGGGTGGTGACAGAAACTCCCGGAAGAAGGCGCAGCCAAAGGTCTGGGAGTTTGGCGGTTGGTACATTGATAATTCGTTTTAGCTCGCTTAGGTTATCCACCACGATCATTGAAGCATGATCGAAAGCGGCTGCCAGATCAGCATCAGATTTATTGACACCATGAACAAGGATATGTTCACGCGCAACTCCGGCTGCCACGGCAATACCGATCTCGCCTTCGCCGGTGCAATCCACCGTGAGATTATGCAATTGGGTCCATTGCGCCATAAAAAGGCTGAGGAATGCCTTTCCGGCATAGGTTACAGAAGCAGGTGCAGGGTAGTGAGAGGCGAGTGCGGTTTTGTATGCCTGCGCCGCAGAATCCAACGTATCCTGGTCGTACACATAGAGCGGCGTTCCATATTTTTCTGCAAGGGAATTCAGGTCGAGACCGGCAATTCTTAGTTGATCGTTCTCGATAGAAGCGCTGATGGGGAAGAGTTCGAGGCGTTTCATGTTAGGTGCCACTGGCGGTTTTGATCTGATTTTTTCCACTCTGCTTTGCCCGCATGGATGCGTTGTCAGCAGCAATGAGAAGCTCGCCCAGGGTTTTGGCATCTTGTGGGTATGTGGCAATGCCAATACTGAGGGTATACCCTGGTATTCCTTTTTCTGAGGAGTGTTCGCCAGGCGCGCCAACGCACACCCCCTCGCGCAGACGTGCGGCAAAATTGAAGGCATCTGCCTGGCTACAATTTGTCATGATGACCGCAAACTCATCGCCGCCATACCGTGCGGCAATGTCGTATTTACGGAGGTTTGCTTTTACGGTATCGGCAATGGTTCTTAACCTTGTATCTCCGGCAGGATGCCCCCATGTATCATTGTATTCTTTGAAAGAATCCACATCGAAAATCATCAAGGATAGAGTTGTATTGTGGCGCTGGGCGCGTTCCATTTCTGCGGCAATGGCTTTCTCAAATATATGCCGATTGGCAAGTCCTGTCACTGCGTCGGTACTTGCCATTCGTTTGATCTCTGTGTGAAGCCTGGCATTATCCACTGAAACGGCTATGGGTCCGGCAATGGCAATTAGTAATTCCTCGTCGTACGTGGTTAATCTATCCAATGCGGTCGATTCGATGTTGACAATTCCCAACACGTTGCCGTCTTTAAGCAAGGGGACGCATATTTCACTCAAAATATGATGGTCTGCTCGCAGGAAGGCGTTTTCTTGGCGGGCATCTTGAATGAATTGAACCTGCTTGGTGCGGATGCATCTTCCCGCGACGCCTTGACTGATGTGTATTTTATGAAGGGTGAGTTCTGCCGGGTAGCCTACTTGTGCGCTTAAGTGAAGATAATCTTCTTCCAGAAAATAGATACTGACGTGAGTGTACCCGAATGATTCTTGCAAACTCTTCACCACAATGCTGCTGACGGTGTTTAGGTCCAGTGAGCTGGCGACCAGTTTTGAAATGTTTTGGATAATGGCAATGGTTCGCAGGTCTTTTTGGGTCTGGGTAAACAGGGCTGCCCGCTGTAAAGATTCGGATATTTGGCTTACAAGGGTTTCCATGGTTCTTACATCCTCCTGCCCAAAAGCATCTAATTGAAAACTTTCAACATACAATACTCCGTACAGGCTGCTTTGTTTGAAGATCGGGATGCAAATGGCAGAGCCAGATTGTGTGCTTGTTGAATAATAATGAGGGTCACGAGATACATCTCCGGTAACATAGGTTTTTTGTATACTGGCTGTATATCCGATGATGCCTTGTCCTATTTCCTGTAAATAGCCCGGGCGGTAGCCGAAATCTTCTGTGCCAGAAATTACACTGACTTTGAGCTTGTTGTCTGGTGTAACCAGTGAGATGGCTGTTTCAGGGTGATTGAAGATTTGAGTAATGGCATCTGCTGCGGTCTGTAAAATTTCGTTCTCGTTCAGGCTGCCTGCGATCAGCCTGCCGGTCTTTTCCAGCAGGGATAAGTGTTTTGAGCGGAGTTTTTCAATGTGGAGCAGGGTTTGTAATTTTGTAACATCATGGAAAACCATGACATAGCCAATGATGATCTTTTCCATGGCTTTAATGGGGATGACGCGTACTTCCAATATGCGGGGTTTTCCACCCATAATATGCTCAACGGTTGCAATTGAATTTTGCGATTCCCATATTTTTCTCATGGAGTCGGTATCAGGTAAAACATCGAAAATCGATACTCTTTTTTCAACCCTGTGCAGGTTCAACATTTTTTTTGCTGCCAGGTTTATATTGGTCACTTCTTTTTTGCTATTCGTGATCACAATGGCATCTTGCAGGTTTTCAATAATAAGAGGCGCTGCCAATGGTAAGAGATTGATCGCTCCATAACGGAAAAAGCCAAAAGCAATTAATGGCGCTGAGAAGGCAAAAGATAATGGGGTCGGGTCAATTGTGTGCTTGCTGTCTAAAAACAGAAATGAGGCATTGCTCAGGAAAACCAGCGATGCGCCAAGGAGCATCACTCCCGTTTTTTTACGAAGCATTGGTTCACTTTTAAGATGTGTTATGAAGTAGACCGCCATTCCAATTGCGATTAATATGTAGGCAATGGCGGTGAATACCCAGAAACCCACGCCATATTCAACTTGAAGCGGCGCAAAAACCTGTTTGGTATCAAGGGAAAGTGATTTCCAAATAAGTTGATGTGATTCGTTGGTTGCCCCAAGGGAAAAAGAAAGTACACCGGGAAGCGCGATAAGCCCCAGCCGATTCCGCTCTGCCCACCATGAACGGATTCCCGTGTAACGGATCGATAACCAAAGCCAGAAGGGGGGCGAAAGTGACATGCCTAAGTACAATATCTTTCGGAAGAATATCTTATCAGCCAGGGTGACATGGTTGATTTCAAGAGCGTAAGAACCTGCCCAAATGGATATGGCAAGCATTAAGAAGCCCAGGCTGCGCGCCCCTGGTAACTGCCAGTTAAAAAAAGCAAAAATGCTAATTCCAATTGTAATGAGGGCTAAGAGTGAGAGTAGGATAAGGTATATCGAAATCAGGTTTGGCATTGAGATTCAATCATCAAAGAACAACGCATACCAGACTTCCCAGTTTTGCATGGGGGTGGGGGCGGGCATGGGGGTTTCTATGATGATCGGTTCACTGCCCGGCATTTCCACAGGAATTACAGGCTGGTCGCCCTCTTGCATATAGTGACCATCTGTTCGTGCCCAGTCGAGCACGGCTTCGGTGGAAGCAGCGTATGCCACCTGTGTTTGAATGGCTGCCTGTGTTTGCACGGCTTGGGTGGCAAGGACGCGCATTTCATTGCGTTGTTTGTTCAGGCGGTTTAATTCTTCGAGGCGGGAATTAAATTCTATGACAAAGAGGATAAGGACAAAAATACCCACGAATACGGTGATTCGCCTGAAATTAATTGGGAATGCTTGCATGGCGATAATCTTAACCTTATTCCCCTGCGTTGGCAAACCCTAAATGTGGTAAAATCCTGCCCCGCGGGTCGTTGTACCCTTCGACCTGACAACCAATTGCCAGAAAGGGCTTAAATCATGAAAGTATTACTTATTAAGGACGTTTACAAACTTGGTCGCGCCGGTGAAATTAAGAAAGTTGCCGATGGCTACGGACGTAACTTCCTGCTCCCACAGGGGCTTGCTGTGCTTGCCACCGCAGGCGCGATGAAGCAAATTGAGAAGATCAAATCGCAGGCTGAAGTTCGTCGTAACACTCAAAACAGTGAATTGAAGGGGATCGCAGATATGATCAAGGATGTGAACCTGGTCTTCCCTGCCAAGGCTGGCGAAACTGGAAAACTTTATGGTTCCATCACCACAGGCGATATCGCTGCCGCCCTCACCGAAAAGATTCGTTTTGAAATCAAGCGTCAGCAGGTGGATACACAGCCCATCCGCACCCTTGGTGAATTTACCGCTCATGTGCGCCTCACCATGGACCTTGTACCGGAGATCAAAATTGTGGTTCATCGTGAAGGCGAAAGCCCCGAAACGGTAACCAGTCACCACGAAGAAGCTGAGGCTCCCGCTGCCGAAGCTCCTGCTGCTGAAGCCAGCGCAGAATAAAACAAGGATTACGAAATCAACATCACCGGCGCAAGTCGGTGATGTTTGTAATACAATACCCCCCATGCAAGAAACCATTGGTCAACGTTTGAAACGCGAGCGTGAGGCGCGCTACCTTTCCGTTGAAAAAGCTGCGGAAGAAACACGTATTCGCAAAGTGTTCATTCACGCCCTTGAAGCAGATGATTATTCCGTCATCCCATCTGCCGCGCAGGGACGTGGTTTTTTGCGTAACTATGCCGAATACCTTGGGCTGAATATCGACGAACTGGTCGTTGAACTTCAGCGGAATCCGATTGGACCTGCTGAAGAAGAAATGAGCGGTCCATTACCCCAGCTAAACCTTGTTGAAACAGAAATCCCTCCGCTGACGGATGCCCCGATAGAGGAGACGCTCTCCCCATTTTTAGGGCGGATATTAAGGCGCTCTTCAAATGCTGAGAAGCAGCCTCTTATTGATACTAAAGATGATATTGTAGAGCGCTTTACAGAGGATGAGAAGAAAGTCTTCGATGAGATCCGTACCCGTGGGCAGAATCAGTTTGAATACACGGAAGAGGCGGATCAAAGCCTGTGGGGAAGGGCTGCTTCCCTCTTCAATATCAAGCTGCAAAAGCGAGACCTGTTTCCACGGGCTGAAGTCCCTGAAAATAAGGGGCAGGTTTCTGGTGTTGTTGAAGGAAAGCCTCGCGCCGATTCTATTATGGCTGAGATTGGTATGATGCTGCGGGAACGGCGTGAGTTGATCAGTTTGACGATCGACGAAGTGGAACGACATACGCATTTGCGCGCGGTCTTTGTGAAGGCGCTTGAGGAAGGTGATTTTTCCGCCCTGCCGTCTACAGTGCAGACGCGAGGGATGCTCTCAAACTACGCCAGTTTTCTTGACCTGGACGTGGATGCCGTTTTACTGAGATATGCAGATGTGCTGCAAGCCCGTCATCAAGAGAAATATGCCAGCCCCTCGCGGGATAAAGTTCAAACGCAGGTTGCTGCATCGATACCGGTATTGCGGGCTTTTATTGCAGGTGACCTTTTGTTTGGCATTGTGATGATCGTGGTTATTGTGGGGCTTGCAATTTGGGGGGTGGGGCGTGTGATCAGTTTGCAGAATACAGAAGCCCAGCCAACAGCACCTTCGATTGTAGATGTTTTGGGTGGAGATGATCTGCCAACTCCTTCGCCTGTATCAACATTTGTTGCGGTGGATGATCCGGCTCTTGCTGTTGGAAATGAGGGTGGCGGGGATGATGCCCCGACCCTTGAACCGGCTGCGGAAGAGTCTACTGCAAATGTGGCTGTGGATATTTTTGCTTTGGAACGTGTGTTTGTGCGCGTTTCAGTAGACGGAGAGGTTGCCTTTGAAGGGCGAATGGCTCCGAGAGAGAGCAAGTTATTTGAAGCAAATGACCAGGTGGTTGTATTGACAGGCAGTGGGTCTGCTTTACGTGTTATTTACAATGGGCAAGACCTTGGCTTAATGGGTGGTCCGGGTGAAGTGGTGAGCCGGGTATATCTCGTCTCTGGTGTGGCTACGCCCACGGCTACCATTCCGCCGACTGTGACGAATACGCCGCTGACAACCGATACACCCACACCGAGTGTTACGCCCACATTCACACCGTCGGGCGAATAATGAATGATTTTAGAGGAAGATAACGTGAGTAAAAATACTTTTCATTTGGTTTCTTTGGGGTGTTCTAAAAACACGGTCGATTCAGATTCGATGGCGCAGTTGCTTGTGGGTGAAGGATACAACGCTGTTGAAGACCCATCGAAGGCTTCGGTGTTGATCGTTAATACCTGCGGCTTTATCGGACCCGCCAAAGACGAATCGTACAAGGTGTTGGGTGAGCTTGCCCAAAGCAAGAAAAAAAATCAAGTGCTTATTGCTGCGGGGTGTCTTACCCAGCGTTATGGCGTGGAAGTGGCGAAGCGTGTCCCTGGTATTGACGGCATTCTCGGCACCCGCCGCTGGATGGATATTGTGCAAGTGGTGAACGATGCCCGCAAAGGCAAACACCCCGAGCCGGTCTATCACCTGCCAGATGCCCCTGTGGTGGGTTCGGATGAACATGGCGCACTGCGTGTCAGTATGACTGGCCCCAGCGCTTATTTGAAGATCGCAGATGGCTGCCGCCGCCCGTGCGCGTTTTGTGCCATTCCGCTCATCAAAGGCACGGCTGTTTCCCGCCCGATTGAATCCATTGTGAATGAGGCGCGGGTACTGCGTGATAATGGTGTGCGCGAGTTGATTCTCATTGCGCAAGATTCCACGGATTACGGGCATGACCTTGGCATGAAAGATGGTTTGGCGGTTCTGTTGGAGAATTTGACCGACTCTGTGCCGGATATGGATTGGATCCGCGTGATGTATTCATACCCGGGCTATGTGACGGATCGATTTATCGAAGTGATGGCAACCCGCAAACAGGTGTTGACTTATCTCGATATTCCCTTGCAACACGCTCACCCCCAAACCTTGTACCGCATGAAACGCCCCTCAAATATGGATTGGGTTCACAAGACCCTTGCCAAGATGCGCTCAACCATCCCAGACCTTGCCATACGCACCACTTTTATTGTGGGATACCCGGGCGAAACGGATGAGGAATATCAGGCGTTGTATGACTTTGTGAAGGAAACCCGCTTCGACCGCGCCGGGGCTTTTCAATTCTCCTTCGAGCCGGGTACTTCATCCGCGCCGTTGGGCGACCCCGTGCCCGCCGAGGTGAAGCAGGAACGCTACGAAAAGCTGATGGAACTTCAGCAGAATATTTCGCTGCAAGTAAATCAATCCTACGTTGGCAAGACCATGGATGTATTGATCGAAGGGTTTGATAACGGTATTTCGGTGGGACGTTCCTACCGTGATGCCCCCGAAGTGGATGGGTATGTGGTGATCGAGGGCAAGGCAAACGTGGGTGATATTGTCCGCGCTAGAATTACAGGCGCTTTCGCCTACGACCTGACAGGTGTTTTGGCAGAGCCGCAAAATTTGATCTCATTGTAGGTTGTAAAAACCGGAAGTCTACACAGACTTCCGGTTTTTTATATTAGAACTCTTGCAAAAGTCAATCGTAGGTCAGGCTTTTAGCCTGACGCCCTCTTGAAATTTGATACATGGCGGGTTGAAAACCCGCCCTACAAATACTTATGCAAGAGGTCTATTTAAGCCACTCTTGCAAAAGCGGTTGCTCCCAAAATAAGGATCGAGAGCAAGAGGTTTAATCGCAGGAGTAGTTTTTCTTTTTTTTGCAGTTTGGCAAGTTCTGTTTCGTCTACTTTATCTTTTTTGAGCAGGGTTCGTTGTATCTCTGGCAGCACTTCCCATGTTTGAATGGCGCTGACTACGACCATGATGACGGCAAAACCGTGCTTGACGAGAATGGCTAGCGACCATTGCGTACTGACGGAGAGGAACCCGTTGTAGTGGACGCTGGTGCTCATTTGAAAGAGACCCGTCACCGCAAGGATGCTCATGCAGAACCAAGCCAGGGGTTCAAGCCGTTTTTGCAGGGCGTTGATCAGGCTGAGTTGGTCGGGCAGGCTCAAGGTTCGGGTGGAGGCGGGCAGAAAGAGTAGGTTGATGGAGGCGAGACTGCCGATCCATATCACCGTTGCCAGCATGTGCATCCAATAAATGACGGCTAAAACAGAAGTTGAGGGGGTATCCATGAAGCGCTGTTATGGGATGGGTGTGGGTTCTTCGGCTGGCGCTTCTGAGACCGGGTTACAGATACTGTTGGCATTATCGAAGTTGGCGCGACTCTGATCGTCTATTCCACCGAGGGTATCGGCTTGCGCGTAAAGTTCGTATGCGTAACAATAATCGCCGAGGTTGTAAACTTCCTCTGCAAGGCGAAGGGTGGCTGTATAGTATCGTTGACCAGCGGTCATTGTGCCGTCCCATAAGGAAGGCCAGCCCACCGCCACTTGTTCAAAATAACTGCGTGCCTGTTCCCAATCGAGGTCCCAGAAACTTGCACCGGTCATATAGGTGCGGGCTGCATCGCGGATCCCTTTGGCGTTGTTATCCAATGGACCAAAACGTTCGGCGAGGGTCAGGTAATAAATGCCGCCTTCAAGATTGCCTTCTTTGGTAATCAGGTTGTAGCCTTGGTTGCGAAGGGCGTAATAATACATGCCGTCTACAGATGCAGTTTTGTAGCCGGGGTCCAGTTTGCGGACGGTGTCTAATGCGGTGAGCGCCCCGTTCCAATCCTGCGCACGGATCAGTTCCTGTGCGCGGGCGTAGGCATTTTCCACGCCGCTAATATCGGGTGTGGCAGTGAGGGTGGGAGCGATAGTGGGTGTGGGGATGTTGCTCAAGACCAGAACCTCGGTCAGTTTTTCCTGTGCGCCGGGGAAGTTCGGGTCGCGCTGGATAATGTATTCCAAACGCTGACGGGCATTTTCGTAACGTCCGAATTCAATATCCACCAGGGCAAACGAAAATTGCTCCGAAAGCTGGGTGGTCATAATGGATTCTTCGGCGTTCTGGCGGGCGGCGATGGCGCTGTTGTATCCGCCAAACCCACCCAAGCCGAGCAATAGGATGAAACCAAGGATACCGGTCAGGATCGAGCGCCCACGGGAGGGTTTCTTCTCCAATTTCGGCTCTTCCTGAACGGACTGCATTGCTTGCATGGGGATAGCCTTGCGCGGCTGGGTATCATCCGCTTTGTAGGCTTTTACCTTTTTGGTGCCATCAGGGTCGAAAGATTCATTTTGGGGGTTGTTTTCAAGTTCTTCAGACATGGGCGTGATTATACATTCTTTTATTTTTGGGCGAGTAGAACAAGTTTATAGACTTGTTCTACTATAACTTCAGAACCATCTTTGCTTCACTCCAAACGATGGCAAGCGCAATAACACCGCCGACAGCCATCCCGATCAATGCCGTGACGATGGCTCCGCCGGGCAGGTACAGGGCAATCAGGTATGTTATTGTGCCGCCAACCACGGCTGCGATAAGTCCCTTAATAATGGCGCTGTTGGTCTTAAGCGGTTCATGGGTTCGTTTAGATAACCAGCCAAGGATCATAATTGCCTCGATCGTGAGGGCGATCTCGGCAAATGCAATGATCGGTGAGCCGATCCCCTTAAAGTAGGTGACACCAAGAATGCCGACCATTAGAAAAATGGCAAGACGAATGCCGATGGCGTACAAGGGAATCAGCGGTTCTTTGCGGGCGTAAAAGGCGCGGATGGCGATTTCGTGGACGGTGTAACCTGTCAGCGTGGCGAGGTAGGCACGGGTTGTCCATGTGATGAGGGTGGAAATCTGCTCGTCAAAGCCGAAGACGCCGCGCACGAGCGGGTGGATCCCCGCCGCCATAATCGCCGCAATGGGCAAAGTTAATGAGATAAGGACTCGCAGGGCACGTTCCACCGAAGCGCTGAATCCGCTCCAATCACGTTTTGAGGCGAGCTCCGAAAGCGCGGGCAGCATGGCGGTGGCAATCGCCGTCCCGAGGATGGTCTCCGGCACCTGCATGATCATCCAACCATAGGTGAGCGAAGTGATCGCGCCGACCTGATCGAGCCGTGAAGCGAGGTTGTCACGCGCAATGAAAATGATCTGAATACCTGCCATGGTAAAAAGACGCGGCGCCATGAGCTTGAGCGCTTCGATCAAACCAGTATGGCGGATATCCAATTTGGGCGTCCAGCGAAAGCCATACATGAACAAGCCGGGGATCTGAATGAGCAGGTGAAAAGCCGCGCCAAGGACAACACCATACACCAAACCCTGAATACCGAAACGCGGTACAAAAAATATCGCGCCGAGAATCTGCCCCACGTTGTACATGCTGGGCGCGAGTGCGGGCAGCGCAAAATGCTGGTTGGCATGAAGTGAAGCCATCACCAAGCCGCTGATCGAGAAAATGATCGTGCCAATGAGATTCAATCGCATCAACTCGGCGAGCAGCGCTCGTTGTTCTGCGCCGAAACCCGGGGCAATGCCGATCTCTGCATCCACGATCTGTTGGGCAAAAATGGCAATGAGAATGGCAATGCCGCCGGTCACTAAAAAGCCCACGTTTGCCACACGTGAGAACAGATCCCACGCGGCGGCTCGGTCTTTGGTGGTTAGGTATTCGGTAAGCAGCGGAATAAATGCCATACCCAACGCGCCGCCAGAGATGAGCGCGAACAAAAGGTCGGGCAGGTTGTTTGCCGCGTTGAACGTATCGAGCAAATGCACTTCGTCTGAATAAATGCGCGAGATGATGCCCGTGCGGACGAATGCCAGCACTTTATCCAGCAAAAAGAAAGCGGCTACTATTAAAGAGTTGCGGGTTAGTTTCGACATGTTAATGATCTGATGGTTTCGGTATTTCAATGCCGGGGAGTTTATCTGCCAGTAATTGCGTTTTGTGGATCAACATCGGCAGGCATTGGGCGCAAATGTGCAAGGTCTCGCCTTTGAATGTCATAATAAGCAGGGGCGTTTTTTCTTCGCTTCGTTCGCAGTTCAAACAGGTTTTCATTTTGTTTCTCCAATTTACCAGTCCCTTAAAGGTTTCAAAAACCTTTAGGGACTTAAGCATTAAAAAATTCCTTTGATAAAGCTGCCGTCCACTTGCAACATCACACCGGTGATGTAGGAAGCGGCAGGGCTGACCATGAATACCGCGGCATTGGCAAACTCTGCGGGTTGACCCATCCGCCCAAACGGAATCTCCGCCGCCTGCCGCTTCGCCTCTTCTTCGACGTTTGAGCTGTTCTTTTTTGCCCGATCCTGCATCAACGCTGTGACTCGTTCTGTCTCCGTCCAGCCGGGCAAAATCGAATTGATGCGTATTCCCTCGCGTCCCAATTCCAACGCCAGCGATTTGGTCAGTCCCACCGTCGCCGCGCGGACGCTGTTCGAGATCAGCAGGTTTTGAATTGGCTGCTTTACCGAAACCGAAGTGACCGTGAGAATGCTCGCCGCCTGTGACTTTCTCAAATGCGGAAGCGCCGATTTTATCAGACGCACATGCGCCATCAGACAAAGGTCTACACCTTTTTGCCATGCAGCTTCATCCAGCGAATCGATGGAACCGGGTTGCGGTCCGCCGGTGTTGGTGATGAGAATATCCAACCCGCCGAAGGCATCCACCGTTTGTTGAACGAGTGTTGTGGGCACATCTGGCAGGCTGGCATCTCCTGCCAGACCGATCACCTGAGTTCCGGTTTCTTTTTGAATTTTCTCGGCGGCTTTTTGGATCGTCGTTTCATCGCGCCCGTTGATGGCGACCTTGCAGCCTTCACGCGCCAGTTGCAGGGCGGTTGCATAACCCAATCCCTTGGATGCGGCGGTAATTAGTGCAGCTTTGTCTTTTAGGTTTAAGTCCATTCAATCTCCTTTACGCAGTACGCATTACGAATTACGTGATCCGTATTTCGTAATGCGTAAAAGAATTACCCGACCAATTCTATCTGGCTATCCCAAACATCGCCATCCGACCAATTGGCTTCCACCCATTTTTCCACAGTCAGCAAAGCGGATTGGAGGAAGGTGTGGTCATTTCCCACCATCGCGCAAACGATAATAGCTTCATCCCAAGTATCGTGTTTACCCATCTCTGCAACAGAGACGTTGAACTCGCGGTGCAAACGCGACATGAGCGGTTTGATCCGTCCGCGTTTTTCTTTGAGCGAGGTGCAGAGCGGAATGCGTAGGTGAAGGGTGAGGGTGGCGATCATGGGGTTATTTGAAGAAGGTTGAAGTGAGTGCAAATATAAGAGGAAGCCAGTTCATTATCATTAGTGTAATCCCAAGTACATAGGCTGGAAATCCGCGTTGTATGCCTTTATACCGATCTCTGTATTCTCCGCGTAGCACAATGACAAACCCCATCACACCCCATAAAAAAAGCATTGTATTTATTACAAATTGCAGGGTCCAGGGGGCTGCTTTGATGCCAAATCGATTTAGGATAGTGATTGCAATGCCATAAAGGAGTATTAGAAATACAGGTGCGGCAAATGCAAGATCGCCCCACCAGGCAGAGATTATTTTTTCGGGCTTTCGCCTCACAGATATCTCGGATGTCTTTCCTTCATCTTGCGGAGTATTCATACTATTTATGACCGTTTCTTGAATTTACGAATTGGGCATTACGTCTTACAATCTTGCTCATGGATATTGAAACCCGATACAACCAAGCGCTTGATTATCTGTATTCCTTTGTGGATTATAGCCTCAAATATTCCTCTGAATTGGCAAAGGCAGATTTCAACCTGAACCGCATGTTCGCCTTGATGGAGTCTCTCGGCAACCCGCAGATGAAGTATCCCATCATCCATGTGGCGGGGACGAAGGGCAAGGGCTCCACATCTGCGTTGTGTGCGGCGGGGTTGCAGGCGGCGGGGTACAAGACGGGTTTGTACACGTCACCGCATTTATTGGATTACACCGAGCGGATTCAAATCAACGGCGAGCCGATCTCGCATGAACAGTTAATTGAATTGGTGGAAGAGATTCAGCCGCATGTGGCGAAGATCGAAATGCTAACCACCTTTGAGATCACCACTGCGCTGGCTTTTATGGCGTTTGCCAAATACGGAGCGACGGCGGCGGTTTTTGAGGTCGGCTTGGGCGGGCGGTTGGATGCGACCAATATTGTTACTCCAAAGGTTGCGGTGATCACATCGCTTTCGTATGACCATACGGCGGTGCTGGGGAATACGCTTGCGCTCATTGCAGGGGAGAAGGCGGGCATCATTAAAACGGGCGTGCCGGTGGTTTCATCTCCTCAAAAAGATGAAGCGCTCGAGGTTTTGCAGCGTGTAGCCAAAGAGAAAAATTCTGATATAACTCTTGTGGGGCAGGATGTAGGGTTTGAGCGGATTGGCTCGTCGTTAGAAGGGCAGTCATTACGTATTACGTATTACGCAATGCGTAATGAACCAACCCCTATTTGGATTCCCTTGCTCGGCTCGCACCAGGTTGAGAATGCCGCCACCGCATACACCGCTTTGAAAACCAGTGGAATTCCGATCACGGATGAGCAAATAAAACTGGGCTTTTCTCAGGTACAATGGCGCGCCCGCTTTGAAGTGGTACGCAGTGAACCGCCAGTTATTTTTGATTCTGCCCATAATCAGGATTCGTTCGAGAAACTGCGCGAAACATTGGATGAATACTTTCCCGATAAAAAGGTGTATCTCATCTTTGGCGCTTCTGAAGATAAGAATATCCCCGGTATGTTTGCCGAGATGAAACCGAAGATCCAAAAAATTATCATCACGCGAGCCGACCATCCGCGCGCTCTCAGCGTGGAGCAAATTTCGGGTCTTGCCGATCAGGCAGGGGCGGGGTGGGAGGCGGTGGTTCCCGTCAAAGAGGCTTTGAGGCGCGCGTTGGAACTATCTGCGAATGATGGTAGTATCGTGTTATCTGCTGGTTCGATGTTTGTGACAGCAGAAGTGATGAAAGAATTTACGTCATTGCGAGGAAGCATCTGAAACTAACTATAAGATTGCTTCGCCGAAGATCACGGCTCGCAATGACAGAGGAATTTAAATGAATCAACCGAATTGGAATGAAGACGAGTTTGATCTGACGCTCTCGCAACGGACTGAAGAATTGTATCGTGTGCCGAACATGGAGCCCAAGGCTGATGGCTTTATCGAAGCGGCGGTGCTGCCGTTGCGGGATATGGTTATCTTTCCACGCATGGTTTCGCCGATCTTTATTGGGCGTGAGGCTTCGTTGATGGCGTTGGAAGAAGCGCAAGTAAAAGAACAGACGGTGATTGGTTTAACCCAGCGTGACCCGGATGTGGAAGACCCTGCCGCGGAAGATTTTCTGCCCATTGGTGTGGAGATGGCAGTGGGGCGTTTGTTGGATATGCCCGACGGTTCGCACTCTGCGCTGGTGCAGGGCCGCCGCCGCGTGGAGATCGTTGAGTTTTTGCGGCTTAAGCCGTATATTCGGGTGCGCGCGCGGATCATCCACGAACCCAATGCGGCAGACCGCCAGACACAGGCTTTGATGCGTTCGGTGTTGAATCAATTTGAACGTTGTATTCAGCTTGACCGTGCCATTCCCGAAGAAGCGCATGTCTTTGCGTTGAATATTTCTGAGCCGGGCTGGCTGGCAGATATGATCACCACCTCGCTCGGGCTGACATATGAAGCCAAACTGCGTTTGCTGATGATCCTTGAGCCCAAGGCGCGCCTCGGGCAGTTGACCAATTTGCTCGCCGCCGAGCTGGATGTGCTTGAGCTTGAAGATGAAATTCATACACGTGTACAAAATGAAGTAGATAAAAGCCAGCGCGAGTATTACCTGCGCGAGCAGATGAAGCAGATCCAAACCGAGTTGGGCGAAGGTGATATTTTCACCCGCGATACGGTGGATTTGAAGAAGCGGCTTGAAGTAACTGTTTTGCCGGATGAAGTCCGCAAGGCGGCGATGAAAGAAGCAGAACGCCTCAGCCAGATGCCGCCGATGGCGCCCGAAGTGGGCATCATCCGCACTTACATTGATTGGATCCTGGACCTGCCGTGGGATAACCTGACGGCTGATAACCTCGATGTGAAGAACGCGGCAAAGACCCTGGAGAGGGATCATTTTGGCTTGAAGAAAGCCAAGGAACGCATTCTGGAATACATCGCCGTCCGCTCGCTCAAACCGAAGAAGGAACGCCAACCCATTCTTTGCTTTGTCGGACCTCCCGGTGTGGGCAAGACCTCGCTTGGGCGCTCGATTGCCGATTCGCTCGGACGCAAGTTCGTACGCGTTTCTTTGGGCGGTGTGCGTGATGAAGCTGAAATTCGTGGACACAGGCGCACCTACATTGGGGCGTTGCCCGGGCGCATCATCCAAACCATGAAGCGGGCGGGTACGTCGAACCCGTTGTTCATGCTGGATGAAATTGACAAGCTGTATTCCGATTTTCGCGGCGACCCCGCCTCTGCCATGCTTGAGGTGCTTGATCCCGAACAAAACAACTCATTCAGCGACCACTACCTTGAACTGCCTTTTGACCTTTCCAAGGTCATGTTCGTAACCACTGCCAACTCGTTGAGCAGCATCCCTGCGCCATTGCTTGACCGTATGGAAGTGATCGAATTCCCCGGCTATATCGAAGAGGAAAAGGTTGAGATCGCAAACCGCTATCTCATTCCACGCCAGATCGAAGAGAACGGTATCGAAGAGCTTGGCGTGGCGTTTGAACTGCCTGCCCTCCAGCGCATCATCCGCGAATATACCTACGAAGCTGGTGTGCGTGGTTTGGAACGTGAGATCGGGCGTGTGTGTCGCAAAGTGGCGCGCATGAAGGCAGAAGGGAAGAAATATCCCACCGCCATCACGCCGGAATTGATCGAAAAATTCCTCGGTCCGCAACAGGTTTTCCCTTCTGAAGCAGAACGCCAAAATGAAGTGGGCGTTGCCACCAGCCTGGCATGGACGGAGACCGGCGGCGAGATCATGTCGGTGGAAGTTGCTATTATTGAAGGCAAAGGCAGTTTGCAGATGACCGGTCAGATGGGCGAGGTGATGCAGGAATCGGCTCAAGCCGCCATGACCTACATCAAATCTCGTGCGGCGACGCTGAAAATAGACATGGATGTTTTCGAGCGCATGGATATTCACATCCACATGCCCGAAGGCGGCATTCCAAAAGATGGACCTTCGGCGGGCATTACCATGGCAACCGCCATCATCTCCGCGCTGACGGGGCGGCATGTACTCAAACATGTTGGCATGACCGGCGAAATCACCCTGCGCGGACGGGTGCTGCCGATCGGCGGCGTGCGCGAAAAAGTCCTCGCAGCACATCGCGCCGGTCTCAAGACCGTCATTTTGCCGGAAAAGAATATGAAAGACCTCGTAGAACTTCCCAAAACCGTACGGTCTGAAATGAAGATCGTTCCTGTTCAACACATGGATGATGTTCTTGAGATTGCGCTCGGCAAACAAAGGGTCATCGAACCACCCAAACCCAGAAAACGCCCCGAAGAGCAGGGCGAAGAGTAACAGGACATATATCTTTCGTCATTGCGAGGGCGTAAGGCTTTCTCAAAGTGGATTGACAATCTTTGAAAAGTGACCAAAGGCTTAACGCGAATGTCGCAAATGGGGCGAATGACGCGAAAAAAAACTTGTTGATTTGCGAAATTCGCCTTATTCGCGCTTTTCGCATTAAGGTTTTAAGACTTTGAGAAAGCCATGTGCGAGGGGGGTGTTCTTGCCCGACGTGTGCCACGAAGTAGTAAGCAATCCTAACCTGATCTTGAGATTGCTTCGCCGCCATAGAAAAAATCCGGCGGCTCGCAATGACGAATATGTAATTTATTGCAAGAAAGGTATCATCTCAATAAATCGTGGGAAGAGCAGCAAATAATCGAAAACGCCCCGGAACAAAGATAAACGGGTAAACTCACGCCAGCATGTTTGACGATATTGAACTGAACGCAATCCAGGA
>Ga0172367_10001875_pt1 | contig 29695 bp, 26 predicted proteins | sample Lak10m_FD_114542 | JGI IMG/M metagenome (GOLD analysis project Ga0172367, IMG submission 114542) | Freshwater microbial communities from Kabuno Bay, South-Kivu, Congo - kab_022012_10m | ecosystem: Environmental > Aquatic > Freshwater > Lake | place: Democratic Republic of the Congo: South-Kivu...
CCGGTCGCGCCGATGGGGTGACCGAGCGCCATCGCGCCGCCGTTGACGTTGGTCTTGTCCCAGTCGGCGCCGGTGTACCGCAGCCACTTCATCAGCACCGCCGCGAACGCCTCGTTCACCTCGAACAGGTCGATGTCGGACAGCGCCATGCCGGCCTTCTTCAGCACCAGATCGGTGGCCGGGCCGGGCGCGGTGAGCATGATGACCGGCTCGTCGCCGGCGACGGCAGCCATGGTGATCTTGGCGCGGGGCACGTAGCCCTGCGCACGAGCGTGGTCGGGCGAGGCCAGCAACACCGCCGCGGCACCGTCGACCACACCCGAGGAGTTGCCACCGTGGTGCACGTGACGAATGGCGTCGATGTGCGGGTAGGCCTTGCGGGCCGTCTCGTCGATGGTGAGCTCGCGACCGTTCACGATGTGCGCGCCCATGCCCTCGAAGCTCGGCCGCAGCTTGGCGAGATCGTCCAAGGTGGTGCCCGGGCGGACGTGTTCGTCGTGGTCGAGCGCGAGGCGGCCGTCGTCGTGGAAGATCGGCACGAGCGACTTGTCGAAGCGACCTTCGGCGATGGCGGCGGCGGCACGGTTCTGGCTGTCGACGGCGAGCTGGTCGAGTTCTTCGCGGCTGAACCCTTCGACGGTGGCGATGAGGTCGGCCGAGATGCCCTGCGGCACCATGTCGTACTGGTCACGTAGGTGCGTGTTGTTCGCGGTGAACCCGTCGACGTGCATCGGCGCCGGGCGCGACATGCTCTCCACGCCACCGGCGACGACCAGGTCCTGGAATCCGGCGAGGATGCCCATCGCACCGAAGTTCACCGCCTGCTGACCCGAGCCGCAGAACCGGTTGAGCGTGACGCCCGGCGCCTGGATGGACCAGCCCGCGTCGAGCGCAGCCATGCGCGCGATGTCCATCGAATGGTCGCCGCTGCCGGCACCGCAGCCCATGATGACGTCGTCGACGGCGGCGGTGTCGAACCCGTTGCGAGCCTGCAGTGCGTTCAGCACCTGGGCGAGGATGCGCTGCGGGTGCACGTCGTGGAGGGCACCGGTGTCCTTGCCCTTGCCACGGGGCGAACGAACGGCGTCGATGATCCAGGCTTCAGTCATGCGGTCAACGTACTCACAGGGGCCGGCGCGACCCGAAGCGTGCGAAGGAGACGACTCAGTCGGTGAGGTCCCACGCCGCAGCCACGCCGTCGCGGGCGGCGACCGACGCCGACTCGAACGCGACCATCAGCGCCGGCACGTCGGCATCGGTGGTGTGCTGGAGGCGTTCGCCGGCCTGCGACAGCTCGACGGCACCGACGGCTGCGGCCATGCCTTTCACCGCATGGCCCACTCGGCGCACCTCGTCGACGTCGCCGGCGGCGGCCGCCGCACGAAGCTCGAGGGCGCGCTCGTCGAGCGTCTGCAGGAACAGGTCGACCATCTGGCCGGCGCCGTCGCGGCCGATGACCGAGCGATACTGCTCGATGAGCGTTGCGTCGAATCGTGCCGTTGCGATGGGAGCCTCCGGTTCGGTGACGTTGATGCCGCGGGCCGCCTGCGGCACCACCGAGGCGATGGCGCGGCTGACCTGGTCGAGCGTGAGCGGCTTGGGCACCCAGCCGGTGAAGCCGGCCTGACGGTACACCTCCTGCTGCGACGGGAGGACGTTCGCGGTGACGGCCAGGATGGGCACCCGCGACACCGTGCCCGGCAGGGCGCGAATGGCGTGCGTGGCATCGATGCCGTTGGCGACCGGCATCTGCACGTCCATCAGGACGAGGTCGAACGGTTGGGTCTGCGCCGCCTCCACCGCCTCGCGGCCGTTCACCACGGCCACGACCTGATGGCCGAGACGTTCGAGGATGGCCACCACGAGGTACCGGTTGACGTCGTTGTCCTCGGCCACGAGCACGCGCAGCGAGCCGACCGCGTCGCTCGGCTGCCCCGACGCGCCCAGACCACCGTCGACGGGCTTCCCCTCGGCCGACGGCACCGTGAACCAGAAGGTGCTGCCCTCCCCCACGGTGCTCTCGACACCGACCATGCCGCCCATCAGTTCGGTCAACCGCTTGGCGATGGCGAGACCGAGCCCCGTGCCCGGATGTTTGCGGGCGGCCAGTGGATCGCCCTGTGAGAACCGCTCGAACAGCCGCGGCAGCACGGCCGGGTCGACGCCGGCACCGGAGTCGACCACCTCGAAACGAAGGTCGAGCGCGCCAGGCCCGTCGGCGGTGGCTGCGGCGCGTTCGACACGGATGTCGACGGTGCCGTGCTGCGTGAACTTCAGCGCGTTCGACACCAGGTTCACCAGCACCTGCCGGACGCGAGTGGGATCGAGGCGCACCCACGCCGGGACGTCGTCGGCGATGTGCACCGTGAGCTGGTTGCCCTGTTCGGTGGCGAACGGCGTGTAGAGCTGACAAACACCTTCGAGGACGTCGAACAGCCGCACGTCGGTGAACACGACCGACACCTCACCGGCCTCGATCTTCGCGAAGTCGAGCACGTCGCTGACCAGGACGAGCAGATCGTCGGCGCTGCGCCGAGCGACCGCCAGTTCGTGGCGCGCCCCGTCGGGCAGGTCGCGGTCGGCCAGCAGCGAGAGCACACCGATGACACCGTTGAGCGGGGTGCGGATCTCGTGGCTCATCGAGGCGAGGAATTCGTCCTTCAGCCGTGCGGTGCGTTCCGCTGTGGCGCGGGCGTCCTCCAGGAGGCGGCGGGCTTCGGCCTCGGCGGTCACGTCGTGCACGGTGAGCGTGTAGATGGTGACATCGTCGGCGCCGGTGCGGGTGACGGCGATCTCGAGCACTCGGCCCGGGCGTTCGTCGAGGTCGACCACCACCTCGCGGCGGCCGGGAACTCGCCACTCGTCGGTGCCGAACGTGGCCGTCAGGTCGACGCCCTCCATCTGCCGCCCGAACATCTCGTTCGCCGCATCGTTGGCGTCGACCACGATGCCGGCGTGGTCGACGGTGAGCACCGGCTCGGCCACGTTCTCGAAGATCGCGCGGTACCGCTGTTCGCCGACGCGGAGTCGCTCGGCGTCGGCGAGCATGCGCTCCTGGGCGGCCTTCAGGCTCTGCCCCATCGCCAGCAGTTGCTCGCCGGTGCGTTGGAGCTCGGCGACGGGGGCATCGGGGAGTTCGGGCTCGAAGTCGCCGACACCGATTCGTGCGGTGGCGTCGTCGATGGCCTCGAGCGGCTGGGTGAACGCAAGGCTGAATCTCCTGGCGCGCCACGTGAGTGCGATGCCGAGGAGGAGGAAGGCGATGGCCACCACCCACAGGGTGACGGCGGCGGCCGTCTTCATCCGATCGCCCGGCGCGTGCAGCTCCTGCAGGGTGGCCGCGGGCACCATGCTGACCACGATCCAGTCGGGGTCGTCGAGCGTGGTCCACGAGGCGAGCACCTCGGCGCCGCCCACCGTCATCGTGCCCGTGCCCTCGGGGGATGCGGCCAGTGCTGCCGCGAGCTCCTGTGTGTCGTCGCGCCGGCGCACGTTGAAGTCGTCGGGCTTGAACGTGTCCTCGACGATGAGTGAGTCGTACTCGACGTCGGTGAGCTCCTCGAGCTCGAGCAGGTCCTCGGCGGCGGGTGGCATCGCGATGATGAAGCCACTGTTGTCGAGCAGGATCGAGTGGCTGTCGAACACCTGCTCCGACGACAGCAGCTGACCGACGAGGCTCTTCACCTTCACGTCGACACCGACGACCCCCTCGAGCACGTCGTCGGTGTACACCGGTGCGATGGCCGAGACGATCCACCCCTGCTGGGCGGGGTCGACGTACGCCGAGGTCCATGTGGCCGGCTTCTCGACCGGGTCGAACTCGGGGAAGTGCTCGGCGTCGGCCTCGTAGTAGAAGGCGAAATCCTGTGCCGGTACGGTACCGGTGAACACCTGGTCGATGGGGAACCCGGGGAAGATGCGGGTCATCCCGTCGCGCGTGTTGAAGTACGTCGCGGCAACCAGGAAGTTCGCGTGATGCACCCCGTGCAGTGCCACGTCGATGGCGGCCAGGAACGACGCCTTGTCCTTCTCGGCCTCGGTGACGCCGCCGTCGAACGGCGCGAAGAACATCGCCGACTCGTCGGGGTCGCCGTCGACCGTGGAGTACGCGCCGTTGTCGAGCAGCTGGTACCGCGCCACCTCCTCCGGCAGCGCGGGCCGCTGCTCGACGAAGGCCTCGGCGGCGACGGTGCGCAGGTAGGTGGCGCCGTCGATGACCGAGTTGAGCTCGACCTGCACGGTCTCGGCCTGCTGCGCAGCGGACTGCGCCAGTTGCGTCTCGATGCTCTGCTGCAAGAGCGCGTCGACGTCGTCCTCGGCGTCGTTGCGCACGGCGGCGAGCACGAACGCGACCACTGCGATCACCACGAGCGAGAACGTCGCGGCGTACGCGAGGAAGCCGATGAAGAGTCGCCGGGCGCTGGGCGCTGAGCGCCGCGCACCGCGCTGCTGTTCGCCGACGGTGGACACTGATGCTGAGGCTAGTGCGGGCGAACCGTGTTCACCTGTGTCGATCGTCATCCCCCGCGAGGGTCAGACCTCGATGAAGATGCACTCACCCGGGCACTGTTCGGCGGCATCGAGCACACCGTCGACCTCGAGGTCGGGGATGTCGGCCATGCCACCCGACATCAGCAGTGCCCCGCGGCTGTCCCGCACGTACGACACGCCGTCCTCGAGCTGGAACACGGCGGGCGCGGTCTCCTCGCAGAGGCCGTCCCCGGTGCACACGTCGTGATCCACCCACACCTTCATGACCCACCTCCGGGCTCACACGCCCGCGGTGTCGCGAGCTGCAACTGTGTCATCGGTCCGCTCGCACAGGTGCTTGACGGGACCAAGGTCACTCATCCCGAAAACGGCACGAGGGCCGGTCACCCCGGTGACCGGCCCTCGTGCTCGAGAACGAGTGGTTCAGCCGACGATCTTGGCCTTCATCGCGGCGAACTCGGCGTCGTCGATGACACCCTTCTCCTTCAGTTCTGCCAGGCGGGCCAGCTCCTCGGTGGCGCTCGGCGCGGCGGCACTGCGGATGTACTCACGGGCGGCGGCGTCCTGCGCCTGGAGCTGCTCGACCTCACGGCCGGCCATCGAGTTGCCCTTCACGATGATGTAGAGGAAGGCACCGAGGAACGGCAGCACGATGAGGAACACGATCCACAGCACCTTCGAGAAGCCGCTGGCGTCCTTGTCGCGGAAGATGTCGGCGAAGATGCGGAACAGGAGCATGATCCACACGAAGAACAGGAAGAAGTAGAGCATCGAGAAGAACACGTCGAGCAAGCCGAACGAGAGCATTGGGGAACACCTTTTGGATCAGGACGCCGGGTTGGAGTCGGCAGGCGAGGCTAGCGGGGTTCGACGGCTTCCGCGGCGGGCTCGGCAGCCTCGTCGGCCACGGGTTCGGCCACAGGCTCTGGTGCACCGTCGAGTGCGAAGTACGTCGCCACGCGCGGGTATCGCGCCGGCAACCTGCGCACGACCGGCAGGTCGAACACCACGTTGCTGAGGCTGCCGAACCGCTCGTACAGCACGGCCGTGAACACGAAGCTGCCCGACATGAGACGACCGACGAAGAAGAAGTTGCCGAGCACCGCGACGGTGGTGGCGGTCTGCCCGAGCGTGTCGGAGGTGCGCTCGATGCGCAGCGGCAGGTAGTACTGCATGAACCACTGCAGCAGCGCGTACCCGGCACCGAACAGTGCCGCGCCCGGCAACAGCGCTCCGGGGTCGCTGGTGGTGCGTGGCAGGGTGAGCATCACCACGAACCACGTGACGCTGAACGTGGCGAACACGCTGGCCCAGACCACGAAACCCAACGCGACGCCGGTGTGCTCGCGGATGGCGGTGAAGATGATGTTGGCACCGATCGACACGAAGAACACGCCGATGAGGGCAGCCATCGACTTCACCTTCTGCTTCGCCTCGGTGATGGTGAGACCCCACGCCGCGCCGGAGCTCACCGAGAGCACGCGAGAGAGCGACCGACCGGCCCACAGCGTGAGGAACCCACTCGACAACGCGACGCCGAGCGCCTGCAGCCGGCTGATGCCCAGCAGCGCCGACGCCATCGGGCCGGTGGTGGGCGACGACGTGAACGTCTCGTCGAACAGGCTCGTGAAGTGGGTGATGCGGCTGAACGCGATGATGGTGACGTTCGCCGGGATGATGAACAGGAACATCCGCAGTGCGATGGCGCTGCCGAGCACCGAGCCGAACGCCAGCGCGTCGCGCCGATACAGCGCCTCGGCCACGCCCACGCTGGCGCGGGTCTCACCGGCGGTGACCCACCGCTGCTTCGCATCGACGCCCAACGTCTCGGCGCGCTGGCGCACGAGGTCCCACTTGCCGGCCATGTGACGCATGCTAGGTGCGGCACCTGCCACAATCGCGCCGTGGCGACGAAGCGAACGATCAAGGGAACGGCCTTCGCCGACCCGATTGCACCTCCCGAGCAGCGCCGAGCCGACGGCAAGAGCCGACGCACGAAGGTACCGCGCACCTCGCACGGCGAGTGGCAGCCCGCGACCGACCGGCCCGACCCGATCGACGTGCTGGTCGAGTCGAACCGCACGCGTCAGCAGGATCTGGTGCCGCTGCGCTACACGCGCATGGCCGCATCGCCGTTCGCGTTCCTGCGCGGTTCGGCGCTGGCGATGGCCATCGACTTCCGTCACGTCCCGCAGTCGGGACTCGACGTCACCATCTGCGGCGACGCGCACATCGCCAACTTCGGCGTGTTCGCCAGCCCCGAACGGCGGATGGTGTTCGACCTCAACGACTTCGATGAGGTGAGCCGCGGGCCGTTCGAATGGGACGTGAAGCGCCTGGCCGCGAGCATCACCGTGGCAGGCCGCGAACGCGGGCTCGACGCAGCCGCCAACCGTCGCGCTGTGGTGGAGGCCATCGACAACTACCGCTACCGCATGGACGACTACGCCGCGATGTCGCGGCTCGATCTGTTCTACGCGCGCATCGACGTCGAGGATCTCATGGCCCATGTCGACAACAACGCCCGCCAGCGCGCCGAGGCGTTCTTCCGGCACGCGAGCGAGAAGAACCACCTCAAGGCGCTGAACAAGCTCACCACCCGAGTCGACGGCCAATGGCGCATCGTCGAGGATCCGCCGCTCGTACAACGGGTCGAGGGGCCGCGCCTGCACGAGCGACTGTCCGACGTCCTGGTCGGCTACCACGCATCGCTGCCCGCCGAACGTCAGGCGCTGTTCGAGCAGTATCGCTTCGTCGACTTCGCCCGCAAGGTGGTGGGCGTCGGCAGCGTGGGCACCCGTTGTTGGATGGTGTTGTTGCAGGGTCCCAACGGCGGCCCACTCTTCCTGCAGGTGAAGGAGGCCGGGCAGGCATCCACGAAGCGGGCGTTCGGCGTTCGGCCACGCGGTCACGAGGGTCGCCGCGTCGTGGAGGGCCAGCGGTCGCTCCAGGCCGTCAGCGACGTGCTGCTCGGGTGGACCACCGATCCGGTCGACGACACCGACTACTTCATCCGCCAGCTCTGGGACTCGAAGGGCAGCTTCGACACCAGCACGATGAAGCCGGCCGGCTTCCGTGCGTACGTGCGCACGTGTGCGTGGGCGTTGGCCCGTGCGCACGCTCGCACCGGTGACCCGGTGTCCATCGCCGGCTACCTGGGCACGTCGAGCACGTTCAGCCAGTCGATCGCCACGTTCGCGGAGGCCTATGCCGATCAGACCGAGCGCGACCATGCGGCGCTGGTGGCGGCGCTGGCCGACGGTCGGCTGCCCTCGGCCTGACCCTCGCTCGGTTCGGGTGTCGGGTCAGCTGCGGCGTTGTGCCCACGTGGTGGGCAGGTCGGCGCCACCCTCGGGGCACCACCGTTCGCCCACGTTCACCCGCATCGCCGGCGTGGCGATGGGACCGGCGACCAGCATCTCGCCCTGGGCGAACGAGCGCGCCTCCTGGATCATCGGGCGTGGCACGTGCGAGAAGATCGACGCGAGCTCCTCGATGTCGAGCACCGAGTTCATCCGCATCAGCACGAGGTTGTCGCACTGCGAGATGACGTTGCGGTGGATCTTCGAGGGCCGCTGGGTGCTGACGACGAGGTGGATGCCGTACTTGCGCCCCTCCCCCGCCACCCACACCCCGTAGTCGGTGATGGCCCGCTCGAGCGCAGAGGTGGCGTTCGGTGCGAGCACGTTGTGCGCCTCGTCGATGACCAGGAGGATGGGCGACCGCTGTTCGCGCCGACGCAGCGAGCCCATCACCGCCAGCGCCACCACCGACCGCGCCCGCGCGTCGGCCAGCGAGCCGGTGTCGAGCACCGCGGCGCGGCGACCCGGCAGCGTGTCGACGAGTGAGGGCTCGTCACTCGCGGCCCACACCTCCCAGTCGGCCACGCGCAGGTTGTGAAGGCGGCGCAGCAGCCGCTCGGCGGCCTCGTCGCCCTGGCGTTCGAGCTCGGCGATCAACTCGTCGAACCCGTAGTGGTGGAGGTGCGTGAGCGCCTCGACCGCCTCGATGAACGCGCCGTACTCCTCGCCGTCGGCCAGCGGATCGAGGTCGACGGTGAGCGCCTGTTCGTGCAACGCGAGGTCGGAGAGATGGATCGCGAGTCGGAAGTCGTCGCTGCCGGCGCGGCACACCACCACCTCACCCGCGGCGCGCATCGCCACCTTGAGGTCGCGGTAGCCGCGCTGCGAGATGGGCGGCTGGCCGCGGCGGGCGATGACCTCGCGGTCGCGCAGTTCGCCGAGGTGCACGTAGTCGGAGTTGGGGTCGATGATGATGATCGGCAACGTGGTGTGCACGTAGAGCCGCTCGAGGATGGCGCCGAGGCTGTAGGTCTTGCCCGACCCCGACTGGCCCACCATGAACGTGTGCCGGGAGAAGCCCGACGCCTTCAGCGTGGCCTCCACGTCGACCGAGTTCACGGTGCCGATCGGCAGGCCGACGCTCGACCCCATTCCGCCGGCGAGGAGCGCGGCCACGACGCGATCGTCGGCAGGCACCAGACGGCCGTCGCGGAACCCTTCGCCAGATGCGCGTGCGGGCGCTCCGTCTGCCACCGCGGCGAGCACGGTGCCGGTGCCCTCGACGTACCGCATCGTGAGACCGACGTTGGCGCTCTGCAGGGCGGACGCGGCGGCATCACCGAACATCTCGGTCTCCACCTCGACCCGCATCGCTTCGCGCTCGCTGATGCGCAGCTCGGTGACCTGCATCACCAGCGTCTCACCGTCGGGTGTGACCACACCCGAGAAACCCCCGACCTGCAACCCGCTGTCGAAGCCCGCCTGGAAGCCGACGTCGCGCCCGTTGAGGGACCACACCAGCACGGGTGTGGGCATGTGCTCGAGGATGTCGCGGCGTACCTCGGACGCGGTGGGGGTGGTACGAGCTGCTCGTTTCGTCACCCGGTCATCTTGTCACTGGTACCGTGCGCGTCGTGCTTCCCCCTGCGCTCACCCTGCTCGTCGCGGCGGTCGACGACGACGCCGTCGAAGAGGTGTGCGGCGCCCGTCCGAACTGGTTCTGCGAGTCGATCTACCGCGCCACCGAGAGCAAGGCGCTGGCGAAGAGCGCCGAGTGGCTCATCACCCGACCGCTCGCTGCACTGATCGTCATCGTCATCGCCGCGCTGTTGAACCGCTGGCTGCGCAAGCTGGTCACCGCGGTCATCACGAAGTTCACGATGCCGCCCACCATGGCGGTCGACGCGCTGGAACGCATCGGGGTCACCTCGTTCTCCCCCGACCCGCGCGACGCCACGCGCACGCGCACGTTGTGCGCCGTGGCGCGTGCATCGGTGTCGACGCTCATCTGGACCATCGCCGTGCTGATCGCGCTGGGCATGTTCAACATCAATCTCGGCCCGCTGCTCGCCGGCGCGGGCATCGCCGGCATCGCGGTCGGTCTCGGTGCTCAGTCGCTGGTGCGCGACTGCATCGCCGGGTTCTTCATCCTGCTCGAGGACCAGTGCGGGGTGGGCGACGAGGTCGACCTGAGCACGGTGTCGGGCACGGTCGAGTCACTCACGCTGCGGTCCACGCAGGTCCGCGCCGCCGACGGCACGCTGTGGACGGTGCCCAACGGGGCCATCCTGCGCATCGGCAACCAGAGCCGCAGCTGGTCGCAGGCCACCGTCGACGTGGTGGTGGGCCTCGACGCCGACCTCGAACGAGTGGCCGAGATCGCCGGCCGCGCGGCGACCGCCACGTGTGCCGAGCCCCAGTTCGCCGAGGTCGTGGTGCGCGAGCCGCAGGTGCTCGGCGTGGAGCGCGTCGATCAGACCGGTGCCGTGGTGCGCCTGACCGTGCGCACCACACCCGGTCGTCAGGTCGCGCTGGCCCGCGCCATTCGGGCCGCGGTGAAGCGGGCCCTCGACGACGACGGCATCGTCTACCACCCGCCCGCGTGACCCAGCGGGGAGGGTGCCGGCTCAGGCGGCCTTGTGGTCCTCCGGGCGGAGCACGACGACCGGGCAGTGCGCATGGTGCACGACGGCGTTCGACACCGAGCCGAGCAGCATGCCCACGAACCCGCCGTGGCCGCGGTTGCCCACCACCACCAGCTCGGCACCGCGCGATGCCTCGATGAGGGCGTGGGCCGCGGAGCCGATCTCCATCCGCGCATCGGCCTCCACGCCCCGCTCCACCGCGTACGCAATGGCCGCATCGAGCACGGTCTGACCGGCCTCCTCGAGTTGCTCGAGCACCATGCCGGTGCCGTACGGGCTGGCGGCGGCTGCGCCCACCTCCACGCCGTGCACGAGCAGCAACGGCAGGTCGCGGCGAGTGGCTTCTGCAATGGCCCAGTCGAGGGCGCGTGCGGCGTCGGGGGAGCCGTCGATGCCGACGACGATCGGGCGGCTGGTGGTCGTGTCCATGGAGCACACCTCCGTTGGAATGCGGGCCGCTGACGGCCTCTGCTCACAGTGTGCGCCGAATCACCGAACCGTGCCACGGGCGAAGGTCCATCGCGCCGGCGATCGGACGTGTCAGTCGCGTTCGCCCTGGTCGAGCACGTCGGCGCTGACCGCGAGCGCCACCGCCACCGCCGCCGCACGTTCGATGACCACGCTGAAGTAGCGCCCTGCGGCGGCACCGTTGTTCATCGGCGGATCACCCAACGAACGCAGCATCGCACCCACCTCGTGGGGCACGGCGATGGGGTCGACGTCGGGCAACTCGGGCGGCGTGCGCCACAGGTCGGGTTTGTGCTGCTGGCCACCACGCTTGCTCTTGCGGCGCTGGCCGCCGCGCGACCGGGATGCGGGCTGGTTCATCAGTCGTCCTCCCCTGCCAGCAACTCGTCGGGCCGCAGGCCCAGCGCGAGGCGCAGTTGATCGGTGCTCAGGTCGGACAGCGAGCTCGACTTGGGCAGCACGAGGTTGGCGATGTGGCGCTTGCCGGCCACCACTTCCTCGACGCGTTCGTCGACGGTGCCGGGGCACACCAGGCGGTGCGAGATGACCGTCTTGCTCTGACCGATGCGCCACGCGCGGTCGCGTGCCTGATCCTCCACGGCCGGGTTCCACCATCGGTCGTACAGCACGACGTGGTTGGCGTTGGTGAGGTTGAGGCCGGTGCCGCCGGCCTTCAGCGACAGCACCAGGGCGCCGGGGCCTTCCAACGCCTGGAAGTCGGCCACCATCTTGTCGCGCACGCCGCGGGCGAGGCTGCCGTCGTAGCAGTCGATGCGCTTGCCGAACACGTTGCTGAGGTGGTCGGCGAGGCGGCGACCCCACGTGGCGAAGTGGGTGAAGATGAGGACGCGCTCACCGGCGGCGAACACGCTCTCGCAGATCTCCTCGAGGCGCGCCAACTTGCCCGAGCGACCGGCGAGCGGCTGGCCGTCGTCGCGGTAGGCGGCGGGGTGGTTGCAGATCTGCTTCAGCGCGGTGATCGCGGCCAGCACGGCGCCCTGCTTGGCCTCGGCACCGTCGGGGTCCTGCACCTCCACGATGAGCGAGTCGAGCACCGCCTGGTACAGGCCGATCTGCTCGGGCGTCATCGTGCAGTGGTCGAGCTCGTCGATCTTGTCGGGCAGCTCGGCGGCCACCTCCGGCTCGGCCTTGGTGCGGCGGAACAGCAGGATGCCGTTCAGCGCGCGCAGCGCCGCTTCGCCGTCGCCCGACATCTGCGAGATGAACGTGGCGCGCGAGCCGACGAGACCCGGGTTCGTGAAGTCGAGGATGGCCCACAGGTCGCCGAGGCCGTTCTCGATGGGCGTGCCGGTGAGTGCGATACGGCTGCGGGCCGGCAGGCGACGCAGCTGCTGCGAGGTGTCGCTGGTGGGGTTCTTGATGGCCTGCGCCTCGTCGAGCACGATGCGGCCCCACTCCACCTTCGCCAGCTCGTCGACGTCGCGCACGGCGGTGGCGTAGGTGGTGATCATCACGTCGGCGTACTGGATGCTGCGCTGCAGCGCGTCGCCCTCGGAGCGGTCGGCTCCGTGGTGCACCACCACCTGCAGCGCCGGGGCGAAGCGGCGGGCTTCCGACGCCCAGTTGCCCACCACGGCAGCGGGCGCCACCACCAGCGCGGGCCCGTTGCCGCGGCAGCGAGCGAGATGGGCCAGCATCGTGGGGGTCTTGCCGAGGCCCATGTCGAGTGCAAGACACCCGCCGAGCTCGGCGGCGTCGAGGAACCCGAGCCAGCCGAGCGCCTCGGCCTGGTAGGTGCGCAGTTCGCCGGCGAACCCGTCGGGGCGCAGCACCGGTTCGGTGGACGCGGATCCGGCCTTGCGGAGGATGTCGGCCGCCCAGCTGTTGCCGTGCACCACGGTGCCGCCGGCGAGGCCGGAGCCATCGAGACCGATGCTGGCGCGCAGGATCTCTGCGCCCGTCATGGTGGTGACGTCGGCGCGTTCCTCGAGCGCGGCGGCTGCCTTCTCGAGGTCGGCGCGGTCGACCTCCACCCACTTGCCGTTGGCCTGCACGAGCGGGCGGGCCTGGCGGGCGAGGTGCTTCACCTCGGCCATCGTGAGTTCGAGATCGTCGAACAGCACGGTCCACGCCACGTTGGCCAGCTGGTGCGCGCCCACCACCGACCCGGCGGGCGTGTCGGCGAACAGGCGCAGCGACGGCTTCGCCTTGCGTCGCGACATCGCCGGCACGCGCACGTCGAACCCGGCGGCCGACAGCGTGGGTCCGAGCGTGGTCATGAAGTCCCACGCCTCGTCCTGGCTGAGTGCCACCTGACCGCGGCGGCGAATGCCGGCGCGGTCGAGTGCGGGGAACAGCCGACCGAGGCGCAGCCACTCGTTGTGCAGGGTGCTGCTGCCGCCTTCGGTGCGCAGCGCGACGTCGATGGGGATGAGGCGACCCTTGCCGGCCGGTGCCTTCACCGACACCACCCACACGCCGCCGGTCTCGGGCGGATCGAGCTCGACGACGAGCTTCTTGCGGTTGGTGGCGGTGACGCTGCGGTTCCACTGTTCGAGCCGGCGTGCCGTGTCGGCCGCCAGGTTCGCGTTGGCCCGGAACGGGCGCCCGTCCATGCGCGAGATGATGGTGTCGTTGAGGTCGGTGGGCGTGTTCGCCTGCGGCGGCTGCGCCGGCAGCTCCATGCGCTCGATGCTGGTGTCGACGATGGTCTCCACGACGGCGGCCACCACGGCGGTGGTGATGGACCTGCCGTCGCCGCCACCGAGCGCCGCCACCGTGGCGGGCATCGCCGAGACGAGCACGTCGACGGCGGGACTGTCGGTGAGGGCGGGCACCCACCGCACCGCCGCCTCCGCCGGACCGTTGCCCTCGGGGCGCTTCACCTTCAACGTGGGCACCACACTGCCGCGCACCACCAGGCGCACGCCTTCGAGCGCCGCATGGCCGAGCCAGTGCACGCTGGCGCCGACCCCGTCGACGACCTGTCCGCCGCCCACGGCGACCAACCACCCGAGCGCGTCGTTCATGCTGATGCTCAACGCGTCGGCGCGGCGGCCGTCGGGCAGCGGCACTCCCTTGTGCACTTCCCACCCGTGCGGCGGGCCGCTCACCTTCTCGAGACGGTTCGCGAGCTCGTCGTGCGTCTCGGGAGCCACGCCACGGCCGCCGGCCCACACGACCAGTTGGCCCATGTGCCAGGTGGCCTGCAGCTCCACCTCACCCGGTTCGATCTCCTCGAACGCGAGGTCGTCGAACTCGGCGTCGGCGGTTGCGGCGCCAGGCGCGGGCTCGGGTGCCAGGACCGTGGAGGTGGGCGGCTCGGGCAGCAGCAACGCCGCCGTGTCGAGCAGTCGTTGCAGCGTGTCGACGAAGTCGGCCACGACCTGCTCGCGCTCGAGGCCACCCAGACGACGCACGCTGGCGACGTCGTCCTCGGCGTCGACGATCATCCGCTCGAGCAGCACCAGCGAGGCGCGCTCGTCGGCGTGGAGCGCGGCGAGGTCGGCCTCGGAGGCGCGACCGTCCGCGATCGACCAGATCGCCGATTCGAGTTCACGTGTGGGGACCATTCACATCCGTCCTGTGCCGCGGGTGGGCACGTCGACGCGGGCAAGGGTGCAGCGGGCGTGGAGCCGCACCGGATTGGGGCCGAAGGCCTCGGCAGCGTTCGACCCGGAGGAGAACGCGGGTGATGCGAGGGTTCGCATCCGCGGGACGCCGACCCGCGAACCCTCACCCTACCCGAGTTCGCCTCGGTCGTCGCACCGGAGGACGGTGACGCCGGGCTGGGCGAACTGGCCCATCGCCGGGAGGGCCGTCGGTACGTCGTCGAGCGTGAGGCGCTGGGTGATCATCGCGGCGGGGTCGAGGCGGCCGGATTGCATCAGCGCGAAGACCTGTTCGAAGCGCGACGCCGACAGGCCGTGCACCCCGAGCACCTCGAGTTCGTCGCGGATGACCCGTGAGATCGGGAAGTCGGCGGTGGGTGCAGGGAACAGGCCGATCTGCACATGACGGCCGAGGGCACGCAGGCCGAGCACGGAGTTCGCCGCCGTGGTGGCGTGGCCGAGGCAGTCGACCGACACGTGTGCGCCGCCGGTGCGTGCGTGCACTTCGGCCGGCACGTCGGCGAGTTCGCGAGCGTCGAGCACGACGTCGGCGCCGAGCGCCCCGGCGAGCGCGAGCGCATCGGGCGCGATGTCGACCGCCACCACGTGCGCACCGAGCGCTCGGCCGATGGCCACCGCCGCGAGACCGACCCCACCGCACCCGTGCACGCACAGCACCTCGCCGGCCGCGAGGCGACCACGCTCGACCACGCCGCGGTAGGCGGTGGACACACGGCATCCCACGAGGGCAGCCGCCTCGTCGGTGATGGCGTCGGGCACGAGCACGGCGTTGGTGTCGGCGAAGGGCACCGTGGTGTAGCCGGCGAACGCGCCCCAACGGGTGAAGCCCGGCTGTTCCTGACGTCGGCACACCTGATGCTGTCCGAGCCGGCAGGGCTCGCACTCGCCGCAGCCGTTCACGAACGGGGCGACGACGCGATCGCCGATGCGCAGCCGCTGCACGGCGCTGCCCAGGGCGACCACCCGCCCGACGAACTCGTGGCCGCCGACGTGCGGGCAGACGATGTCGGGGTCGGTGCCGTGCCAGCCGTGGTAGTCGCTGCGGCACAGCCCGACGGTGAGCACCTCGACCACGACGTCGGTGGGCGCCGGCGTGGGGTCGGGGACGTCGACCACCGCGATGGGGCCTCGGAACTGTTCGTAGACAGCTGCTCTCATCGGTCTCGTCCTGCTCGGCTCACGCCGACGATGCTGGCACAGCAGCGCAGGGGATCAGCTGGTGCGGCTGATACCGGCCTTCTTCAACACGGCGGGTTCCACGCCGACGGCCCGCCACGCGGCATAGGTGATGCCCTTGCGCTGGCTGTAGGAACCGGCCACCTTGGTGAAGCCGGCCTCGAGCGTCTTGGGGTCGACCTTGGTCTGCATCGTGGCGAGTTCACGCTCGAGATCGAAGCGTTCCTGGATGAGTTCCAGTTCGCGCACGGGGTTGGCACCCTGCAGTTCGGATTCGATGGCTTTGATGCGGCGGGCCACCGATTCGGGTGTGCGCTTGCGCCCCGGCTTGCCCTTGCTGTTGCGAAGCGCTTCGAGGTACTCGCGGACGACTCGGCCTTCGATGCGGCCCTCGGCCATCGCGGCCTTGTGCTGATCGGTGATGGAGTTCTTGGGTCCGCGCTTTGCTGCCATGCCTGCGATCCTAGACCGAACTATGGACTGTTTTCCTAGATGTCGGTAAGAAAACTCCGATGAATCCGAGTGGGTCGTCGGATCACGTGGTTCGGTCGCGTCGGCCGGGCCACAACGGCGCACTGAATTCAACGGTCGTGCCCCCTGACCTGGATGTTCCGTGCACGTCGAAGGTGCCCCCGATGCTCTCCACCATTGCTCGCGACATCAACAGACCGACGTGACCCTCCGCGAGCGCCCTCATCAGATCATCGTCGCGCGCACCCACCCCATTGTCGGTGATCGTCCCTCGAACCACATCACCAGCGATGCACAACGACACCGTGACCTCGGTGGCACGAGCGTGTCGCAACACGTTGCGCACCGCTTCCGTCACCACGCGTGCAGCGACCGTACGCACTTCTTCATCGACCACATCGTCGATCTCGGTCTCGACCTTGATGCCGGCGTCGCGCAGCGCCGACAGTTCTGCTTCCAACGCCTCGGCCACCGATTCTCTCGACACGGTGGGCGAGGTCAATTCACCGAGACAGGTGCGAAGTTGCTCGATGGCCATCCGCACCAGATCGGCGCTGCGTTGCGCGGTTTCGACGTCGACCGGACGATCATCGCTCGGCGACATCGCCCAGGTCGCCGACACCAACACCTGCACCACGTCGTCGTGCAGTTGCCGCGCCAACTCACGACGCTCCGCCACGCGTCCACGCACCAACTCGCGCGCCATCCCGTCGAGCGCGTCGCGGGCGGTGCGCAGTTCGGTGACCTCCACCCCGACCGCCTGCAGCAGGTCGCCACCGCCGACGTCGGCCCCCGGCAGACGCCGGTTCGACCACTGGATCCACCGCTGCCCACGTTCGCCGGGAAGCGGGCCGAGCACCGTGCTGGCCGTGTCGCCCTGCGTGGTGGCGAGGATGTCGGCCAGCAGCACCTCGATCGCCTCCACGGTGTCGTGCCCGTTGGCGGCAGCGAGGTCGATCCAGCGATGGTCGCGCGCTGCGTTCGCCGTGGTGCCGAGATGTGCTGCATACGCCTCGTTGCACCACACCACCGTGCCGTCGGGTCGATAGCGGGCCGCCATGGCGGGTTGCATCTCGAAGATGTCGCGCAACAGTTGCGCGTCGGCGCTCGCGTCGCCGGGCGGATCGTTCGGCGACGCGGCCGACGACGAGAACGGCAGCTCCAGTCCGAACACGTCGGTGATGTCGCCGGCCGCATCGGCCCGCGCCGCGAGTCGGGCGCGGACGCGACCGTTCGGTCCCTGGTGGACCGCCTCCAGGGTGGCCCAGCCACGTGGCGGAAAGGGTCGCATCGACCGCAGTTGGTCGGCGGTGAGTGCGCGCTCATCGACGCCGAGCACGTCGGCACAGTTTGCCGAGCACTGCACGCGTCCGGTTGGCAGGTGGATGCTCCACCACGCCGCGCCCAATTCCAGCAGAGACCCGGCCAGGGCCTCGGGGTCGATCGTGTCCATGCACTTCATTGTGCCAAGTACACACGCACCACGGAGACGTGGCACACTTCCGATCGACATGGACACATCTCCCGTTGCTCTCGCCGTCGGTTCGGTGTCCATCGTCATCGTCGACGACCATCCGTTGGTCCGTGAAGGGCTCGCCCGCGTGATGGCCGACGACGCGACGTTCCGTGTGGTCGGCGAAGCCGAGTCGGTCGAACGGGCGTTGGCGCTGCCGGTCGACGACGTCGACGTCGTGACGCTCGACCTGTCACTGCCCGGTCTCGGTGGCGTCGACGGCATCTCGGTGCTCGGCGAACGGTGGCCCACCGCCGGCATCCTGGTGCTCACGGTGCACCGCGAAGACACGCACGCGGCGGCGTGCGCACAGCGCGGGGCCGCCGGCTTCCTGTCGAAGGACGCGACGCCCAGCGAGATCCGCGCCGCGGTCACGGCCATCGCCACGGGCGGGCAGTACTACTCGGCCACCGCGTTGACCGCCATCCTCGGCGGGCACGACGAGGTGCGACTCTCGGGCCGCGAGCTCGAGGTGCTGCACGCGTTGGCGGCCGGGCAGCGCATCACCGACATCGCCGCACAGTTGGGCGTGAGCGTGAAGACGGCGAGCACCCACAAGATGCGTCTGCAGCGCAAGCTCGGCGCCAACAACACGGCACAGATCCTCACGTTGGCACGCAATCGGGGCCTGCTTTCCTGATTCGATTCGAACCATTCGGGTCGGGATGCATCGACTACAGTGGTGGCAATCGACGCGGATGTCGGTGACAGGAGGACGCGAAACGTGGCGAGGACATCGGGATGACCGAACCCGGCACCGACGGCCCGACGTCGTTCTGGTCGCGCACCCTCGACGCGGCACGTCGTCAGCATGGCTGGATGTTGGTGCCGCGGCACTACACCCGCGCCACCGCCGCACAGATCGCCACCGACATCACCCGCGCCGCACATCGTGATCCGGCGAAGCTGCGCGTCAAGGGCATCCGCCCCGGCGAACGATGGGACGCGCGCTGGTCGCCCGCCGACAGCGGCGCGCCGGGCGATCACGTGGTGTGGATCCGCCTCGCTGCGTCCGACACGGCGGAGCACATCGCGTTCGAGGGATGACGCCACCGGTGGCGCCGCAGGCACCAACATGGTGACGTGAAGCCCGGCCGACACCTCTCGCCGATCCTGCGTGCATCGGCGTTGGCCACGTGGTGCGCAGTGCTGGTCGCGTGTGGGACCACGTCGACCCTGCCGGAGGGCACGTTGCCACCGCTCCAGTCGGGACCGTTCGTGCCCCCGAGCACGGTGGCACCGTCGTCGACCCTTCCCACCGACGCGTCGACGACGTCGGCCGTCGACGGCGCGCTCCCGAGCAGTTCGGTCGCGGCCACCGGCACCTCATGGGGCGGATGGCCGTACTACGAGGTACCGCAGCTGGGCACCGAGTCGGTGCGTGGCACGGGCTGCGGCAGCACCGGTGGCCTCGGCGAGACGCTGCCCGATGGCGTGTGGAACGTGCTCGTCGGCGACGGCACCGGGGGCGACCAGTTCTGGGCGTCGTCGCGGCTCACGGTCGACGTGCGCTGCGTGTACTCCGGCATCGGCGGGCAGCAGCTGTGGACCGCGGCATGCACCGCCGATCCCACCAGCGACAGTTGTCAGCGTCAGTCGGCCGACTGGTACGTGGTGAACGCGAACGGCCGGTTGCGCACGATGCCCGTCTCGGCGGGCGTGCAGTACGGCGTGGGTGCGTTGGGTGCGTCGCCGTGCGCGTCGGTCACCACCGACCGCAACTCGCCCGATGCGCCGTGGCGGTTCATGGACAGCTGGATCACGGTCGACGGCGGCAGGGTCACCGCGGTGGTGGCTGCCTGTCCGGCCGGCTGACCGGCTGGCTGACCGGCGGGGAGTGACGCGCTGCGCCTACCAGTGTTCGGCGAGCAGTTCGATGCTGCGCACTCGCGCCGACAGGTCGTACGCCACCGACGTCACCATCAGCTCGGCGGCGCCCGTGCGCTCGACGAGGGCACGGAGTGCCGGCACCGCCGCGTCGGGCGTGCCGACCACCCGGCTGGTGGGGAGACGCTCGGCCTCGGAGCGGTCGGGATGCGCCGACGCATCCTGCGGTGAGGGCAGTGCGATGAACCGCCCGGTGCGACGCCCGAGCGCGGTCAGCCGTCCGGGCATCGCGTGCCAGTCGGCGGCGGCGGCGGTGTCGGCGAGGAGCACGTTCGCGGTGATGATCATGTACGGCTGCTCGAGCACCGCCGACGGCCGGAACCCGCGGTGGTACAGCTCGGTGGCCTGGAGCGCGCCGCCCATGTCGAAGTGGTGCGCGAACGCGAACGGCAGTCCGAGGTGCGCGGCGAGTTGCGCGCTGTAGCCGCTGGACCCCAGCAGGAACACCGTGGGATGCGAGCCGGCGGCGGGGGTGGCGCGGAAGTGCTGCCACAGCCCTTCGTCGCCGCGCACGTCGCCGAGCAGCCCCATCAGGTCGAGGAGATCGCGTGGGAAGTCGTCGGCACCGAGGAGCTCGGCGCTGCGGCGTACGGCCGCGGCGGTGCGCTGGTCGGTGCCGGGGGCGCGGCCGATGCCCACATCGACGCGCCCGGGGTGCAACGCCTCGAGCATTGCGAACTGCTCGGCCACCACGAGCGGGGCGTGGTTGGGCAGCATCACCCCACCCGACCCCACACGGATGTGCTCGGTGGACGCGGCGAGGTGCGCCATCAGCACGGTCGGTGCGGTGCATGCGACGCTGGGCATGTTGTGGTGCTCGGCCACCCAGAACCGGCGGAATCCCAGCTCATCGGCGCGCACGGCGAGTGCGGTGGTGTCGGTGAGCGCCCGGCGCGAATCGTGACCGTCGTTGAGCACCGCCAGGTCGAGCATCGAGAGCGGCACGGCGGAGGTCACGGCGTCACCGTAGAGGGTTCCGATGCTGGGAGCAGCACAAAGTCCCTGGCGCGAACCCACCCAGAGAGGTGAACTGTCCACATGCGCACCACTGCCGCACCACGCACGATTCCACGCGTGCGCCTGGCCAGATGGTTCGCGCTGTACCTGCTGGTCGGCGTGGTGGTGGCGCTCCTCGAGCCCGACGCCGGGCAGGCCGCCTGGTACCCGCCCGTCGCCATCGGCGTGGCGATGCTGTTCGACCTGGGGGTGCGCGCCTGGCCGGCGGTCGTGGTGGCCGACTGCGTGGTGGCGATGGTGCAGTACGAGTTCGACGTCCCGGGCGCTCTGGTGAGCGGCACGACCACGGCACTGGAGGCGTTGGTGATCTTCGCGTTGCTGCGGCGCATGCGGTTCCGTGTCGGCTTCGATCGACTCGACGACGTGGCGCTGATGAGCATCGCCGGGGCGGTCGGCGCGGTGTTCGCCGCCACCGTCGGCACCGCGATGCTCCACCTCGTCGGCTTCGACGACGTCGCCACGTGGTCGGTGTGGGCCGTGGGCGATCTCACCGGTTTCACCATCGTGTTCCCGGTGCTGATGCTCGCGTCGGCGAACCGCGGCGCGGTACGCGGCGTGTTCCGCCTTCCTCGTCGCCGATTGGTCGAGTTCGTCGCCGGTACCGCACTGTCGTTGGCGCTCGCGTTCGCCTACTTCGTGCACGTCGACCCGGCTGAGTTCGGGGTCAGCGAGGCCGGCCCGCTGTTGCTGTGCCTCCTTCCCGTGTTCTGGATCGCGGTGCGATTCGATCTGTTCCGCACCGCGCTCTTCGTCCTGGCGCTCGACATCACCGCGTCGCTCGGGTTCGCCGGACTCGGCCCGCACCTGGTCGAGTCGTCGGCGACGTCACAGTCGCACGACATGGTCGACGTGCAACTCCCGATGTTCGCGATCGGGCTCGCCGCGCTGAGTGTCTCGGCGGCGTTGATGGCCCAGCAGCGCGCCCTCATCCGCGAGCAGGCCACGCTCGATGCGAGCCCGGTTGCCATCGTCGCCCTCGACCGCTCCGGTGCGGTGACGAGCTGGAACCGCGCCGCGGAGCAGATCTTCGGCTACACCGCCGACGAGGCGATCGGGCGCATCCCGCCGATGATCCCGCCCGCCGACCGTGTCGGGTACAACCGCCAGGTGGCGCTCGATCGCGGCAGGCCCGGTGCCCGCACCGTGCACTACCGCCACAAGGACGGCCACGAAGTGGCCGCGCGCCTCGCCACCGCGCCCCTCACCGGCACGACGGGCGACGACCTCGGCGTGATCGGTGTGATCGAGGACATCACCAAGGTGCTCGCGATGCAGGAGTACCAGACGCTGTTGAACACGGCGTTCGAGCAGACCGCGGAGTCGATCGTGGTCACCGATCTCGAGGGCCACATCATCTACGTCAACCCCGCCGCCACACAGGTGAGCGGGTACTCGCGGGACGAGCTGATGGACCACGAGCGCTCGTGGTTCCAGTCCGACGTGCACGGCGACGACGTCGACGCAGAGATCGGCCGCACCCTCGCTCGTGGCGACACGTGGTCGGGGCTCATCGTCGACCGCCGCAAGGACGGCGAACTGCTCGAGCAGCAGGCCACCATCAGCCCCGTGCGCGACGCCGACGGCCGCCCGGTGGCATTCGTGTCGGTGTTGCACGACCTCACCCCGCAACGCCGCCTGGAGGCCGACCTCGCCCGAGATCGCACCACGCGCACGATGATGGCCGCCATCATGGAGCGGGCGCACAGCGAGGCCACGCTGGAGGCGACGGCCACGTCGCTGTGCCGCGCAACGGTGGCGGTCACCGACTTCGAGGTGGCCATCGTGTTCCAGCGGCACCACGACGGCACGTTCGAGTCGATCGGCGAGGCCGGCCCGTTGGAGGCCCGTCGCGGTCGCATCATCAGTCCGTCGCAGGGCGCGGTCGAGATGACGGCCCGCACCGAGCGCGGGCCGTGGTGGACCACCCGCGACGCCCTGGTCACCGAGTTCGAGCACTGGCGCGATCGCTTCACCGCGGAGCAATTGGCCGCGGTCGCGTTCGCGCCGATGCGGTGGAATCGCGAGATGTTCGGGGTGCTGATGCTGGCCAGCCGCGCGGTCGACGATCCGGCGTCGATGGAGCACCAGCTCACCCTCGTCGGCGAGGTCGCGTCGTTCGGCGGCGTGCTCGTCGGCACGCAGGTGGAGGCCGAACGCGAGCGCGAGGGGTTGCGCGACGCAGTGCGCGACATCATCGAGCATCGGGCGTTCCACCCCGTCTTCCAGCCGTACGTCGATCTCGCCACCGGCGACATCCGCGGCTACGAGGCGCTCACCCGGTTCGACGACGGCACTCGCCCCGACCGCAAGATCCGCGATGCCTGGTTGGTGGGGCTCGGCGTGGAGTTGGAGACGGCGCTGGCCACCGCGGCGCTCGACACGGCGAACCGCATGCTGCCCGGCGTGAGCGTAAGCGTGAACTTCTCGCCCGACACCATCCTCGGCGGCAGTGCGGCGAAGGTGGTCGAGGCCAGCCATCGCGACGTCGTCATCGAGGTCACCGAGCACATGCCCATCGAGGACTACCCCACCTTGCGCGCCGCGTTGCGCGCCTGCGGCAAGGTGAAGGTGTCGGTCGACGATGCGGGTGCCGGCTTCTCGAGCCTGCGACACATCCTCGAGCTCGAGCCCGATGTGGTGAAGCTCGACATCGCGCTCATCCGTGGCATCGACCACGATCCCGCGCGCCAGGCGTTGGCGGCGGGGCTCAGTCACTACGCCCGCGACACCGGCACGCTGTTGATCGCGGAGGGCGTGGAGACGTCGGCCGAGGCCGAGGCGGTGCGCCGGCTCGGCGTGCACTGGGGACAGGGTTACTACTTCGGTCGACCAACACGGATTGGATAGTCGACCACGGTCCTACATCGCTGGTCGTGGGTGTCGAGAAATGTCCTCAACTGGGTCAAGTTCGCGCCAATTGTCCAAACGAAACCTTTCCGTCATACGTGTCTCCGGGCAGGATGCTGCTCCACGGCATCGAGACGGGAGACTGCCAGTGTTCGAGAACAAGAAGGTTCGGAGTGGAGTAGGTGTGGCGGCGGCCGCACTCGGCCTGTTCGCACTCGTGGTCGGCGCAGCCGACGCGAAGGGCGGCGGCACGAAGGGTGGCGACGCCAAGCAGGGTTCGTACGTCCTCGCCAACTGCACCGGAGGCGCCACCGGCTTCCTCGGTTACAACAAGAGCGGCGACCGCGTCACCTACATGGTGGGCGCGTCGGCCGACGCCACCGGCGACCAGTGGACGGTCACCGTGTCCGACAGCATTTCGGGCGCGGTGTACTCCGGCCCGAACGGCACGGTCGGCAGCGACTGGTCGATCCTCGGCAACTTCACCGCCCCGAAGGGCGAGCAGCGGTTGTCGGTCAGCATGGTGTCGGCCAACGGTGTCGACAACTGCACCGCATCGTTGGCGTTCAAGGTCTGATCCTTCCGACCGCTGCCACGGCGAGCGCCGGGGCCTGCTCCACCGTTGGGGGTGTGGAGCGGCCTCGGCGTTCTGCGTTTTCCACTACATTGCCGACACGGCTCGCTACGAAGGAGACAACGAATGGTGCGGTTCCTGGTGTCGACGATCATCTCCATCGTGGCCAGCGCGATCGGTCTCATCGTCGCGGCGGCCATCCTCGACGACATGACACTCAACGGCACGGCGTTCTTCACGGCCGTGCTGGTGTTCGCGGTGGTCACGGCGCTGGCCGGACCGTTCATCGCCAAGACGGCCATGAAGAACGATTCGGCGTTGCTCGGCGCGGTGGCGCTGGTGTCCACGCTGATCGGTCTCATCGTCACGCACGCCGTCACCGATGGGCTGAGCATCACCGGCCTCACCACATGGATCCTGGCGGCCGTCATCGTCTGGTTGGCCGGACTGCTGGCGGCGCTCATCATCCCGCTCATCCTCGTGAAGATGGGCGTGCAGGCGGCACGGGCCAACCGCTCGTGACCCCAGGGGGCACCGCACCCACGCACCACGCGACCGCACCCTCCACGGCGTGCGAGTCGTGCGGCACGCCGCAGGCCCGTTCGTGGGCCACACCGCAGGGGCCGGCACGGTTGTGTCCGCCGTGCGCAGCCCTGCACGGCGTCGGCTGCCCGTAGCCCGCCGCGCCACGACCGACGGCGTTGTGTCGGCTCGCTGACAGTGTGGGCGTCGTGGACACGACGGACACCGCATCTGGATCGCGTCAAGATCACCGTGCAAGGCGATCCCCCCGAACGGCAGCCGCACGGCGCCGACCGGCCGCCCTCGCACCGGATCGCGGGAGTCGGTGCGGGGGCGGTCTTCGCCTTTTCGGGCAGCACTTGGGTTGCATCCGACGGGCGTGGCAGAGTCTGCGGCCGTGCTCGCACCCGCCCCACTCACCGTCGCCTCGATCAACGTGAACGGGTTGCGCGCCGCCATCCCCAACGGGATGCCCGCATGGTGGTCGCAGCGCCGGCCCGACGTGGTGGCGATGCAGGAGGTGCGCGCACCGCACGACATGGTGGCGTCACTGGTGGAGCAGGCGGCCGGGGCGCCGTGGCACGTGCAGCACCAGGAATGCGCCGCGAAGGGCCGGGCCGGTGTGGCCGTGGCCACTCGATCGCCGTCGGCCGCCGGCGACGTGCTCGACGGCGCGTTCGACGGCACCGGTCGTTGGGTGGAGGCCACGCTGCCCACCGCCGACGGCCGCGGACTCACCGTGGTGTCGACGTACGTGCACACGGGTGACGCCGACGACCCCGAGCGGATGCGCGAGAAGCTCGCATTCCTCGACGCGATGGCAGCCCGGATGCGTGCACTGCGCGGCGAGGGCCGTCACGTGGTGGTGACGGGCGATCTCAACGTCGGCCATCGCGAGTTCGACATCAAGAACTGGAAGGGCAACCTGAAGAAGGCCGGGTTCCTGCCCGAGGAACGGGCGTGGTTCGACCGCGTGCTCGCCGACGGATGGGTCGACGTCGGCCGCGCGCACGCGGGTGAGGTCGCCGGCCCGTACACGTGGTGGTCGTGGCGCGGCAAGGCGTTCGACATCGATTCAGGATGGCGCATCGACTACCAGATCGCGTCGCCCGAACTGGCCGCCACGGTCACCGCGGTCGCGGTCGATCGGGCCGCCACCTACGCCGCACGCTGGAGCGATCACGCGCCGGTCGTGGTGACGTACTGCGTCTGATCACAGGTCTACCCAGATCCACACAGGTGGTGTACCGTCACGCCGTGCTCCCGCAGTCGACCCTGATCGTCACCCGCGCCGACCTCGCCGCTGCGCTCGACGACATCGCGCACACCGACCGCAACGTGGCCCGCACGCTCACCGTGTGCGAGGCCTGGGAGCCGGGGTACGTGGCGGCGCTGCTGCAGCGCGCCGAGGTGTTGGCCCAGCACGACCCCACCGACGGGTCGTCGCTGCGCGAGCGGGCACTCGGCGCGATCGACCGCGCCATCCGCACCGACAACCCGTTCCAACGGGTCACCAGTTCTGGCGTGCAGCCCACGCCCGAGGCCATCGACGACATCCTTGCGATGCTGCGTCAGCAGGCCCGCTTCCACCAGTCGGCGGGCGAACTCGAGCGACGCACCATCGGCCGCACGCCTCCCGCGTGACGCGTCACGCGCCGCGCATCATCACGTCGCGCGGGATGGTGATGAAGGTGGCCTTCGACCGCACGAGCACGTTGCCCTCGTGCAGCACCTCACCGGTCATGTACAGCTTGCGCCCGTCGCGGTGGTCGAGGCGCACACGACACTCGATGGGCACACCGACCGGTACGCCCGCCTCGTAGCGCACCGACAGCTCACCGGTGAACGCCGACTCGCGCACCAGGCTGAGCACGAAGCCGTAGACGTCGTCGAACACCGCGGCCACGATGCCGCCGTGGCTGCGGCCGGGCGCGCCTTCGTGTGCGGCGCGCAGCGTGCAACGCGCCACGATCTCGTCGCCCTCGCGGTGCACGCGGATGTCGAGCCCCCACGGGCTGCTGCGCCCGGACACGGGGCGTTCGTCGTAGCTGGTGAGCTCCTCGCCGTCGGCCGGGGCCTCGGCGTTGTCGTACACGGTGGGCCGGTGCCGCGAGCGCCGTTCCCCGTGGCTCAGTTCGGCAGTGAGGTCGTCGAGGGTGGCGCTGACGCGATCGATGAGCTCGACGTCGGCGTGGTGACCGACGAGCGCGTGGCCGAGGTCGCGCACGGCCTTGCCGGCCCAGGCGCGGGCGTCGGCTTCACGGTCGGGCGTGTCGGCCTGGTCGACGTGCAGCAGCGGGTCGAGGTGTGCGTGCGGGGTGTCACTCATCCGCGGTCAACGTAGATCGCGCACCACGACAGCGACGACTCCGCTGGCGGGCGTCAGCGCGAGAGCGCGTCGCGAATGAGGGTGTGCAGCAGTTGGCGGGTGTCGTCGAACCCCTCCTGCACCTCGGCGGTGCGCAGCGGCTGGATCATGCCGCCGTGCCAGCTGAGCATGCCCAGGGTGACCCAGCCGACGATGGCCGTCAGCTGCCACGACTCGAGCTCGCTGGCGAACCCTCGGCCCTGCGCCAGTTCGGCACGCGCCGCCACCAGCACCTGGCGGATGACAGCAACGTTGCGCGCGCCGGCGTCGACGACACGCTGTTGCTGTTCGGTCGTCAGTGCACCGCGGCCGACGGCGATGTCGGGGAAGGTGGCCGCGGCGGCGAGTCCGGGATGGTCGCCGCCCCACTGCACCTGGAACTCGATCAGCGCCTCCAGCGTCGCCGCCGCCGACACGCCGTCGTCGACCCGGCTCGCCAGTTCCGCGAGTTGTTCGGCGTGACGTTCGTACGCGGTGGTCACCGCTTCGGCCACCAGACCTTCACGGCCGCCGAAGTGGTAGTTCACCAACGCCTTGGAGATGCCGAGCTCGGCACAGATCTCCTGCGGTTGCACGCCGACCGGGCCGTATGTGGCCAAATGCTCGATCGCCGTCGCCACCAATGCATCGCGTGCGGATCGGTTCGCGCCACTCACCACATGGCGAGTCTGACAGACCGACCTCCGCGATCACAACCACGAATGTTGCTGAAAGCCGTGTGCGAACCGTTTCAGCAGCCGATCGACTTGGCGATGATGGTCTTCATCACCTCGGTGGTGCCGCCGTAGATGCTGGTGATACGGGCGTCGGCGTAGGCGCGAGCGATCGGATACTCGAGCATGTAGCCGTAGCCACCGAACAATTGCAGGCATTCGGTGACCGCCGTCTGCTGCAATTCGGTGCACCAGTACTTCGCCTGCGCCGCATCGGCGGCCGAGAGCGTGCCCTCGTTCAACTGCTGTACGCACTGGTCGACGTACGCCTGCGCCACGTCGACCGAGGTCTTCACCTCGGCGAGCGTGAACTTGGTGTTCTGGAACGCCGAGATCGGCTGTCCGAACGCCGTGCGCTCCTTCACGTAGTCGATGGTCCATGCCAACGCAGCGCGGGCGCTGGCCACACCGCTCACGGCGATGGACAGCCGTTCCTGGGCGAGGTTCGCGGTGAGGTAGCTGAACGCCTTGCCCTCCTCCCCCAGCAGGTTGGCCACGGGCACGCGCACGTCGTTGAGGAACAGCTCGGCCGTGTCCTGGCTGTGCATGCCGATCTTCTCGAGGTTGCGACCGCGCTCGAACCCGGGCATGCCCCGCTCCACGACGAGCAGGCTCATGCCGGTGTGACGCTGCGTGGGGTCGGTCTTCGCGGCCACGATGACGAGGTCGCTGTTGATGCCGTTGGTGATGAACGTCTTGCTGCCGTTCAGCACGTACTCGTCGCCGTCGCGCACGGCCGTGGTGGCGATACCGGCGAGGTCGCTGCCGGTGCCGGGCTCGGTCATCGCGATGGCGGTGATCAGTTCGCCCGACGCGATGCCGGGCAGCCAGCGGGCCTTCTGCTCGTCGTTGCAGTACTCGATGAAGTACGGCGTGGTGATGTCGTTGTGCAGCGTGAGACCCAGCCCGGCGCCACCGATGCCCGCGGCGGCCAGCTCCTCGGCCAGCACCATGTTGAAGCGGAAGTCCTTCGTGCCACCGCCGCCGTACTGCTCCGGCACCGCCATGCCGAGGAACCCGAACTGGCCCGCCGACGCGTAGAGCTCGCGAGGGGCGATGCCGTCGCGCTCCCAGTCGAGATAGTGAGGCGTGATCTCCTTGGCGATGAACGCGGCGAACGAGTCGCGGAAGGCTTGGTGGTCGTCGGTGAAGAGTTGGCGCACAGCGGCACGATACGTTGCGACCGGAGGAGCGCGCATGTTCGTGGAAGTGGTCGATGGAGTGGGTGCGGTGCGTGGCGCCGAGAACCTGAAGGCGTTGTCGTTGCGTGGCACCGCGGCCGAGGCGGCCGCCGACGCGGCCCTGGTGCCCGCCGTCGCCGACGACGGCAGCCACGTGTGGTTGCGCATCACCGAGCTGAGGGCGCGCGGTGCGTCCTCCGTGGCCGACCCGGCCGCCTGGGGCGAGGGCTTCGACGGGATGATCGCCTACGCCGCCTCCAAGGGCTGGGTGAACGACGCCGGCGACGCCGTCCGCGCCCACGTCGAACCCCCCACCCCCTGACCCGCCCCACCCCCACCCACACCCCCACCCCCTACCCCCACCCAAGCGTTCATGTCATGGCCGGACCGGGGAATCCCCGGAACGGCCGCGACTGAAACGGGGGCTACGCGCAGGCGTCGGCGAGGACGGGCAGGTCGCCGTCGAACTCCGGCGGCGGCACCGGTGTGAGCACAGCCGCGGCGAGGGCGCGCACCTCGACCGGATCCCAGTTCGACGGCTTCACCAACGGCGGCGCGAGGTGCAGCGTGCGCACGCCCACCAGTCCCTCGTTCTCGGCGTAGCGCTCGACGAGGAGCGCAAAGTCGCCGAGCTGTTCGCGTTGGATGTCGGTGCGCACGCCGCCGCCGAACGCGTCCATCAACGCGGGCAGACCCGTGGCCAGTGCCATCGGGGTGGCGGCCTCGGAGATCGAGGCGAGCACGCAGCGCTGCCGTCCCATCCGGCCGTAGTCGCTGTCGGCCTCGCGGCTGCGGGCGTAGCTGAGGGCCAGGGTGCCGTCCATGTGCTGCTGCCCCGACTCGATCCACTCGGGCACCGGGTGCTTCGCGTTGCGTGGGTTGCCCGCGGTGGGCACGCGCTTGGGCACGTCGATGTCGATGCCGCCG
>Ga0172367_10001876_pt1 | contig 29694 bp, 23 predicted proteins | sample Lak10m_FD_114542 | JGI IMG/M metagenome (GOLD analysis project Ga0172367, IMG submission 114542) | Freshwater microbial communities from Kabuno Bay, South-Kivu, Congo - kab_022012_10m | ecosystem: Environmental > Aquatic > Freshwater > Lake | place: Democratic Republic of the Congo: South-Kivu...
CAGCATCAACTACGCCAGCAACATCCAGTCGGCCATTCTGCCATCAGACGAGCTTTGGCACCAGTTGCTGCCCGACTCCTTTGTGCTGTATCGCCCCAAGGACATTGTCAGTGGCGACTTCTACTGGTTGGGCACTAACCCAACGGGCGATGTCTTCTTCTCTGCCGTAGACTGCACGGGCCATGGTGTGCCCGGGGCACTCATGAGCATTGTAGGCTACAACGGCCTCAATCAGGCATTGAATGAGCACGGACTCAACGAGCCAGGTGAGATACTCGACTACCTCAGCACTAGTGTGAACGAGTCGCTGCGCAAATCGGAACACGACAACTATGTGCGCGATGGCATGGATATTTCGCTTGGCCGACTGAACCGAAAGAGCATGAAGCTAGCCTTTGCCGGTGCGTACAACCCCCTGCTGTTGATACGCAACGGACAGGAAATGCTGCTGAAAGGCGACCGAATGGCCATTGGCAACCGAGAGGCCAACGCCAAACCCTTTACCAACCATGTGTTGGATGTGCAACCGGGCGACTGCATCTATGTGTATTCTGATGGGTATGCCGACCAGTTCGGTGGTGCCTTTGGCAAGAAGATGAAAACGGCCGTAATGCGCCAAAAGGTTTTGGAATACAGCCGCCTGCCCATGACCGAACAGAAACGTCAGCTCGAAAAGTTCCTCAAAGAATGGCAAGGCCGCCACGAGCAGGTGGACGACATCTGCGTCATCGGCATCCGTATTCAGGCGTAACGCCTATCAATAGAGAATTTGGCGGGGTGCTTGGGGGCAATGTCCTTGTAGAACGCCATGATCTTGCGTAGATCGGCATCCATATCGCCCGAAGGATAGACAATGGGGCCTACACCCGCGTGTTTGCGTTTGTAGTCGAGGTAACCGAGGGCAATGGGAACCCCGGCACCCACGGCCACGTGGTAAAAACCCATTTTCCATTCGGTGCTCAGGCTACGCGTGCCTTCAGGCGTCACCATCATGGCCAACGTTTGGTGCTGGGCAAACAGGTCTACCATGGCCTCGGTCATGCTTGGCCGCGGCATGCCCGGTCGTTTCGGGCTGCGGTCTATGGCCAACCCGCCCATGGCCTTCACCAACCAACCCATGGGTGGGCGCATCCATTCCTTTTTAATGGTGAACCGCAGCGGAATTCCCATCAGGTAAAAGGCCGAACGGGCATGCACCAGATCCCAGTTGCTGGTGTGTGGCGATGCAATGATGACGCAGCGCTGCACCGCAGGATCGATGTCCTTGTCCATGGTCCATCCGCTTAGGAAGAAGATCAGTTTGGAAATAAGTGTGCCCATGCGCCAAATGTAGAAAGCGCCACGGAACCTCTGTTGACCTATTCGAGCAACAGGCGGTTGACGAAATAGTCCGTCTCTTCCACAAATTCATCGTAATACTCGCCCGTGCCAGGCCCCGAAAATCCAGTATGGATGCGCCTTACTTCGCCTTTACGGTCAATGTAAATAGTGGTGGGGAACGATAGCACGTGATTCAACATGGGCAGCTTCTCCGCAGCCTCGGTCTTGCTTGCTTTTCCCGCCAATAGTATCGGGTAGTTTACCTGAAAATGGTCACGTAGTCGCATTAGCGAACGCTGGTTGGTCTCTTCATTGTCACTTCGCTCGAACCCAAGAGCTACCACCTCTAAGCCCTGTGCAGAAAACTTACGGTGCAACTGAACCAGATAGGCCGTTTCGTCCATGCAATTGGGGCACCAGCTGCCCATAAGTTGCACAATCACCACCTTGTCCGCAAAGCGTGCATCGCTCAACGAAACGGTGTTTCCGTCCAGATCCGAAAAGCGGAAATCGACCCTGTCAAAACCGGGCTTCAGGTACGTGAGCGTGGTGGCATCGGGCAGTGTGGCAGCAGAGTCACGCTGTCCCGACCAATTCTCCGTCCAATGCGTACCCGACCAGAAATTACCTCGAATGTCATTGCCATCAATGGCCGCCTCAAAAAGGAACACGTGCGAACCATCGAAACAGGAGAGGTAGAGGCTGTCGCCACTCACGTTTCCGGCCAAAAAGCGGTAGTCGCCCGTGGTGGTAAGGAAGGTGCCTGTTGCCTCCGTCCCGTTCTGCGCGAATTCGCCCACAGCCTCATACTGACTGTCGCTACCGGGGCTGAACAGCACGCGCCATCTTCCGGAAGCGTCAATGTTGGGTTTCCGCTTTGAGGCAAACCGCGGCAATTCTCCTTTGGTGGCCACAACGGGTATCTGATAATTGCCCGAACGCGAGTGGTCGAAGTACATTCCTTCCAAGCGCTCTTCGTTCACACGTTTCAGCCTGAATTCGGTGTCGAAAACGGGCAGTTGAATGAATACGCTGTCGCCATTCACTTCAAACAATTCTGCGGTAATGCGCTCCGAACCGTTCATCGCGTGGAATTTCAGGCTGAGGGTTCCCTTGGCAATTTCGGCATCGAACGGCAGTTGGTGGCCTTGCATGGAAAACACGAAGCGCCAATGTCCTTGCAACGATAATTCAGTATCTTGCGAATGGCAACCGAAAAGAAATGGTAGCGCTATGAGAACCGCGAAGGCGTTAGATCTCAATGAATTCGCTTTCAATGACATACTCCGAATCGAAAAGGTAGTTGACCGTGAGCTTGCCTTTTACCATGTAACCTTCGCCCGTGGTGAAGAACAGTTTCTGGTCTGAACTGTAGAGGAAGTTGTCTGAACTTCTGTCAACGGTAAGCTGAATGCACTGACGCGAGTCGCGATCGATGGTGACCACCACGTTCTTCACCGGTATCTGTCCGTTCTCAGTCTTGTAGGTTATCACCATGGTCCGTTCCAGCTTGATAGTGTCAACCTTGAACTCTCCGCGCCAAGCAGGGCGGTTGATGTCGGCCTCTGCAAACACGGCCAGTTCCTCCTCCCAATTCACATCGCCACGCTCTATCACATGGCTGTGACCATCCTTGGTTATCTTCTTGCGCACCCACTGTCCTTTCGCCTTCAGATTGTCTATCTGACGCGTCATGAAATTGGGTAGGTCGTAGTAATACCGCTGATCCTCATAATAGACATCCACTGGGTCCTTTTTGCAGGAACCCAACGCAATGGCAAGCGATATGAGGATCACGCTACGGTTCATATATCGAACTTGATGCCCTGTGCCAATGGCAATTGTGTGCTGTAGTTGATGGTATTCGTTTGGCGTCTCATGTAAACCTTCCAAGCATCGGAACCCGATTCGCGGCCACCGCCCGTGTCCTTCTCCCCTCCGAATGCCCCACCAATTTCTGCACCTGATGTGCCGATGTTCACATTTGCAATGCCGCAATCAGAACCAACGCATGAGAGGAAAAGTTCTGCCTGACGCATGTTTGTGGTCATAATGGCCGATGATAGCCCTTGGTCGACCCCGTTCTGTATTTCGATGGCTTCTTCCATGGTGCTGTATTTCAGCAGATACAGTATCGGGGCAAATGTTTCTTCCTGTACAATGCGGTAGTGGTTCTTCACTTCGGCTATGGCGGGTTTTACGTAGCATCCGCTTTCGTAGCCATCACCCTCAATAACACCTCCTTCAACCACCATCTTGCCACCTTCGGCCTTCACATGCTCCAATGCTTTGAGGTACGTTTCAACCGCCTGACGGTCGATGAGCGGACCAACGTGATTGTGCAGGTCGAGTGGGTTGCCAATGCGCAACTGACCGTAAGCTTTCACCAAGCTGTTCTTCACCTGCTCATAAATGCTTTCATGAATGATCAGTCTTCGTGTGCTGGTGCAGCGCTGCCCGCACGTTCCAACCGCCCCGAATAACGCACCGATGATCGAAATGTCAAGGTCCGCATTCTCGGTTATGATGATGGCGTTGTTTCCGCCAAGCTCCAACAGTGTTTTACCCAATCTGGTGCCGACAGCTGCTGCAACTTTCCGTCCCATTCTGATGGAACCTGTGGCCGAAACCAACGGAACCCGCTTGTCTGCGGTCATCATTTCGCCCACTTTATAGTCGCCCTGTGCCATGCAGCTTACGCCTTCTGGAACACCGTTGCGCTCAAAAACCTCTTTTACAATATGCTGACAGGCGATGGCCGACAACGGTGCCTTTTCGGATGGTTTCCAAATGCAGGTGTCACCGCATATCCAAGCCAACATGGAGTTCCAACTCCAAACCGCCACGGGGAAATTGAATGCCGAAATGATGCCTACTACGCCCAAAGGGTGGTATTGCTCGTACATTCTGTGCAACGGCCGCTCTGAATGCATGGTAAGGCCGTAAAGCTGTCGCGAAAGACCTACCGCAAAATCGCAGATGTCGATCATCTCCTGCACCTCGCCCCAACCTTCTTGAAGGCTTTTTCCCATCTCATAGGAAACAAGTCGCCCCAGTGGATCCTTCTTTTCGCGCAAAGCATCCCCGATCTGACGGACTATTTCTCCGCGTTTGGGGGCTGGCCAAAGACGCCAAGCTTTGAAAGCTTCATTTGCTGAAGCCACAACAGCGTTGTATTCTTCCTCATTGCACGAACCGGTTTTACCTATCAGTCTGCCGTCAACTGGCGAATAACTCGCAATCAAGTTACCGCTTCCTACCGCCTCTTTCATCCCGGTGGAGTAGCCGAAATTCACCTCTGTTACACCCAATTGGTCCAACACAGATTGCATGTCCTCCCTTAAAGCCGTCATCACCTGTTCCATTCCGATAAAAATATATGTTTCGGCAAAAGTAACAAATATGAAGGCGAGGGTCAGAAAACCAAAACCCCCACCGAATCTGCCGAAGCGTCATACGATGGGGGTGAAACCAGGAATTGGAACTGTGAACCAAAGTTACAACATGGTTTTTGATTTTTCACCATGAATGCAAAAAAATTTCGATGAATCGTTGATTTCGATCAACTACATGGTAAGCGCCAATATAAACTCGGTGCCGTCCTTACGCTTCAGGGTTTTACTGAACGTGTGGACGTGCAAGTAGGATCTATCGGCTTTTCGAACTCGGTAGTCGACCCGTTCTACTCCGGGCCGCACGTTTACAGAGGCATGTGACCTCAGTACATCTTTGATGCTGTCAGGGTGAAAGTAATCGTATGCGGAATTTCCGATCAAATCCTGTGGCCGATAGCCCCAAAATTCGGTAACGGAGCTCGACACCTGCAAATAGACCCCATTCGGGTCATGGATCGAAATGAGGGCATTGGTCAACTGCAATCCATCAAGCAGTTGCTGTGCGGCTTCTTCGGTGGAGCACTTGAAGAATTCCTCTTCGATCTTTTTTCTTTCTGCCATTTCAAAGGGTAATGAGGCTCACTTCACATTTCCGTGTTGATAAGTAGTTGGGCTGAACAAAAATATAACGCAGGTCCGCCTCGTCAAAAAAGTAATTTTCCGAGCATAACGTTCATTTCATGGCCAAGAAGAAAGAGGAGAAGAAGATCTTTGTGTTGGACACTTCTGTGATCATCTTCGATCACAACGCGATCAACGAGTTTGACGAGCACGATGTAGCCATACCGATAACGGTTCTTGAGGAACTGGACAATTTCAAAAAGGGCAACGACACCAAGAACTTTGCGGCACGGCAGTTCATCCGGCTTTTGGATGAGTTGGCGGGCAACAAAACGCTGCAGCAATGGATTCCCTTGAAGGGTTCTAAGAAAGGGTCTTTCAAAGTAATCATGAACGGCAAGGCCGAGGTGGACGCCAATGAAGTGTTCGGTGAAATGAAAGCCGACCACAAAATCTTGAATGCAGCGTTGATGCTTCAAGAGGAATTTCCCGATCGCAAGGTCACATTCGTCAGTAAGGACATCAATCTGCGGCTAAAAGCGAAGGCGCTGAACGTCATTGCCGAAGACTACGAGACGGGCAAAATCAAGGACGTAAATTCCATTTACAAAGGCGAAAGCTCTGTTGAGGGAATCGAATCAGGCGTTATTAATGCGCTCTATGAAGTGGGTACTTGTGAGCCCGCTGCCGTTGGCCTGAGGAATGCGCCTGCCAACCACTATTACATTCTGAAGAATGGAAAGAAATCGGCCTTGGTGCACAACAACCCGGAAACAGGTTTGCTTCACCGCATTGAGAAGACGACCGCCTATGGCATTCGCCCACTGAATGCGGAACAGGTGTTTGCGCTGCACGCCATTCTCGACCCCAACATCAAATTGGTAACGCTACAGGGTGTGGCAGGAACCGGCAAAACGCTTTTAGCACTTGCGGGCGCCATGGAACAGAAGCGCGACTTCCGCCAGATCTATTTGGCGCGCCCTATTGTACCACTTAGCAATAAGGACATCGGCTACCTGCCGGGAGACATCAAAAGCAAGATAAACCCTTACATGGAGCCGCTTTGGGACAACCTGAAGTTCATTCAGAACCAGTTCCCCGAAAAGGGTAAGGAGGCCAAGCAGATTCAACAGATGGTAGAACAGGAGAAACTGCTCATTACTCCGCTTGCTTACATCCGTGGCAGAAGTCTGTCAAACATCTTCTTCATCATTGATGAAGCCCAGAACTTGACGCCTCACGAAGTGAAGACAATCATAACCCGGGCTGGCGAAAACACCAAGATCGTGTTCACTGGAGATATCTTTCAGATCGACACGCCATACCTGGATACGCAGAGTAACGGCCTTTCGTACCTGATAGAAAAGCTGAAGGGCAACAAATTGTGCGCTCATGTGACGCTCGAAAAAGGTGAGCGGTCTGAGCTTGCCAATCTGGCGAACGATCTATTATAGTTTTCCGCCCAGAACGGTGGATAGCTTGTGAACGCTCTTGGCTCCGCTGGTGCTAAAGGCTTCAAAGAAAATGATGTACATGCCGATTCTGGCCTTTTCACCGTCATCGGTCGTTCCATCCCAGGTCATTGTGCCTGTTGTGGCTAATAGTTCGTTGCTCGAAAGTAAGCGCATGGGCCGACCGTTGGCATCGTAGATTCTAACGGTGGCTACAAACCCCGGCTCAGTGAAGCGATAATTGATGTTCAGGACGTCATTCAGACCGTCATTATCGGGCGAGAATATTTCTGGCTCCATGCTCACTTCTCCAACCGCTTCGCCTGTTGGGAAATACTGCGAATTCTGCAACCCCGGTGTTCCAAACCCAAAGCTTTGGGCCGCAGAGTGCCAGTTGCCCTTATCGTTAACGGATCGCGCCACGTCCAACCGCTCAAGCGAAACGCCATCCACATCGTCCAACAATGGAAAATGCATCTCGTCATCATAGGCAAAACGTTCAGAGACCAGCGAGTCAATGGTCAGCAAATAAACCGTGCCCGAATCATTGTTGTACGAAGGCATATTGGCCTCAATGAAATTGCCAATGCCGTGCGTAATGTAGTTCATGGTCACATTGGCAGTGTCTTCCGTGATCAACACATAACCACCCGCTGGAACTGCGTAATTCAGCCCAGTTATCACCCTGAGACTGCTGATTCCATCTTCGTCATCGAAACTGGCCAAAAGCCAGCCTTTCAGGTTCAATGGTCGGTCGGTCACGTTCACCAGCTCCACATAATCCGAGCCTCCGGTGTATGGGTTGAACAACACTTCATTGATCACGAAGTCGCCCGAATCGGCATTGAACGGCAACATGAATGTTTCCACAGAGTCGGCTCCTTGCAAGTTCCCTTCACAATCCGCGATACCAGTGATCGTAAGTGTGTATACCACCCCAGTATCAATTGGATTTCCGAATGAAACGACCAGCGAAGAATTGGCCGGGCCAACTGCTGCGGCACTCACAACCGAAATCCCCGGTTCAACAGAAATATTCGAAGCCGAAATACCACCCACGGAAAGGGCTTCATTGAGATAAACCTGAACCGTTTGCGTCCCAAGAATTTCGACACCGATCAAATTTGGACCGATCACATCTGGTGAAGGGTCGAAGACAGAATTGACCGTTACGGGCGTTCCACCATTCGGGTCAATGGATGCGCGCCAGTTAGATGCATTGGCGCACGAGGCAAACGGATTGATCTGTTCGATGCTATAGCCGCCATCTTCCTTTGTTTCATCACCATACCAGGTCATGTCGTATTCAAGCTGATCGATGACAACTTCGGATGCATCCGCAATGATGATCTGATCGCCATCATTATTGAATGATGGGAATGACGTCACCGTAACCACGTTCTGATAGAACGCAAAAAGAGGCGCATTTGTGGTGGAAACCAAGAGAGCGAATTCTCCTGGCCCAATGATGTGCGAACCAACTGTTCCAAACCCCGAAGCATCACCCAATTTCCAGCCCGAAATATCAATGTAATTGGTGCTCGTATTGTACAATTCAACAAATTCTGCTTCTGCCAAATTGACGATCGGAGTTGGGTCGGCCATGAACTCGTTGATCACAACATCACGGTAATTGGCAGGAACCGTTACCACGTAAACGAACGGCTCAGAAACCGTGCTGATGGTGTTTCCCGAAGCATCCTGAATGCCACTTACCGCCAGTTGATATGTGGTTCCATTGGCAAACGTACCCGCAAACTGCAAATGAACGAGGGCAGTGTTGTTACCGTCAAGAGTTGCGCTGTTTGGATTGTTCAATCCTCCATCAGCGGAATAATTCGTCAGCAATTCGGCAGATGCCTGGGTGACCGGTTCGCTGAAAAGTACATCCAAAGTAGAGGAAGACGTTACAGTCACCGAAACCAACGTTGGCGGGGTAACATCCAGAATGTAATCTCCAAAATAGATGTCATCGTAGTAAAAATTGGCAGCATTGCTACTTGTGTAAACACATACCATTCCGAGATTGCTCGATGTTGCTAGCGCATTATTGGAACCGCTGGCGTGTGGAATAAAATCATACCCAGAATTGTCGTCAATATCAATAGACCAAAGGCCAGCACCGTCCCTTCTCACTCTGATCCGCATCTCGAAGCTTCCCGCTATCAGACCATCCGTTCCGCGGCAAACCGAAGTATTAACACCAGCATTGGAATAGAATAGTTCGATGGCATCATTGCTTCCAGATTCACCGAACTGAAGAAAATAACCCTGATTTGAAGCGGAAGTCGGGTCGCTTTCTGAACTGACAAGCCAAAATCTACCATAGTTATTGGATGATCCGCTCAGACTATGTTTGATCCAAAATTGCCATTCCTTTGAGTCCAGTGAGATTGAACTGAAGGTTGTGGTCAAATGAGATATGTCTGCGCCTGTGGGAGCCGTATTGTTCAGATGCAACTGGTTGGATGAGTTGACTTCAAAATGACCTGTGATGCCCGTCCACGTTGGATTTCCAGTAAAGTCACCATCTTCAAAATCATCACTCACCTGAGCAATGCACTGCGTTCCAAGCGCGGTTAAAACAACTGAGAAAACGAACAGCTTAATGTACGTCATGGCTTCTTATTGGCTTCAAGGCCGTGGGTAAATATAGTACATTTGAATCCCGTTAAATTTTACCCTTTCGTTAGCTATTTATGAGACTTGCTGTTGTGGGTGCCACCGGTTTGGTTGGCAGAGAAATGCTTCGTGTCCTCGAAGAGAGAAATGTTCCGATAACCGAAATGCTTCCCGTTGCCTCGGAAAACTCCGTTGGTAAACTGGTTGAGTTCAAGAGAGAAGAGTTTAAGGTTCTTGGGATGAAACAGGCCATTTCACTCCGCCCAGATTTCGCACTTTTCTCTGCAGGCGGTTCAACTTCCTTGGAGTGGGCTCCCAAGTTTGCTGAATTGGGGACAACCGTGATTGACAATTCCTCGGCTTGGAGAATGGATCCAAATGTGCCACTTGTTGTTCCGGAGGTGAACGGAACTCTTGCCAAAAGAGCCAGAATAATTGCAAACCCCAACTGCAGCACCATTCAGTTGGTGGTTGCTTTGTACCCGCTTCACCTGAAGTTCGGTTTGGACAGGGTGGTGATAAGCACATATCAATCAGTGACCGGCACGGGCAAGAAAGCGGTTCAACAACTCGAAGAGGAAGAATCAGGGGCGGTGGCATCGGACCCGGCCTACAAATTCCCGATTCACCGGAATTGCATTCCACATTGTGATGTTTTTTTGGAAAATGGCTATACAAAAGAGGAAATGAAGTTGGTCAATGAAAGCCGCAAGATCATGGGAATTCCAGATTTGAAAGTCACCGCCACGGCCGTTAGGGTCCCTGTTGTCGGGGGCCATTCGGAGTCGGTAAACATCTCGTTCAAAAATCCGATCTCTTTGGAAGGTGTAGTTGATGTTTTGAAAACCGCTAAAGGCATTGCGCTGTTGAACGATTCCAGCAAGTTTCAATATCCAATGCCGTTGATTACCCACGGAAAGGACGAGGTTTATGTTGGGCGTATTAGGATTGACGAAAGCCAGCCCAACACCGTCAATCTTTGGATTGTGGCTGACAACCTTAGGAAGGGGGCGGCTACGAACGCTGTTCAGATTTTGGAAGGGCTGCTTTAAATGTATTTTCCTCTAAATGGAAAATTAAGCATCACCTAGAACCTGTCAAGACCATACAATGGCGCGAACTATACTCGTCCTAATTGATTGGACGACTGTGATTCCTAACCGAATTCACCTAGATCACATTGAATAAACCTTCACTGTGAGCGTTATTTCCAGAGAGCATCGGAACATTTAAACTTCCCGCAGTATTCAGATCCAAGATTTTTTAATTCATGCTGCAATTATCATAAGTTATTAACTTAGCCTACTGTTTAAAATCGATTTGACATGTCCAACGTTCTATCATCAGTCATTATCTGCTTCTGTTTGTTCAAATCCGTGTTTAACCTTCATGGCCAGGGATTGGTAAATCAATCTTCCCTGACAGTTGAACCTGGGGCTCGGTTATTTGCCCTTACGAGTGTTTCAAACACGGGGTCAATCAGCAATTCAGGTGAGGTATTGGTTTCTGGCAATTTCAGTAACACTGGTTCTCCAGATATATATGGGCTGGTGACCCTCAAGGGCTCAGGTAGTCAGTCAATATCTGGTAACACCAACTTCCGGGACACCTTGAAGGTGGATAAGTCCGGAGGGGTTGCAACAGTATCCTCGGGCCAAACAAACGTTCATGATATTTTGCGTTTAGCAAACGGCACAATCAATGCTAACAATAACCTAGTGATTGCTTCCACTGTGACTGGTACTGGACTCGTTGATGATTTTTCTCATCCTTCCTTCAACGGAGTTGTTTCTGGTAACCTGAGGGTTCAGAGACTTATCACGGGGGTTTCTGGCGTACACTACATTGGATCTGCGGTCAACAGCCCAGACATTGCAACGCAGTTGAGCGAGTTGAACCCGTTCGGACCTAATGGTGCTCAAGTATTGCCCGCCCCAGATTGCAATCCAAACCAACTGTACTTCGGTTCTCCGTATGGAGCGATTTTCGAATGGCACGAGAATGGCCCATTTCCCGGGCCTTCTGGCTGGGCCCCAACGTGTCCTCAGTGGGGTTGGCACGTTCGAAGTTCAGGAACATTGACCAATGGACGTGGATATTCGGTCAATGCCAGTAGTGGTTTAACGATCGAAGTGGCTGGTTCGGCCAATACATCGGAAGTAACAACTGTGAACTATGCTGGTCTCGGTGTTTCAAATTCAGTTCCTGATGCTGGGGGGTGGCATCTTGTAAGTAATCCGTTCCCATCTCCCATTTTATGGTCGTTGTCGAACTATTTGAATTATATCAATGGAAATATTTCAGGGGGCATTGCCTTTTGGCAAACAAGTGGTTCTTATGCTGGCACATACCAATCGTTCATCCCTAGTGACAACAAGCAGATCGGTTCGATGCAAGGTTTCTTCATCAGTGTTTTCGGTCCAGATGACTGGGCGATCCCTCAAGAAATGCGCGTTATCGGTGACCCCGCGTTCTACAAGCCGGATTACTCAAATTCCTTTGAAATAATCGTTGAAGGCTCGGGCTATGCAGATAACACGCGTATTCGATTTGGGGCAAGCGGAGAAACAAATGGTTATGACCAGATATGGGATGCGAGAAAATTGCCATCGCGTTATGGTCAACCAACGTTGCTTACCAGACTTAATGACGTTAATTACTCGATTAACTCACTGCCGATCGAAGGACACCCGATGACAGTTCCAATGGATCTTGTGCCTGGAGTTAGCGGAACATTCAAATTCCGTGCTGAGCACCTATCAAGTTTTGATGTTGAGGCCCACGTTTATCTAGAAGACCTTAAGGTTGGTAAAATTCAAGAACTCACGGTGAATCCTATTTACGAATTCACAGCTGATGAAAACGATGATGCTGATCGTTTTCTTCTTCATTTTAGATTGAATGGTGAAGAACCAATGTATACGGGGGATGATATCCTGATGTATGCAAACAATGGAAGTGCTTACGTTTTCCTTCCTGAATTTGATGGAAAAGCACAGTTTGACGTTTTCAATGCGTTGGGAGAGCTCGTATACACTAAATCCAACCTGTACGAAGGCAAGAACACATACGATCTGAGCCAGTTGGCTACTGGAGCGTATGTATTCAGGCTGATGGTAAATAACAAACCTATCAGCAAGAAGGTTATCCTTTAATCACCGTAAGGAAATTGAATAGGGCCACTCGTTTTTGAGTGGCCCTTTTTATTTTAGCTAGATGGACATTGGACTAGGTCACTGGTATTTTGCTGGAGCATTTATTATTGCCTTCCTGATTGCAATGGTAATTGCTTACCGTGATGATATCCGCAAAACGCCCGACCTGTTCAAGGGCGCATCAGTCATACTCTTAGTTGTTGTTTTCTCTCTGATGCTGATGATCGTACTGAAGATTCTTTCACGCTAGAGAAAACCGTTAGATCAGGATATTAACAATCGTTGTTCAGAAGAGTCGAGCGCATCACATTAAGGTAATGGTCTAAACCAATTAACATTGAGTTAAAATCGACCCCATGGTATTAACTGTTGCCCTTTTCGCTTCTGTTTTGGCTTCTTATATATATTTCCTCATGAAAGAGGAGATTGCGTAAGCCTACTGCAGAAGGAATTTCTTCTGAAAAAGAATTATAAAGCCCATTCCCACAGTAATGGAAGAATCGGCAATGTTGAACACCGGCCGAAAGAACAGATAATGCTCATTGGACCAAATGGGGAACCATTCTGGGAAATGTCCTTCGATGATCGGGAAATACAGCATGTCGACCACCCTTCCGAACAACATCGGTGCATAACCACCATCAACAGGAAAAACCTCTGCAACCTGACCAAAACTTTCGCTGAAGATCAGTCCGTAAAACGTGCTGTCAACGATGTTTCCCAGTGCGCCAGCAAATACGAGAGATATCGCCACCGGAACTATCACGGAAGTAGAACGAACTGCGTATTTGAACAAATAATAACCAATTCCAGCAACGGCAATCATCCGGAATACACTTAGGGCCAACTTTCCATAATCCCCACCGAACTCCATTCCGAATGCCATACCGACATTCTCGGTAAAATGAATAATGAACCAATCCGCCACATGGATTTCCTGACCAAGCATCATGTGGGTTTTTACCCACAATTTAAATCCTTGATCGGCAAGAAGAACAGCCAAAATGATGGCAAGCGATTTCTTCACTCTGTTCAGAACGAGTATTACCCTTGTGCGTTCTTGGCTTCGATGCTAAGAGTTGCGTGAGGGACAATTCGTAGCCTTTCCTTCGCTATCAGCTTTCCTGTCTGACGGCAAATTCCGTAGGTTCCATTCTGAATGCGAACCAATGCATTCTCCAAGTTCTGAATGAACTTCTGTTGGCGTGCCGCCAACTGATTGATCTCTTCGCGAGAAAGCACCTCAGACCCTTCATCCAAGAGTTTAAATGTCGGTGATGTATCATCCGTTCCGTGGTCATCCTTATGAGAAAGTTGATCGACCAACAATTGAAGGTCTTCCTTAGCTTTTGTGAGTTTCTCGTTTATGATGCCGCGAAATTCTTCGAGTTCTTCTTTGGAATAGCGTGTCTTTTCTGACATGTTCGTAAAATTTAATTCAATGTAATGATATTAATTCGGGTGGTTAACTCACCCACCAATTCTACTGTTATGGCTTCAGGGTTGTTGATGACCGGTACAAGTTTGAGGGTTTCGGCCAACGTTTCTGCACAAATATATCCAAGATTGGCTGACACGGCCGTATTCAACGGGCCAGCATCCAACACCTCCACGGCAATGCGATCCGTAACCTCCAAACCTTTGTCCTTACGAAGGTTCTGAATTCGATTCACCAGTTCTCTGGCCAAGCCTTCCTGCTCCAATTCTGGTGTAATAGTTAGGTCAAGCGCCACGGTAACGCCTCCTTCAGACGCAACAGCCCAACCTGGAATATCCTTGGAAAGGATCTCGACATCTTCCAACGTCAGATGGATCGAACTTCCATCAACATTGATGCTGAACAATCCCCATGATTCCAGCTTCGAAATGTCGGCCTGCCCCATCTTCCCAACTTCCGCAGCTATCTGCTTCATCTGTTTGCCATACTTCGGACCAAGCGTTTTGAAATTAGGCTTGATGGTCTTTTCGATGATTCCGGCAGATTGACCCAAGTACTCAATCTCCTTAACGTTCACTTCTGAAAGCACCAAGCTTTCAACCGCGCGCAACTGTCGTTCGAACTTCTCATTCATGACAGGAACCATCAGTTTCGCCAGCGGTTGACGTACCCGATGCTTTTCCTTCTTACGGATACTCAGGACAAGCGAGGTTACTTTCTGGGCGATTTCCATTCTTTCCTCAAGATCGATGTCAATTGCCGATTTATCCGCAACTGGCATTTTCGCCAAGTGAACAGATTCTGAACCGTCATTTCCTGTTACAGTATTCAAGTCAGAGAACAAACGTTCGGCATAAAATGGTGCGATAGGGCTCATCAACTTCGCGATGACGTCCAAACAGGTGTAAAGCGTCTGATAAGCTGATGATTTGTCTTTGGATGGTTCGCCTTTCCAGAATCTTCTTCTGCACAAGCGGACGTACCAATTACTCAGGTTTTCGTTCACGAACTCCTGTATAGCACGACCAGCTTTCTTCGGCTCGTACTCTATGTAGTGCTCATCCACCTCCGCGATCAGCGAGTTGAGTTTCGACATGATCCAGCGGTCGATCTCAGGCCGTTCTGACACAGGAACTTCCGCTTCGCTGAAATCATAACCGTCAATGTTCGCGTAAAGCGCGTAGAAACCGTAGGTGTTGTAAAGCGTTCCGAAGAACTTGCGCTGCACTTCTGCAATTCCCTCAATGTCGAATTTGAGGTTATCCCAAGGCTCTGCGTTGGTGATCATATACCAGCGAGTGGCATCTGGGCCATACTGCTTCAATGTCTCGAACGGATCGACAGCATTGCCCAATCGCTTGGACATCTTTTGCCCATTCTTATCCAACACAAGGCCGTTGGAAACCACATTCTTGTAAGCCACCGAATCAAAGCACATGGTCGCAATGGCGTGCAGTGTAAAAAACCAACCGCGCGTCTGATCTACTCCTTCGGCAATGAAATCGGCTGGATAGTAGCTCTTGCCATCGATCAACTCCTTGTTCTCGAACGGATAATGCAACTGCGCATACGGCATGGCACCTGAATCGAACCACACATCGATAAGGTCCATTTCACGGTTCATCGGTTTGGCTGACTCAGAAACCAGCACAATATCATCCATGTATGGACGGTGCAGATCGAATGTCTTGTAATTCGCCTCATCCATGTTGCCAACCGCAAATCCAGCCAATGGATTTGAAGCCATTACACCAGCTGCAACCGCTTTCTCACATTCAGCCTTCAATTCTTCAACCGAACCAATGCATTTACGCTCAGCCTTATCTTCTGTTGACCAGATCGGCAATGGAATTCCCCAGAAACGTGAACGTGACAGGTTCCAGTCCTGAAGGTTTTCCAACCAGTTGCCGAAACGGCCCGTTCCTGTGCTTTCCGGTTTCCAGTTGATGGTCTTGTTAAGTGCAATCAAACGGTCTTTCGCTTCAGTTGTGCGCACAAACCACGAATCCAGCGGATAGTACAGCACGGGTTTGTCCGTTCGCCAGCAATGTGGGTAGCTGTGGACGTATTTCTCCACACGGAAAGCCTTGTTCTCCTCCTTCAGTTTGATGGCAATACGCTCATCAACCGATAGGTAATTGTCTCTTCCCTGCTTCTTGGTTTCCGCCACAATCTCCTCATCCGTGTAATACTCGGCCTTCACGTATTCGCCAGCAAAATCCGTCACTTCTGGACGGAAACGTCCTTGCAGATCCACCAGTGGAACCATGTTTCCTTGACCGTCATCCACCAGCATGGCACCAACACCCGCAGCTTTCGCTACGCGGGCATCATCCGAACCAAACGTTGGCGCTATATGCACAATCCCAGTACCATCTTCAGTCGAAACGAAATCTCCTGCAATCACGCGGAATCCTTCACCGTCAGGCTGGGCATAAGGCAGCAACTGCTCGTATACTGTTCCAACCAATTCAGAACCTTTGAACTCAGCAACAACCTGATATGGAATCTTCTTATCTCCTTCCTGATAATCCTCCAATGCCAACTCGGCATTTTCAGCCTTGAACCACTTTCCGACAAGATCCTTTGCCAACACCACCACAACAGGAGCTGAAGTGTACTGATTGAAGGTCTTCACCGCCACATAGTTGATGTTCTCACCAACGGCCAAAGCTGTGTTCGATGGCAGCGTCCAAGGAGTGGTCGTCCAAGCCAAAATGTAAACCCCTCCCCGACCCTCCCCCGAGGGGAGGGAGTTCACTGCACCTCGCAGCGTCTCCAAAAGTTGCGGACTTCCCCCTCCTTGGGAGGGGGTCAGGGGGAGGTAGAACTGCGCCACCACCGTAGTATCCTTCACATCACGGTAGGTTCCAGGTTGGTTCAACTCGTGCGAACTCAAGCCCGTTCCCGCCTTGGGTGAATATGGCTGAATGGTGTAGCCCTTGTACAGCAATCCCTTGTCGTACAGGTTCTTAAGCAGCCACCAAACGCTCTCAATGTACTTGTTGTCGTAGGTCACATACGGGTCGTCCATATCCACCCAGTACCCGATCTTGCGGGTCAGGTCGTTCCAAACGTCCGTGTATTTCATTACCGCTTTGCGGCACGCCTCGTTGTATTCGGCAATAGTGATGGTCTTGCCGATGTCCTCCTTGGTGATACCCAATTCCTTCTCCACACCCAGCTCAATAGGCAGGCCGTGCGTATCCCAACCTGCTTTTCGCTTCACTTGGTAGCCTTTGAGTGTGCGGTAACGGCAGAAAATATCCTTGATGGTACGCGCCATCACGTGGTGAATGCCCGGCATGCCGTTGGCCGATGGCGGCCCCTCGTAAAACACGAAAGGCTCATTGCCTTCGCGGGTCTCAATACTCTTCCTGAAAATGTCGTTCTGCTCCCAGAACGCAAGCACCTCATCCGCCACTTCGGGCAGGTTCAATTGCTTGTATTCCGCGTACTTCTTGGCCATCGTTTTTTCCAAAAGGAGCGCGAAGATAAGAAGTAGAAAACGGATAGCGAACGCTAAATGGTCGCAATCACTTTAAGTTCAATGGCAATAGGTGTTGGCAAACAAATGATCTCTACCGTGGTGCGGCACGGCAGGTTGTCTTTGAAATACTCGGCATACACACGGTTGTATGTCTTGAAATCGTCCTTCATGTTGGTAAGGAAAACGGTCACGTCCACGATTTTGTCCCAACTGGAGCCCGAATCCTCCAGAATCATCCGCACATTATTGAAAACCGAGTGGCATTGCTTCTCAATGTCGTACGAAACGATGTTGCCGTCATCGTCCAATTCCACGCCTGGAATTTTCTTGGTGCCGCGTTCTCTAGGCCCAACGCCCGAAAGGAAAAGCAGGTTGCCCACTTTTCGAGCATGTGGATAAAGGCCAACAGGTTCGGGGGCACGGCCAGAATCGATCTTAGAAGCGTCCATCTCAGAAGAAGTTTCGTCAAATATAATGATGCGGAATGCCTTCATCCGTCCTTACACGACCAACGCAAGGGGTCGAAAATGATACATTTGCCCTGCTTCATAAGGCAACTTCATGGCTCAACGAACGGGAATACTGGTGATCGGTGCCTCTGGGCAGATCGGAACAGAACTGGTAATGGCACTCCGAACGCGGTTCGGGCATCAAAATGTGGTGGCGTCTGACATCAAAACGGCCGCAGACGAAGTTTTACAGAGTGGTCCGTTTGAGCAATTGGACGTATTGGATAGAGAACGCCTTCTTCAGATCGTGAAGCAATACAACGTTGGACAGGTTTATCTACTTGCTGCGTTGCTGTCGGCCACGGCCGAACAGAAGGTAATGCCCGCGTGGAACCTGAACATGTACGGTCTATTCTACGTGCTTGAGCTCGCCCGCGAAGGCCACGTTGATAAGGTCTATTGGCCAAGTTCCATAGCTGTTTTCGGACCAACCACACCAAAGCTGAATACGCCACAAGCCACCATAATGGAGCCGACTACGGTGTATGGCATCAGCAAATTGGCGGGTGAGCGCTGGTGCGAATACTATTTCAATAGGTACGGAGTTGACGTTCGTAGTTTGCGCTACCCAGGACTTATCGGTTACAAGAGCGACCCGGGCGGTGGCACAACCGATTATGCTGTGGACATTTTTCATAAGGCGGCACATGGTCAACCATACGAATGCTTCCTTTCTGAGAACACGCGCCTGCCCATGATGTACATGCCCGATGCCATCAAAGCAACCATCGGCATCATGGGTGTTGAGGCGGAAAAGGTCAAAATACGGTCCAGCTACAATCTTTCAGGGTTCGATTTCACTCCTGTTGAGTTGGCCTTATCCATTCAAAATCATTTACCCGAGTTCACCGTAAGTTACAAACCCGATTTCCGGCAGGCCATTGCCGATAGTTGGCCGAGTTCTATTGACGATTCTCGCGCCAGAGATGACTGGGGCTGGAAGAACGATTACTCGTTGGAAATGATGACCGCAGACATGCTGCAACATCTGACCGAACAGGTCAATTGAAAAACGTGTAACGGATGTCGAAGTCGAGGTCGAACGTGTCGATGAACATGTCAATGTCCTCCTGAATACCGTCATCGTCCTCCTCAAATTCCCAAATAACCTTTACATCATATCCCTTCGCCTTCACCCTCACAAGGCCCGAAAGCAGTTCGGCCATGGCTTTGGTAGTCGATGAATTATAGTACTCGAGCCGAATGTGTACGGTACGGATTGGCGTATCCGTTTCCTGCAGAGACTTGAACCTAAGAATGATCGGGTCGAAGAAGTCCATTCCCTCCTCAGGGTACGACCGACCCTCCAATTTCAACAGACTTTCCTGTCCGTCTAGCACCACGCTTGGTGTGCGGTCTGTAGCTTCAATGGTCCATCGCTCCATGGTAGGTCAAAAGTAATCATCGCATCTTTACACGATTGACAAACATCTGGAAACAAAATCTGAAAACAACAGTATAAAGCCTTCAAATGTGGCGTTTGGAAATGTTCTGTAAGAGGTCTTTCACTTCGGTTTTGTTCAGCTTGGTGATGTTTGCAACGGCATTCGGACAAGGTTTTGAGATTGAGAAAGGTGACACCATCAATAGGCGTGATGCCAGCAACCAGAAACAAGGCTGGTGGAAAATCTACAACAATGATGGAAAGTTCATGGGCTATGAGACCAACCAGCTGGTGGAGGAAGGCGAATACCTGAACAACAAGAAGACCGGGGTTTGGACCAAATACTACCCCAACGGCAACAAAAAGCATGAATTGACCTTCGCCAACAACGTTGCGAACGGTTACGCCAAGATCTACTACCGGAACGGCCAACTTCAGGAAGAAGGAATCTGGAAAATGAATGTTTGGGCCGGAGACTACAAATACTATTTCGAGAATGGGAATTTGAAATACGAATGGACCTACAACTCATCGGGTAAACGCGAGGGGCAGCAGAAGTATTATCATGAGAATGGAATGCTGATGTACTTGGGCGATTGGAAGGATGGAAAAGAAGCTGGTGAACTCGTTGAGTATTACGAGGATGGAAGCATCCGGGCCAAAAGGTATTTCAATGCCGGAACCATCATTCCAGAAAAGACCGTTGACTTGGTTCAGGGAAAAGCATTTGACGAGAATGTGAAGAAATACAGCGGAAAAGCCGGCCCGAAACAATTGGGACGTGGCGAGATCGTAGACGGATTCAACAAACTCATGAATCCGGATGGAACCGTTTCCAAAGAAGGGACCTTCAAAGACAAAAAGCTTGTTGATGGCAAGGTTTACGTTTACGAGAACGGAAAACTGGTGCGCACGCTCAACTACCAAGGCGGCAAGAAGGTGGGCGAAGAGGCTGTTCGCTGATCCTTAAACCTATCTTTGCGGCTTACCTGTTTGAACCAATGAGCAGTAAGCTACACTTCTACAACACCATTACGCGCTCGAAAGAGCTGTTTGAACCGCTCAGCCCGCCCTTTGTTGGCATGTACGTTTGCGGCCCAACAGTATATGGCGATGCTCATTTGGGCCATGCCCGCTCTGCTATCACATTCGATATTGTTTACCGTTACCTGAAACACCTTGGGTTCAAGGTCAGGTACGTGCGAAACATTACAGATGTCGGTCATTTGGAGAACGATGCCGACCACGGTGAAGACAAGATCGCCAAAAAGGCACGTTTGGAAAGGCTGGAACCCATGGAAGTGGTGCAGTACTACAAGGACCGCTACCACAAGGATATGGATGCGTTGAACAACAACCGCCCTTCCATTGAGCCTCAGGCATCCGGCCATATCATTGAGCAGATAGCGATGACCCAAGAACTGCTCGACAACGGATACGCTTACGTTTCGAACGGGTCGGTGTATTTCGATGTACAGAAGTTCGCGCAGAAGTTCGATTACGGAAAACTGTCTGGCCGCAAGATCGAAGACCTCCAATCGAATACTCGCGACCTCGATGGGCAGGACGAGAAACGCAGTGCGCTAGACTTTGCCCTTTGGAAAAAGGCCTCGCCAGAGCACATCATGCGTTGGCCATCGCCTTGGAGCGATGGTTTTCCCGGATGGCACATCGAATGCTCGGTCATGAGCAGCAAGTATCTGGGCACCACTTTCGACATTCATGGTGGCGGAATGGACCTTCTGTTTCCGCATCACGAATGTGAGATTGCGCAGTCGGTCGGTTCTACGGGTCATGAACCTGTAAAGTATTGGCTTCACAATAACATGATCACGCTCAACGGCCAGAAAATGGCCAAGTCGCTGGGCAACACCATCATGCTGCACGAGTTCTTCTCGGGTGAACACAAGTTGTTGGAGAAGGCCTACGACCCACTCACCATCCGATTCTTCATTCTTCAAGCTCATTACCGTAGCACGCTCGATTTTGGCAACGAGCCTTTGCAAGCGGCCGAAAAGGGTTACGCGAAACTGAAGAATGCGCACGAACTGATCGGCAATCTGAACCTGAATTGGTCCTCAGCCAATACGTCAAACACCGAACGTCTCAACGATTGGGAAACGCGCTTGGCCGATGCCATGAACGATGACCTGAACACCGCGCTGACCATTGCAACACTGTTCGAGTTGGCATCATTTGTCAATGCTTTGAAGAACGGACAGGAAAAAACAATTCCATCCAAGGAAGAGTTCAGCCGTTTCGGTGCTTTGTTCAATGTGTATTTCGATGATGTGCTTGGATTGGGTTCTGAAAGAACGGATTCCCGAAGTGCCGAAGTGCTGGATGACGTTATGCAACTGCTGCTTCGCATACGCAACACGGCCAAGTTGAACAAGGATTACGCAACCTCAGACACCATACGCAACGAGCTGAAATTGATGGGAATAAGCATTATGGACAGTAAAGATGGCAGCGACTGGCAGTTGGAGTCGTAACGGTGCCATTGGCATCATTGTGCCGATGCTCCTTTTCGGGTGTCGCTCAGGGTCATATCAAGGGCCTGAGGTTGAGTTGCGTCCATGCCCTGATTTCAATGCCGATTCCGCATTTTCATACATTGAAACTCAGGTGGATTTCGGCCCGCGAGTGCCCAGCACAGCAGCACACGATACATGCGGTGATTTTCTTGTAGCGAAACTGATTGATTTTGGTGCTTCGGTAACAGAACAGGTCGACACAGTGAACTCTTATCAGGGTCGAAAACTCCCACTGCGCAATATCATCGGGTCGTTCAATCCAACTGCCGAAAAGCGGATATTACTTGCCGCCCATTGGGACACGCGCCCATTTGCCGATCAGGATACGGAACGCAAAGACGAACCGATACTCGGTGCCAATGATGGCGCCAGTGGTGTGGCGGTACTGCTCGAGATGGCGCGGTGTATTCAGCAGCAAAGTCCTTCCGTTGGTGTAGATATTGTGTTTTTTGACCTTGAGGACCAAGGTATTCCAGCCTATGAATCAGCAGTGACTGGCGATGAATATTACTTCTGCTTGGGTTCACGTTACTGGTCGGAACACCTGAATGGTTACTCCGCTTCATTTGGAATACTTCTCGACATGGTAGGTGCCAAAAACGCACGTTTCACGCTGGAAGCAACTTCAATGGAACGAGCCTCAGAACAGATGCGCCATGTTTGGGACATAGGCAATCAGTTGGGTTACGAAGAGCGATTCGTTTACAACCTCACTCCCGGTGTGATCGATGACCACTACTACATCAACCGCAGCACCGAAATTCCAACCCTCAATATCATTCACAACGATAACACTCGTACCTCAACGTTCTGGCCCGCGTGGCATACTCATGCTGATGACGTTTCGCAAATTGACCGCAGCACGTTGAAAGCGGTCGGGCAAACCGTGGTTCAAGTTGTTTACAACCAGCAGTAAGGGAGTTGGAAACACCGTTCTTTTCCATCATCACACCAACATATAACCGAGAACGGTTTCTGGCCTCATGTATCGAGAGTGTTCAAGCGCAATCATATCGGAATTATGAGCACATCATAATAGATGATGGTTCTGTTGACGGAACGGAACAATTGGTGCAATCTTACCAAAAATCCGACCCAAGCATCGTTTACATAAAACAAGAGAACAAGGGTCGAAGCACTGCGCGCAATGTTGGTATTGCCGCAGCCAAGGGTTCATACGTGTGTTTTTTGGACAGTGATGATGTTTGGCTTGAAGGTCACCTTCAAACGTTACATAAATTCACTTCGAACGCAGTTGAACCAGCGTTTTTTCACACCGGTCTCATCTGGTTTTACGATGATGGTAAGCCCGACCAAAATGTGATCTATCAAGATAGAACGCGTTTCTATTCGAATGTGGAATATGTCATGGCGAATGAATTTGCACCTGACTGCGTGTGTATCACACGCAATACTCTTTCGTCAAACGGATTCAATGCCAACCTTTTCATCAACGAAGACATTGAACTTTGGGCACGGATTGCTGCCAAGTATCCGGTCATTTCGATTCCCGAGTATACGGCAAAACTCAGGGTTCATGCTGGGAACACCGACAAAGCGACCGTTGATAGTATAACTCCACGGAAGCACGCACTTCGAACGATTCTTCAGAACAGTTCCGTGCGGACGAAACTATCAAAACCATTTGTACGCGACCGAAAGCGGGGGCTTGACGAACTTCAGATCCGGCACTACGAATCATCTGGCCAGCGCCTGCCCCTTGCCATCGAATCTTTCAAGTTTATTCTGAAATATCCTGACAACCCACGGAATGCCGCCAAACTCGTGACCATTCTTTACAACCTCCCCGGAGGGCGGGTGTTAAAAAGCGTTATAGCCGCAATGAAGAAAAAGCCTGTTGAGTAATTTAGCGGGCCGCTTGTCAGATAGCCTCGTCATAATACCCACGTACAACGAAAAGGAGAACGTCCAACGGATGATCCGTACCGTAATGGGGTTGTCCAAAGATTTTCATCTGCTGATCATTGATGATGGTTCGCCAGACGGTACCGCCAGACTGGTCAAAGAGTTGATGCCAGAATTCAGCGGCCGATTGTTCATCGAAGAACGGACCGGAAAACTCGGGCTGGGCACCGCGTACATTCATGGATTCAAGTGGGCCTTGAAACGCAACTACCAGTTCATCTTCGAAATGGACTGCGATTTCTCGCACAATCCTGAAGACCTGGTGAAACTGTATGATGCAGCCGTCAGCGAACCGGCCGATCTTGTCATTGGTTCGCGCTATATAAAAGGTGTGAACGTGGTGAATTGGCCAATGGGCCGCGTGCTGATGAGCTATTACGCATCAGCGTACGTGAGATTCATTACTGGAATGACCATAAGGGACACCACTGCCGGATTCAAATGTTACCGCAGAGAGGTGCTTGAAACCATCCCGTTGGATGGCGTGAAATTTTTCGGTTATGCCTTCCAAATTGAAATGAAATTTCTGGCTTGGAAGTATGGATTCAGCATCCTTGAAGTGCCGATCATCTTCACAGACCGCACGGCAGGCGAATCGAAAATGAGCTCAGGAATTTTCAAGGAGGCCATATTCGGTGTATTGCAAATGCGCTGGAAAAGCCTCTTTACCAAATACGATAGGCAATGAACCCAACGATTATCAAAGGCGCAACGGTTGTAAACGAAGGCGTAAGCCGCGTGCAGGACCTGCTTATCGAAAACGGTAGAATTGCGCGTATTGATGGTTCCATTTCAACCAAAGCAGCAGCCACAGAACTGTATGCTGATGGCCTTCTTTTGATTCCCGGAGTGATTGACGATCAAGTGCATTTTCGCGAACCTGGACTCACCAACAAAGCCGACCTCTTCACAGAATCGAGGGCAGCAGTGGCCGGAGGCATCACCACCTACATGGAAATGCCGAACACGGTTCCGAATACCCTGACACAGGAACTGCTACAGCAGAAATACGACCGCGCTGCTCAAGTGTCGTTGGCCAACTACTCGTTCTTCATGGGTGCATCCAACGACAATTTGGATGAGGTATTGAAAACAGATGGCAGGAATGTTTGCGGCATCAAGATCTTCATGGGCTCTTCCACCGGCAATATGTTGGTTGACAACGAATCCACATTGGATGGCATCTTCCGAGAGTGTCCGTTGCTAATTGCCACGCACTGTGAGGACGAGGCAACAGTAAGAACCAACACGGAGCGTTTCCGCCAAATGTATGGCGATGACATTCCGATGTCTGCCCACCCGCTTATCCGTGACGTGGAGGCCTGTTACCTTTCATCATCCAAAGCGGTTGAGCTTGCCAAAAAGCACGGAACCCGCCTTCATATTCTGCACATAAGCACCGAAAAGGAGACACATCTGTTCGATAATTCGTTGCCGTTGGCCAAGAAGCGCATCACAGCGGAGGCTTGCATCCATCACCTTACGTTCAACGATTCGATGTACGAAACAAAGGGTTCGCTTTTGAAGTGGAACCCGGCCGTGAAGACCGAAGCTGACCGCCAAGGCGTTTTCAAAGCGCTGTTGGACGACCGCATCGATATTATTGCTACTGACCACGCGCCCCACACGTGGGAAGAAAAACAGAACCCGTATTTCAAAGCGCCATCGGGCGGACCGCTGGTTCAACATGCATTGCCCGCCATGATGGAGCATGTGAAAAACGGTGCGCTGACCATTGAAAAGATGGTCGAGAAAATGTGCCACGCCCCGGCCATTTGCTTCCAGTTGCAGGAACGCGGTTTTTTGCGCGAGGGCTATTTTGCCGACATGGTGCTCATCAACCCGAATGCAAGTTGGACCGTTGCCAAGGAGAACATCCTTTACAAATGCGGGTGGTCTATTTTTGAGGGAACCACCTTCCGCTCTTCGGTCAAACATGTGTTTGTGAACGGCCATTTGGCCTACTCGAACGGTGTTCTGAACGATTCCACGCTGGGCCAACGTGTGACCTTTGACCGATGAGCCGTTTCGCAATCTATCTGGCCCTTTCTGTCATTCTCCTCTCGTCATGTGAGGAAAAGAAGACAACTCCGCCAAATGTGCTGGGCGAGGATGAAATGGTGAACATCATGATGGACATGCACTTGGTGGAAACGGCTTACAACCTGAAACTCACTGAAAACGATTCGGCCTACCAAAGCCAGTTTGCGGCCATTTTTGTATCGCACAACACCACGAAGGCCGCTTACGACAGCAGCCTGTATTACTACGCCACACAGACCGACCGCATGGACAAGATCTATGATCAGATGCTGGAAAAGCTGTACGAACTGGAAACCGAGGTCAATCCTGGCGAGAAGCACTGATGCCGTGGTCGCGCAGAAAACTGGCACACACCAATTCAATGCTGTCATCGAGTGCTGTGAATTTGAATTCGGGCAACTGATTCAACAACTTCGAATTGTCGTATCGGTTCAGCTGCACGGCATGATGGGCTGTTTCCTTTGTGATGAACGGCTTTTTACCCGTAATGGCACTCATCACCTTCTCCGCTCTCCACGTCATTTCCGTTAAGAAAGGTGTGGCCTCTATTCTTGGTGGACGTTTTCCCATTCGCTCAGCCACCTTTCCGAAAAAGTCTTTGAACAGCACATTTTCGGCCCCTACAATGAACCGCTCGTTCTGCACACCCGAATCCATCAGCAACACCATCGCTTCTGCCACATCCCGAACGTCAACAAAACAATTGCCTCCACGGGTGTAGAACGGAAGCCCTTTCCATGCCCGTTTGAACATGGCCCCGGTGCTTTGGCTCCAATCGCCCGGTCCGATAATGAGTGAAGGGTTCACGATGAAGGCGTTCAACCCTTCTACCGTGGCGCGCCAAACCTCCATCTCCGCCTCATATTTGCTCACGGCATAGGCGGAATTGTACTTGCCGCTCTTCCATTCACAATTTTCATGGATCATTTTTTCCGAGCCATCTCTACCAATGGCTGCAACCGAGCTCACATGGCAAAGCCGAATCTGCGGATCATCTGAACACAGATTGAGCACATTAATGGTTCCATCCACGTTCACTTTGCGCATGTGTTCTTCCTCTTTTGGAATGAACGACACACTTGCTGCACAATGATAAACCTGACTCACGCCCACAAACGCATCCTGCAAGGCCGGCAGATCAAGCACATCGGCTTCGACCCACTCGATGCGGGCCAGAAACGAGGATGGATCGGAATGATAGTATTTGAAAATGTCGGTCACCGCATCGCGTTTCGCTTCCGAGCGATAGAGTGCTCTCACCGCGTTTCCCTTTTCGGTCAGATGCAGCAGCAAATGCGAGCCCAACAGTCCAGTTCCTCCCGTTACTAAGATCATGGGTCAAAAATAGGATGTCGGCCCGAAGAGAGGCTTGACATGCGGCAATCCTATACTGACTTAGGTCGGAATTGTAAGTGAGCCGGAGCATTACCTTCACAGCAGTGCCCATGCCGACCGTGAGCCTGAAATTGCTGATATTTGGTAGAGAATGATGAATGGGAACATGTTTTCATGGTGGGTCGGCCCTTCGACTTCGCTCAGGACAAGCACCCACCGAATAGACCCCGCCAATCGGCCGTAGCCTCTTGACGGGGTCACCCTCACAAACTATTGTGCATGATGCGATGGGCCTATTCCCTCACCGCTTCTCCAGCAGGAACCAGTCCACCCAGGCATCCACCTGATTGACCGAGGTGGGGCGCAGCAGGATGGTCTGCTCGTCATCGAGCAGGAACATGGTGGGCGTGCCGAACACATGATAGTCCTTTGCAGGATAGGACTCCCACTTGCGCAGGTCGCAGTAGCTGAGGAAGGGCAGCCCAGATGTGAACTCTGCGAACGTTTCGGGGTCATCGTCAAGGCTTATGAGCAGCACATCCACGCCTGCTGCTCACCCTGAAGGAGAAAGAGCGCTTCCTGAACGAGGCCGCTGCCAACAATTGCATCCTGTTCTTCGAGCACGATCCCGTGAATGAATGCTTCACCGTGTGAGTCAAGGAATAGGTGTCCGTCATCTGGACACCTTCCGGCTCAGTGAGCGTTAAGAGTAAAGAGAAAACCCCGCCAACCTTGGGAGGTGACGGGGCTGGCTTTTGGGTGGGCCGGAGCCCACCTACTAATGCGAACGAGCGAAAGACGCTCGCTCGGGCGGGGTGCCGAGGGGCATCAACAGAAAAAGGAGGAAGTGTTTTCTCATGCGGTGGCTGAGGTCAGGTGGTAAAGAACGCAATAAAAGACATAAGTGAGACCTTTCGCAAGAAGACATGATATCTCATTGTCGGATGACCCTATGGCGAATATGGTAGTGCACATGGTCGCAGTGAACGGCAGGTTGTCCATTCTTCGGATAAGGGTAATCGTTTTCGTCAACGGACAAGATTCACATGCCCCACAAACTGTTTCTCCTCACCTTCCCATGTCCTCAATGTAATGATGTAGGAATACACACCGAGCTGCGCCTGCATTCCCTTGTAGGTGCCATCCCAGCCCATGTCACCTTCGCCCTCGAATATCTGCTCGCCCCAGCGGTTGAAAACGAGGAGGCGATGGTCGGTGTAACCCTCTCCCAACCCACGGAACAAATCATTGCGACCGTTGCTGTTGGGCGTGAAGGTGTTGGGGATGTAGAACGTGAATGCCGGACTGACCGTCACTTTGCCCATCGCGGTGTCAGTGCAACCATACCCGGTGGTCACAAGCAACGTGATGTGATAGGTACCCGTATCGCGGTAGGTGTATGAGAAATCGGTATCCGAGGCACGCTGTCCGTCACCGAGCTGCCAGTCGTGTGTGGTCACGTTAGCCGATGAAAGATCGGTGAGAGCAACGGTGGGGTTCACCAGATTCACCTTGTCGGGCCTTACGGTGAAGGCCGCCTCGGGCAACGGGAACACCACCACCTGAGAAAAGGCCGTGTCGGGTGAGGAGCAGCCCTGTGCCGAGGTCACATGGAGGCTCACTTGCAGCGTGTCGGGTGTGATGCCGTCCGCCCCGTTATAGGCGAAAGTCCTCACGGGCGACTGTTCTGTGGCTGAAATATCCTCACCCAATGCCCAGTGCCATTGGTTCACAGCGTAGGGAGGTGCAATGGTGCTCGCATCCCAGAACACCACCTCCAGCGGCTCGCAGCCCGCTGCCGGAAGAACGCTGAACGCAGGCTGTGGCAGGGCGAAGACCTCTACCTGTGCTGTGGCCGCATCGCTGCACCCGTTATTGGTCACTGCCGTGAGCGTTACTGTCTGCACACCGTGCGTGCTGTAAACGTGGGAGGCCTCCGGTGATGCGTAAGCAGTTCCGTCACCCATCTCCCAGCTATGCTGCACAATCACATCGCCCCACTGCTGCTGAACCGCTGATGCCTGTGAGAAGAGTACCGTCTCCGTGAGGCAGTGGTCGCCAGAAGTGACGATGACGGCCTCGGGCAGCGGATGCACCATCGCGACAGTGATGAACGTATCGGCCTTGCAGCCCGCCATGTTGGTCACGGTAAGCAGCGCGCCCTGCGGCCCCGGCTGTGCGAAAAGCACCTGCGGGCTCTGTTGGGCGGAGGTCTGCCCGTCACCGAACACCCATCCCCATTGGGTGAGCGGGTAGGCCGCATCGAAGGTCGAAAGGTCGGTGAACTGGACAATTCCCCCCAAGCAAACGCTGTCGGCAGTGAAATCGGCCATGGGCAGCGGATGGATGACCACCGTTGACGCGGAGGAATCTATGCAGCCATTGTTGCTCCACACAGTGAGCGTGATGTCATAAACCCCTGCCGAGGGAAAGGTCTGGGCTGGTGGCTGCTGCTGGTTTGAGGTCGCTCCGTTGCCGAAGGTCCATTGCCATGCTGCCACATTGCCGCTGCTCACTGCACTGGCATC
>Ga0172367_10001877_pt1 | contig 29690 bp, 35 predicted proteins | sample Lak10m_FD_114542 | JGI IMG/M metagenome (GOLD analysis project Ga0172367, IMG submission 114542) | Freshwater microbial communities from Kabuno Bay, South-Kivu, Congo - kab_022012_10m | ecosystem: Environmental > Aquatic > Freshwater > Lake | place: Democratic Republic of the Congo: South-Kivu...
AATATGTCTGTAATTCCAGCGGCTTCAAGAACTGCACGAACGCCACCACCGGCAATCAAACCTGTGCCAGGTGTAGCTGGTTTTAGAAGTACCTTGCCTGCGCCAAATTTTCCAATTATCTGATGAGCAACAGTACCTTTGATAAGAGAAACTTTTACCAGACTTTTCTTAGCATCATCAACACCCTTTGATATAGCATCCGTAACTTCGTTAGCTTTACCAAGCCCTACACCAACAACACCGTTTCCATTTCCAACAACTACAATAGCATTGAAGCTAAATCTTCTGCCACCCTTAACAACTTTAGCTACTCTGTTTATGTGTACAACTTTTTCTTTTAAACCTTCAACTTCGGTTGATTTAATGGTTTTCAAGCTTCACTCCGTAATCTACATTAATAATAAAGGAACTATTTAAATAATTAATAGCTGCCGGGAGAGGACTCGAACCTCTGCAGACGCCTCCAAAGGGCGTAGTCCTGCCATTAGACGACCCGGCATTAGTAAACCTATCCGGCATTAAAACTTTAGTCCTTTCTCACGAGCGCCTTCGGCAACAGCCTGTATTCTTCCATGATAACGATATCCGTTACGATCAAATACTACCGAACTAATTTTTTGTTCTATCGCTTTAGAAGCGACTAAATTGCCAACCAATTTACTCTTCGCTGCTTTACCTTTGGTAGTTTTCAAGTCAGCTTCAATTTCTTTGGATAAAGAAGATGCTGCAGCCAACGTTTTACCAGTAGTATCGTCAATGATTTGTGCATAAATATTATTAAGACTTCTATAAACAGTTAGTCGGGGAGTTTCAGTTGTTCCGGAAATCTTATTTCTAATTTTTGTTTTAGATCGTAATCTTTTGTTATTGTTTCTCTTGATCATAATTAAACTTTCCTTGTGTTACTTACCGGCAGTTTTACCAGCTTTTCTTCTAATCTGTTCGTTTGAATATTTAATACCTTTGCCTTTATAAGGTTCGGGTTTACGGATTGATCTTATTTTAGCAGCAACTAAACCAACCAATTGTTTATCGACACCCGAGATTGTTATGGCATTAGGAGTTGGAGCCTGAAGTTTAACTCCCTCAGGGGGCATAAAAATTATCGGATGTGAAAATCCAATATTAAACAACAGGTTATTTCCTTTTAATTCAGCTTTGTAACCAACGCCGATTATGTCTAAATTTTTCGAATATTCTTCTGTAACACCAGTTACCATATTCTGAATTAATGCTCGTGTTAATCCGTGCAAAGCTTTATTTTCTTTAAGATCATTCGGGCGTTCCACTGTAATTTCAGAATCCTTTACCACCACCTTCATACTAGGGTGAATAAAGTGTGTCAGCTCTCCCTTTGGACCTTTAACTTTTATCTGTAAACCACTAAGGTTTATAGTCACGCCTTTTGGAACTACTATTATTTTTTTACCGATTCTTGACAATTTAATTCTCCATTCAATAAAATTTTACCAAATATAGCAGACAACTTCGCCGCCGATCGCCTGGATTTTAGCTTGCTTGTCTGTTAGCAGACCTTTGGATGTGGAAATAACAGCAACGCCTAAGCCATTATGTACACGAGGAAGTTTATCAGCATTCTTATAATTTCTTAAACCAGGTGTGCTGACTCTTCTTAAGCCAGAAATTGCCGGGATACCGTTTCTATATTTAAGGACTACTCTTAATATATTTTGTTTAGTATCCTCAATTTCCGTGAAGTCCTCGACAAAATTTTGTTGTTTTAAAATACTAACAAGTTGTTTTTTCATATTCGAAGATGGAATATCCACCCGAAGATGCTTTGCTCTTGAAGCATTTCTAATTCTAGTTAATAAATCTGATATCGGATCTGTAACAGCCATTTTATACTCCTTCTACCAACTTGATTTTTTTAATCCGGGAATTTCGCCCCGTAACGCCATTTCTCTTAATACAAGCCTGGAAACTCCGAACTTTCTATAGAAAGATCTTGCTCTGCCTGTCATCATACATCTATTCATTAGCCTGACTGGGGACGAATTTTTGGGTAACTCCTGAAGTGCTTCATAATCACCCTTCTTTTTTAATTCCTCTCTCAAAGTACGATATTTTTCAGAGAGTTTTCTCCTTTTCTCTTCACGCGCCAGTAAGCTTTTTCTTGCCATAAACTTTTCCTATGCTGTTTTTATTTCTTTTTTTCTAAACGGAATGCCGAAAGCCTGGAGCAACTCGAAAGCTTCGGAATCATTTTTGGCTGTAGTCACAATTGTGATGTCCATACCTAATACTTTTGTAACCTTATCTGCATTTATTTCGGGAAAAATTATTTGCTCTTTAATTCCCATCGTATAATTACCACGACCATCGAAAGACTTATCCGACAGACCTCTAAAATCACGAACTCGAGGTAATGCAATATTTATTAATCTGTCGAGAAGTTCATACATCCTGTCTTTTCGCAGTGTAACCATAGCGCCAATGTTAACACCTTCTCTAAGCTTAAAATTTGAAATTGATTTTTTAGCTTTTCTGATGCTCGCCTTTTGACCTACTATAGTTTCAAGCTCTTTTACTGCTTGTTCCAAAAGTTTTTGATCATTTACTGCTTCGCCAACACCCATATTAACAACGACCTTAACTATTTTAGGAACCTGCATCACAGTTTTGTACTTGAATTTTTTCATCAGAGTTGGAATGATTTCTGATTTGTAAATCATACCCAAACGAGAAGGAACTCTTGTTTCTTTTTCACCTGAAGTTGCTTTTCCTTCAGCAGATTCTTTTTTTGTTTTTTTTGAAGATTTTTCTTCGGTAACTGTTTTTTGTTTTTTCTCTGCCATTCTTAATTCAAACTTTAATTATAATATTAGAGCATTTCGCCGCTTGCTTTACTAACTCTTGTAATTTTTTTCTTGCCGGTTTTTTCATCAAGAATAATTTTTGAACCGATTCTTGTTGGTTCGCCGGATTTTGGATCTATGACCATAACATTAGAAGAATTTATCGGCGCTTCTTTTTCTAAAATACCACCCTGCGGGCTTTTCTGATTTGGTTTTGTGTGGCGTTTGCGAAGATTGATACCTTCTATGATAACACGGTTTTCTTTTGGAAAAACTTTGAGGACTTTTCCAGATTTACCGCGGTCGTTTCCGCTGATTACCATTACATTGTCATTTTTTCTAATTCTCATCTTACTTCCGATTTATAATACTTCTGGAGCTAAAGAAATTATTTTCATAAATTGTTTATCCCTTAATTCTCTTGCAACGGGTCCAAAAATTCTGGTACCTCTGGGTTCACCCTGAGCATTTAAAAGAACGGCTGCATTTTCATCAAATCTAATATACGAACCATCTTTTCTTCTAACTTCTTTTTTTGTTCGCACAATTACTGCGCGGGATACTTCGCCTTTTTTTACACCTCCCTTAGGAATAGCTGTTTTCACTGCCACAACTATCAAATCTCCAAGACTTGCATATTGTCTTCCGCTTCCACCCAAAACTCTGATGCACCGCACTTTCTTTGCACCCGAATTATCAGCGACCACTAAATTTGTTTCTTCTTGAATCATCTTAATTACTCCGTATTACTATTTGGCTTTTTCAACAATTTCAACTAAGCGCCATTTTTTTCTCAAACTAAGCGGTCTGGTTTCCATTATTTTAACTGTATCGCCCGGGGCGCATTCATTTTTTTCATCATGAGCCATGAGTTTTGTAGTTTTTTTGAAATATTTTTTATACTTCGGATGAGGTACTTTTCTTTCGATGGCAACGGTTATGGTTTTATCCATTTTATTACTCACTACAACACCAGTTCTTGTTTTTCTCAATGGGCGTTCAGTTGTCATTATGAATCAGCTCCTTCTTTTTTAACTTTTGAAGCTTTGATTTCAGCCAATTGTCTTTCTCTGATAATAGTCTTCATTCTTGCGATATCTTTTTTCACTAAATTTAATTTAGACGTATTTGTTAATTGTTTCAATTGATGAGCGAAGCGTAAATCAATTATATTTTTTTCTTCTTCCTCAATTCTTTTGAGGAGTTCATCGGTTTTCATTTCTTTAATTTCATAAATCTTCATTTATAATTCCTATTAAGATTCGTAATCTGGTCTTGCAACCATCTTTGTTTTTATAGGTAGTTTAGAAGAACAAGTTCTGAAAGCATCAAGCGCTATATCCTTTGAAACGCCGGACACTTCGAAAAGAATTCTTCCCGGTTTGATAACGGCTACCCAAAATTCCGGCGCACCTTTACCTTTACCCATTCTTGTTTCAAGTGGTTTTTTAGAAACAGGTTTATCAGGGAAAATTCTGATCCAAACTTTTCCATCTCTTTTCATTTTTCTCGATAAGGCAATACGACAAGCTTCAATTTGTCTGCTTGTTATCCAGTCGGGTTCAAGGGCTTTCAATCCGAAATCACCAAAAGCAACAGAACTACCACGCTTAGCATTACCTTTTCTTCTTCCACGTTGTGATTTTCTAAATTTAACTCTTTTCGGCATTAACATTTTAAATTCTCCGGTATTTTATTCTGAAACTCTCTTGCCTAAAATTTCGCCGTGGCAAATCCATACTTTTATTCCAATAGATCCATAGACTGTTTCAGCTCTTCCATTTGCATAATCAATATCTGCTCTTAAAGTATGGAGTGGAATACGCCCTTGTTTGTATTGCTCGGTACGAGCCATTTCGGCACCGCCAAGCCTCCCGGCGCACATAATTCTAATTCCTTCAGCTCCCATTCTCATTGCGGATGTGATAGCCATTTTCATAGCTCTCCTGAAAGAAACACGCCCGGTTAGCTGCATCGCAATATTCTCTGCCACAAGATAAGCATCTAATTCTGGACGCTTAATCTCAGTTATCTGAACCTTAACTTCTTTGTCTGTCACTTGCTTTAATTCTTGTTCTAATTGAGTTATTTCCTTTCCACTTTTACCAATAACAACTCCGGGTCTTGAGGTAGAAATTGTAAGAATAATATTTTTAGAAGTTCTATCAATGACGATTCTTGAAATTCCGGCTTTCTTAAGTCTGTTTTTAACGTATGCTCTTAACTTAGAATCTTCTTTTAACTTATGAGCATAGCTTTTATTTTCGTACCAATTAGAGTCCCATCCTCTAATTATTCCAACTCTTAATCCAACCGGATTTGTTTTTTGTCCCAAAAATTTATCTCCTAATTTATTCTTTTGTGGCGACCACAATTGTTAAGTGACAAGATCTCTTCCTAATTTTGTAAGCACGACCCATAGGGGCAGGTGAAATTCTTTTTAAAGTTGGTCCTTGATCAACAAATACTTCTTTGATATACAGATCAGAAGGCTCAATTCTCTCAGTCTCATTTGCATTCATGAGATTTGAGACTGCAGATCTTAAAACTTTTTCAGCGTCATTCGAAGCATGTTTTGGTTGAAAGTGAAGAATTTCCATTGCTCTATCAACCCTGATTCCTCTAATAAGATCAATTACTAATCTCATTTTCCTGGGCGATGAACCTATATATCTATGTATTGCTTTTGCTTCCATTATAAATTGAAACCTTTTTAATTAGTTTTAGCAGCTTTTTCAGCTTTAGTTCCTGGATGTCCTCTGAAAATTCTTGTTGGTGAAAATTCACCTAACTTATGACCTACCATATTTTCGGTAACATAAATTGGAATCATTTTGTTGCCGTTGTGAACCGCGATAGTATGTCCAACGAAATCTGGTAAAATAGTTGAAGAACGAGACCAAGTTTTAATAATTTTTTTTTGATTACTTTCATTCAGCTTTTTAATTTTTTGAAATAGTTTGGTGCTGACAAAAGGACCTTTTTTAATTGATCTTGGCATTGATTACTCTATTTTTTACGTCTTTTAATAATGAATTTATTCGAACTCTTTTTATGTTTGCGGGTTTTAAGACCTTTAGCTTTTTGACCCCAAGGTGAAACTGGATGACCACCGCCTGAAGTTTTACCTTCACCGCCACCCATCGGATGATCAACCGGATTCATTGCTACACCTCTAACATGAGGTCTAATCCCCATCCATCTGCTTCTACCGGCTTTGCCCAAACTTATATTTTCTTTTTCAGAATTCCCGACTATCCCATAAGTAGCCATGCAGTTAAGTCTGATCATACGAACTTCGCCCGAAGGCATTTTTAACTGCGCATAATCACCATCCTTTGAAAGAACTTGTAAGGATGATCCTGCGCTTCGACCAAGTTGACCGCCCTTACCGGGTTTGATCTCAACATTATGAACAAAGCTGCCAAGAGGCATATCGCTCAACGGCAAAGAATTTCCAACTGTGATGTCGCTTCCGCTGCCGGAGATAACCTTAGCGCCAACCTTTAATCCTTCAGGAGCTAAAATATATCTTTTTTCTCCGTCAGCATAGTGAAGTAAGGCTATACGGCACGTCCGATTAGGATCATACTCTATTGAATGTACTGTTGCTGGAATTCCAGATTTATCTCTTTTAAAATCTATTATTCGATATCTCTGTTTATGTCCGCCGCCAATGTGCCTTGCTGTTACTCTACCGTGGTTATTCCTACCGCCGCTTTTTTTAATAGCCTTAGTAAGTGACTTTTCAGGTGAAGATTTTGTAATCTCCTCAAATGAAAAATCTGATCTAAATCTTGTACCTGGAGTATTTGGTTTTAATTTAATTATAGCCATTTTTAACCTTAATTACCGCTTTAAACTTGCTCGAATAATTCAATTGTTTCACCCTTTTTAAGAGTGATGTATGCTTTTTTGGTTGCAGAAGTTTTTCCAGAAAATCTTCCACTTTTTCTAAACTGAGTTTTTAACTTACCGGGATGATTAACAGTTCTAACTGATTCAACATGCACCTGAAATTTTTTTTCAATCTCTTTTGCAATTTCTATTTTATTTGCTGCCGGTGAAACCATAAACCCGTATATCCCTTTGTCGGCGGTAAGGTTCGTCATTTTTTCAGTTATCAAAGGTCTAATTAATATCTGACGCATCTTAGTTTAACCCGTCCTTCCTGATTTGGAAAGAATTTATTATCGTCTCAACGGCGCCTTTTTGAAGTAAAAGTACTTGATTGTTAAGAATGTCATAGGTAGAAGCCTTTGCAGCCTCAAGTACCCGAACTTTATCGATATTGCGACCGGATTGATAAATGGTTTCCATATTTTCTTTAGTCAGTAACAATACTTTTTTACCACTAACCTTCAATGCTTTGAGCATATTTGCAAATTCTTTTGTTTTAGGATTTTCAAAATTAAAATCTTCAACAACTATTAATTGTTCGTCTTTTACTTTATAACTTAAAGCCGATCTGCGTGCCAATTTTTTAACTTTCTTAGGGATATCTTCTCTATAATCTCGTGGGCGAGGCCCGAAAATAGTTCCTCCACCAACCCATAGTGGAGATCTTGTGGTACCAGCTCTTGCACCACCCCTGCCTTTTTGTTTCCACGGCTTTTTACCGCCGCCGCTCACTTCTCCTCTTTCTTTAGACTTGTGAGTGCCCTGTCTTTGATTGGCTAAGTATGATTTAACTGAAAGATAGATTGCATGATCATTTGGATGAATGCCAAAAATATCATCAGTTAATTCTATTTTTTCGCCGGAAACCGAACCGTCTATTTTGTAAATATCTAAATTCATTTTTTTTCCATTACTTCTTTATCAATTCAACAATTGAGTTGATTGCACCTGGGACTGCACCACGAATTAATAATAAATTTTCTTCTGGCATTATTCTAACAATCTGTAAATTAGCAATTGTTACGTTAGTAAATCCCATACGTCCTGCCATTCGTTGACCTTTAAATACTCTTGAAGGATAAGAACTTGCACCGATAGATCCAGGTGCACGAAGACGATCACTTTGACCATGAGTTGTGCCGCCAACACCGCCAAAACCATGCCTTCTCATTACACCCTGAAAACCTTTTCCTTTTGTTTTGCCGCGTACTTTAATCTTTTCGCCCACAGAAAAAATATCGCTCTTTATTTCATCACCCGGTTTAAAATCTTTGGTTGAGTAGCCTTTGAACTCTTTTAAGAATGCTGTTGCTGGCACAATATTTTTCTTAAAGTGACCGAGTAAAGGTTTAGTGATATTTTTTTCTTTCTTTTCAGCAAACCCTAATTGAAGTGCCTCATATCCGTCTTTTTCTTTTGTACGAATCGAAACAACTTTGCAAGGTCCCGCTTGCACAATGGTCACGGGTATCAGTTCACCATTAGCGCTAAATACACTAGTCATTCCTATTTTTTTACCAATTAAGCCAAGCATCATTGCTCCAGTTTCGTTAAAGCTTTATCTCAATGTCAACGCCAGCAGGAATATCTAATTTACTGAGGGAGTCAACCGTTTTGTTATTAGAATTATGGATATCGATAATTCTTTTGTGAGCACGAGTTTCGAATTGTTCGCGCGATTTTTTATCAACGTGGGGAGATCTTAACACAGTGTAAACTGTTCTTTTAGTCGGCAGTGGTATAGGCCCAGATACGACTGCTCCTGTACTTCTTACTGTCTTGATAATCTTTTCAGTTGATTTATCAATTAGAATGTGATCGTAAGATTTTAACTTAATTCTAATTTTTTGACCTGCCACTAAAGTATCTCCTTTTAAGTATTAAACACACAAAAGGGAGACGATGCTCCCAATTTGTGTATAATTTAATTATTCAATTATCTTCGTTACTACACCAGAGCCAACAGTTCTACCGCCTTCGCGAATAGCAAATCTTAATTTTTCTTCCATTGCTATAGGGGAGATCAAATCAATTGACAATCTGATATTATCTCCCGGCATAACCATTTCTGTGCCTTCAGGTAAAGTAGCAACTCCGGTTACGTCGGTTGTTCTAAAATAAAACTGCGGTCTGTACCCATTAAAAAATGGTGTATGTCTTCCGCCTTCATCTTTAGAAAGAATGTAAACTTCACCTTCAAATTTCATGTGAGGAGTTATTGATCCCGTTTTAGCAAGTACCATTCCTCTTTCTATTTCATTTTTATCAACACCTCTTAACAAAATACCAGCATTATCGCCAGCCATAGCTGAGTCAAGTTCTTTCCTAAACATTTCAATACCTGTAACAACAGTTTTTTTGTGTAGCCCTAAACCAATAAGCTCAACCTCCTCCTGAATTTTGACCTGTCCTCTTTCAACTCTTCCAGTTGCTACCGTGCCACGACCTGTAATAGAGAAAACATCTTCAACAGGCATTAAGAACGGTTTATCCGTGCTTCTTTCCGGAACTGGAACGTAAGAATCAACTGCATCCATAAGCTGCCAAATGCAATTGAATCTTTCATCCGTAATTGGAGTGGCAGCATCAGAGCCTGCCTCTAAAGCACGAAGTGCAGAACCCTTAATAATTGGAATATCGTCGCCAGGAAATTCATATTTTTTTAACAGATCTCTCAATTCTTCTTCAACAAGCTCAATCAATTCTGGATCATCAACCATATCAACTTTATTTAAGAATACGACAATCTTTGGTACACCTACCTGACGAGCTAAAAGAATATGTTCTCTTGTCTGCGGCATAGGACCATCCGTAGCAGCAACGACAAGAATTGCCCCGTCCATTTGGGCAGCACCGGTAATCAAGTTTTTCACGTAATCGGCGTGACCAGGGCAATCAACGTGAGCATAGTGTCTGTTCGCTGTTGAATATTCAACATGAGCGGTTGCAATAGTAATTCCTCTTTCTCTTTCTTCAGGTGCGTTATCAATACTATCAAATGATCTGATTGCTGATAAACCTTTTCTTGAAAGAGCCATAGTAATAGCAGCAGTTAATGTAGTTTTCCCATGATCGACGTGACCAATGGTGCCAATATTAACGTGCGGCTTACTTCTGTCAAATTTTTCTTTAGCCATCTGTCATTTCTCCTTATGAATTTGATTTTTCTTAATTAATAAAATTACGTTGTTGCAGTTGATTTTTTGCCAAGAGATTTTTCGGCTATCTCTTCGGCAATTGATTTTGGAACTTCATGATAATGTGAGAACTGCATTGAATAAATTGCTCTTCCTTGTGTCATCGATCTTAATATAGTTGCATAGCCGAACATCTCTGCAAGTGGAACTATTGCTTTTATCACTTGAGCATCTTTTCTGGCAGTAAATCCTTCAATCTTCCCGCGTCTGGAATTAAGATCACCCATTACATCGCCGAGATACTCTTCAGGAGTAATTACTTCAACACTCATCATAGGTTCAAGAAGAACCGGTCTTGCTTTTTTAGCACCTTCTTTAAAAGCAATTGAACCCGCAACTTTGAAAGAGAGTTCATCAGAATCGACATCATGATATGAACCATCAAATATTTTTGCTTTAATATCTACAACTGGAAATCCCGCTACAATACCATTGCGCATTGCCTCTTGAATACCAACAGAAACTGCGGGGATATATTCTTTGGGAACTACTCCGCCGACAATACCATTGGTGAACTCATAACCTTTACCAGGTTCATTTGGAGAAAGCTCAACCCAAACGTGCCCAAATTTACCCCGACCACCAGATTGTTTTATAAACTTTCCTTCGCTGTCCACTGTTTGTGTTATGGTTTCTCGATATGCTACTTGTGGTTTACCGATATTTGCTTCAACTTTGAATTCCCTTTTCATTCTATCTACTAAAATTTCAAGGTGTAATTCTCCCATTCCACTCATTAAAGTTTGACCGGTTTCATCATCAACCTTAACTCTAAAAGTAGGGTCTTCATCGGATAACTTTTGAAGTGCATCGGAAAGTTTATCTTGATCAGCCTTAGTTTTTGGTTCAATAGCTATCTGAATTACCGGCTCAGGGAAAATAATTTTTTCAAGGATAACCGGATCTTTTTCATCACAAAGTGTATCTCCAGTTCGGGTAAATTTTAAGCCGACCGCTGCTGCGATATCACCCGCTCTAACTTCATCAACTTCCTCACGGTGATTGGCATGCATCTGCATTAAGCGACTTATTCTTTCTTTCTTTCCACTAGTTGAATTAAAAATATAAGAGCCGGAAGAAAGAGTTCCGCAATAAACTCTAAAGAATGTCAATTTTCCAACGTAGGGATCATTCATTATTTTGAAAGCAAGAGCTGTAAATTTTTCATCATCGCTGATTTTTCTCTCCACCATATCATTGATACCGATGTGATGTGCCTCTATTGCAGGGTTATCCATAGGGGAGGGGAGGAAATCAATTACTGAATCTAATAATTTTTGCACGCCTTTATTTTTAAAAGCCGAGCCGCAAAGAACTGGAATTATTTTTGACTGAATTGTTGCTCTTCTTAAAACTTTTTTTACTTCCTCAGCGCTAATTTCTTTTCCCTCCAAATATTTTTCGAGGAGAGTATCATCAACATCACTAACGGCTTCTAACATTTGAGTTCGATATTTGGTCGTAATCTCTAATAGATCGTGTGGAATTTCGGTATCTTCAAAAGTAGAACCCGACGCATCTTCAGTGTACATTCTTGCCTTAAGAGTTATAAGATTTATAACTCCGGCAAAAAGATCGCCTTCACCAATTGGCAAAGTAACTGGAACAGCATTGGCACCAAGTCTGTCTTTCATCATTTGCACTGCATTGTAAAAATCAGCACCAGTTCTATCCATTTTATTTACGAAGGCTATTCTTGGAACACCATATTTATCAGCCTGCCTCCAAACAGTTTCCGATTGGGGTTCAACGCCACCAACAGCACAGAATAAAGCGACAGCACCATCTAAAACTCGTAATGATCTTTCAACTTCAACAGTAAAATCAACATGTCCAGGTGTGTCAATTATATTTATCTGGTGATCATTCCACAAACAAGTTGTAGCGGCACTTGTAATGGTAATACCGCGCTCCTTTTCTTGTTCCATCCAATCCATCGTTGCAGCGCCATCATGAACTTCCCCGATGCGATGGGTTCTACCAGTATAAAAAAGTATTCTTTCAGTTGTCGTGGTTTTCCCAGCATCGATGTGGGCCATAATTCCAATGTTACGAACTTTATCTATATTAAATTTTCTTGCCATTTATTTATACGTTTATCTTTTCTAATTCTTATTCAACTTTTGGTTACCATTTAAAGTGAGCGAATGCTTTATTCGCTTCAGCCATTTTATGTGTATCTTCTTTTTTCTTAACAGCAGAACCATCATTGTTTGATGCGGCAATTAACTCAGAAGCTAATTTTGCCGACATGGATTTTTCTCCCCTTGACCTAGAATAGGTTCTTACCCATCTTAAAGCTAAAGCAATTCTTCTTTCGGGTCTTACTTCTGACGGGACCTGATAGGTAGCGCCTCCAACTCGACGACTTCTAACTTCAATCATAGGCTGAATATTACCAATCGCTTTTTTAAATGTTTCCATTCCAGGTTTTTTTGTTCTTTCCTCAATAAGATCGAACGCTTCATAAACTAATTTACGCGCTGCCGCTTTTTTACCGTCATACATTAGGCTATTAATAAATTTAGCCACAAGTAAGTCTTTGTATTTTGGATCAGGTTTAATAAATCTTTTTTCAGCTCTTTTTTTTCTCATACTTATTTAGCCTTAGGTTTTTTAGCTCCGTATTTTGACCTGCTTTTTTTTCTATCTTCAACACCGCTTGTATCAAGGGTTCCCCTGATTATATGATATCTTACGCCAGGAAGATCTTTAACTCTTCCTCCTCTAATAAGAACAATTGAATGTTCCTGTAAGTTGTGGCCTTCACCAGGGATATATGCTGTAACTTCCATTCCATTGGTTAACCTCACCCTTGCAACTTTTCGAAGTGCAGAATTTGGTTTCTTAGGAGTAGTCGTATACACTCTAGTGCACACTCCTCTTTTCTGCGGGCACGAATCAAGCGCTGGAGCTTTCTTTTTAGCAAGGATTGTTTTTCTTCCTTTTCTAACTAATTGACTTATTGTGGGCACAAAATCTCCTGGATTCTGGTTATTAAAAAAATTCAGACTTCAAATATAGTCTTTGATACAAAATATGTCAAGAAAACTATGAAATATTTTAATTTTATTATTTTTTTCCTAATGAAAATTAATTCTTGATCTCTAATTGTTCACCTGTTTCCTGTACTGGTTCTAGTTCTTCAGATTTCAGAATTACTTTTCTGTATTTCTTCAATCCAGTTCCAGCGGGGACTAAATGACCCATAACCACATTTTCTTTTAAGCCTAACAGATAATCCACTTTGGCTTCAGTGGCTGCGTTAGCCAAAACTTTTGTGGTTTCCTGGAACGATGCTGCAGATATAAAACTTTCTGTTGATAGTGCTGCTGAAGTGATTCCCAATAACAAATGCTCGAAAGTTGCAGGTTCAGCATCACGATATTTCACTTGTTCTTTATCTTTCTTCTTTAAATCGTTATTAGTCTCTCTAATTTTGGATTTAAGGACTAACTGCCCATTCTTTAATTTTGAGTCAGTTTTATCTTCCACAACAACCATAGACATAATTCGTTCATTTTCTTCAATGAAGGAATTCCTATCCACTAAGTCTTCCTCCAAAAATCTTGTGTCGCCGGGAGAAACAATTACGATTTTTTGTAGCATTTGTTTAACAATTACTTCAATATGTTTATCGTTTATTTTAACGCCCTGCAATCTGTAAACATCCTGTATTTCATTGACTAAGTATTCCTGTACTGCACTTGTTCCCTTAATTTTTAGAATGTCATGAGGATTGATGGGACCGTCTGTAATTTTTTCTCCTGCTGGTATTTCATCCCCCTCCTGAACTAAGACATGTTTACCAAGGGCAACATTATATTTCTTTTCATCAGAACCATCGGGTGCTGTGACGATAATCTCTCTTGACCCTTTCTTCCTAGCGCCAAATTTTACAATGCCTTCAATTTCTGAAACAACGGATGGCTCGTGCGGGCTTCTTGCCTCAAACAATTCTGTAACTCTAGGTAGTCCGCCAGTGATATCTCTTGTTTTAGAAGCTTGTCTTGAAATTTTTGCTAGTATTGTCCCCGCTTGTATTGTTTCACCTTCTTCGACAGATAAATAAGCACGGATGGGTAAATTAAATAGTTTTTTATGCTCTCCATCTTCGATAAGAATACTGGGTGTCAGGTTTTTATCTTTTGATTCATTTACTACTTTTTGAACGTGGCCAGTTTGTTCATCGGTAACTTGCTGTAATGTAGAACCTTCAATAAGGTCCACAAATTTAACACGCCCACTTATATCAGTTAAGATCACCGAATTGTATGGATCATGGTTATACAAGGCTTGACGCTTGGTAATTTTCTGTTCGTCATCAACGAGAAGTTCTGCGCCATAAGGAACATCATATTTTTTTAGTTGTCTGTTATCTGTATCGTATATGGCAATGGCACCTCTTCTGCCTGTAACAACTTTAATTTTGCCTAGGTAATCTGCTCGCTCAACAAAATTAATTCGATCAAACTTAATGATACCATCAACATTTGATTCTACTTGTGACTGACTTGCAATTCTGGATGATGTTCCGCCAAGATGAAAGGTTCTCAATGTAAGCTGAGTTCCCGGCTCGCCAATGGACTGTGCTGCTACAATTCCGACAGCCTCTCCTATCTCCACCATCTTAGCATTCGTGAGGTTTCTACCGTAACATTTTGCACATACACCCCTTCGAGATTCGCAAGTAAGTACTGTTCGGATATAAACCGAATCAAGATTTGCATCTTCAATTTTTTCGGCAATTGCTTCGGTAATAAGTTGACCCGACTCGACAATTAATTCATCAGTCCGGGGATCAAATACATCTTCTTGAGTTACTCTTCCAATTACACGCTCGGCTAATGGCTCTCTTTCCTGTTCAACATCTTTCAGAGCTTTAATTTCAATTCCTAAAATTGTACCGCAATCATTTTCAGTTATAATTACATCTTGAGCAACATCTACTAATCTTCGTGTCAGATAGCCGGCATCAGCGGTTTTAAGTGCAGTATCTGCCAATCCTTTTCGAGCTCCATGAGTAGATATAAAATATTCAAGAACCGAAAGTCCTTCTTTAAAGTTTGCAACAATTGGGTTCTCAATTATTTCGCCGGCTTGTCCGGATAATGATTTTTGAGGTTTCATCATAAGACCACGCATTCCTGCAAGTTGTCTAACCTGCTCCTGCGAACCTCTGGCACCTGAATCAACCATCATATGCAGAGAATTAAACCCACCATTGTGAAAACGGATTTTATCCATTAACGCTTTGGCAACATCGTTAGTAGTGTGTGTCCAAACATCTATAATTTTATTATATCTTTCTGCGTCTGTAATAACGCCTTGTTCGTGTTCATTTAATATTCCCTCTACCTTTTTATTTGCTTTTGAAATCAACTGTACTTTTTCTTCTGGGATAATCATATCAGCATAACTTACTGATAGACCACCTGCTGTTGAATACCTGAAACCTAATTCTTTTAAATCATCCAGAAATTTCGCTGTGACTTTATTGCCCAATTTTAAAAACATTTTTCCAATAAACCCGCCAAATGTTTTTTTAACCAGGACCTGATTATAATAACCCATTTCCTTGGGTACAATTTGATTAAAAATTATTTTTCCTGTAGTGGTCTCTATAATTTGTCCATCTATTCTAACTTTAATTTTTGCATGCAGACCAATTACTTTTGAGTTATATGCGATTAATACTTCTTCAGATGATCCAAAAGTTAGTCCTTCCCCTTTATCTCCATCTTTGTGTTTAGTCAGATAATAGCAACCCAGTACTATATCCTGTGTAGGCACAACAATTGGGCTTCCATTTTGTGGAGACATAATATTGTGGCTGCTGAGCATCAATAAATTAGCTTCGAGCTGTGCCTCGTATGAAAGAGGTACATGAACAGCCATCTGATCACCATCAAAGTCAGCGTTGAAGGCTGTACAGACCATCGGATGTAATTGAATCGCACGACCATCAATTAGTATTGGTTGAAATGCTTGAATGCCAAGTCTATGCAAGGTAGGTGCTCTATTTAAAAGTACAGGGTGTCCTTCGATGATCTTTGCCAGTACATCCCAAATTATTGGATCTTTTCTATCGACGACTTTACGGGCACTTTTAACTGTTTTGTTATGTCCGCGTTCGATTAATTTTCTAATTACAAATGGTTTGAAAAGTTCTATTGCCATATCCTTGGGCAAACCACACTGATGAAGTTTCAATTCGGGACCAACCACAATTACTGACCTGCCAGAATAATCAACTCTTTTACCAAGTAGATTTTGGCGAAAACGACCTTGTTTACCTTTGAGCATGTCGCTTAATGATTTCAAGGGACGGTTGTTATCACTTCGTACGGCACTTCCTCTTCTTGAATTATCAAACAAAGCATCAACTGATTCCTGAAGCATTCTTTTTTCATTTCTTAGTATGACTTCGGGCGCTTTGATATCAATCAATCTTTTTAACCGATTATTTCTAATAATCACTCTTCTATACAAATCATTCAGATCGCTTGTGGCAAATCTTCCACCCTCAAGAGGAACGAGCGGACGTAACTCCGGCGGTATGATTGGAATGTAACTCATTACCATCCACTCTGGTCTGTTTGCGACTTTGCTCTCTGATTCTTTGAATGCTTCAAGAACACGCAGACGCTTTAAAAGATCCTGCTTCTTTTGTTGAGAGCCTTCAACCTTCACTTGCTCGCGTAATTCCTTTGACACTTTTTCGATATCAATTTTTTTAAGGATTTCTTTAACTGCATCACCACCGATTCGAGCCACAAATTTGTTAGGGTCTTCATCACTCAGCTTTTCGTTTCCTGCGGGAAGAGAATTCAACACCTCGAAGTATTGATCTTCAGATATCAAATCTTTTTTATTTAGTCCTGTGGGTCCGGGGTTAAGCACAATATAGGATTCGTAATAAACAACTTTTTCTAATTCCTTAAGGCTAAGCCCGATTATGTTTCCAATTTTTGAAGGCTGAGTTCTAAAAAACCAGATATGAACAATTGGAACGGCTAAACCAATGTGCCCCATCCTTTCGCGGCGGACACTTTTTTGCGTTACTTCAACCCCGCAACGGTCGCAGATAATTCCTTTGTATCTAATTCTTTTGTACTTACCGCAGTAACATTCCCAATCTCGTGTTGGACCAAAAATCTTTTCGCAAAATAAACCATCTTTTTCCGGCCTGAAAGATCTATAGTTAATCGTCTCGGGTTTTGTAACTTCTCCATAGGATCTTGAAAGAATATCGTCAGGACTGGCAAGTGAGATTGTCAGTGTTTGAATATCTTTCATTGCATTTTCTTGAATTCTAAACGACATTTTTTAACTCCTAATTTCTAATTTGATTCGGATTGTGCGCATTAACTTTTATGTCCAGTCCTAATCCCTGGAGTTCTTTAATCATTACATTAAAGGCTTCAGGAACGTTAGGTTCCAATAAATTTTCACCTTTAACAATGGATTCATAAGCTTTTGCTCTTCCAACCACATCATCACTTTTAATTGTAAGTATTTCTTGTAGTATATGCGAAGCACCATAACCTTCGAGCGCCCAGACTTCCATTTCACCAAATCTTTGACCACCGAATTGTGCTTTTCCGCCTAATGGCTGTTGTGTTATTAATGAGTATGGTCCGATTGAGCGAGCATGAATTTTATCATCTACAAGATGGCTCAATTTAAGCATATAGATATAGCCGCAGGTAACTTTTTGATGAAATTTTTCTCCGGTTCTTCCATTATAGAGATCCGTTTTACTGCCTGACTCGAGTGAAGCTTTATTAAGCCACTCTTCGACATCTTCAACTTTAGCACCATCAAAGATTGGCGTTGAAAATTTGACTCCGAGTGCCTTTCCAGCCCAGCCAAGTGCAGTTTCATAAAGCTGTCCAAGGTTCATTCTTGACGGAACACCCAAAGGATTTAATATTATATCCACATGAGTTCCATCTGGTAAGAATGGCATGTCTTCTGCTGGAACAATTTTAGCAACAACACCTTTATTTCCATGTCTGCCGGCCATTTTATCACCCACAGCAAGTTTTCGCTTTTTAGCGACATAAACTTTTGCGAGTTGAACTATACCCGGGGGAAGCTCGTCACCACTGGCGATTTTTAATTTTTCTTTTTTGTATTCTTCTTCAATTTCTGAAAGTGCTTCAAAATAATTTTTATAGAGTACGGAGATATGACTATTTAACTTCTTGCTGTCAAACCAATTTAAGGTGTAATCAAGTTTGGTTACATCGTCCATTTCTGAAAAAGTATTTTCTTTGATCGATGTTCCATTTCGAAGGACTACGCTGCCATCAAGATCTCTGATTCCTGAAGTGGTCTCACCACCGCAAAGTTTGGTAAGTTTTTCCACGAGTTTTTTATAATGTTCCGAAAGAGAGGATCCATGCTTCAATTCTAAATCATCAAAAGCTTTCTTCTCGCTTTTCTTGGTTTCTCCATCTCTTTTTTTACGATTAAATAATCGTGTCTTGATGACTGTGCCACGTAACCCGGGAGGTGCTTTGAGCGAAGCATCTTTGACATCACCAGCTTTATCTCCGAATATTGCTCTCAGTAATTTTTCTTCGGGTGTAGGATCTGTTTCACCTTTGGGTGTGATTTTTCCAATGAGAATATCACCTTCTTTAACCTCCGCCCCTTCCCTAACAATTCCATATTCGTCCAAATTTTTGACAGCCTCTTCGCTTACATTAGGAATTTCTCTTGTCAATTCTTCTTCGCCGCGTTTGGTTTCTCTAACTTGTAATTCAAATTCTTCAATATGAATAGATGTAAAAAAATCATTGCTCACAACTTTTTCACTAATAATTATTGCATCTTCAAAATTATAACCTCGCCAAGGCATAAAAGCTACAAGCACATTTCTGCCAAGTGCTAAATCGCCGTGTTCTGTTGCAGCACCGTCGGCAATTACTTCTCCCTTTTCAACTCTCTGTCCGACTTTTACAATTGGTTTTTGGTTTATACAGGTTTCCTGGTTCGTTCCGCTAAATTTAGTTAATTTATAAGTGGCTCTTCTGATATCGGTAAAACTTGTTAAAGCTTCAAGACTGTTGGCATTAATATCATATTTGATTATTATTTTGTTTGCATCTACAAATTCAACAACACCATCTTCCTCAGATATTAATACGGCTCTCGAATCCAAAGCCAGTTTGCGTTCCATACCAGTACCAACAATTGGAGCCTCCGGAATTAATAATGGAACTGCCTGTCTTTGCATGTTAGATCCCATCAAGGCTCTGTTTGCATCATCGTGCTCAAGAAATGGGATTAGAGCAGCAGCAGCGCTTACTATTTGTGCAGGTGCAACATCCATATATTGAATGTTTTCTGGAGTTGCCACCGGAAATTCACCTTTTAATCTTGATTTTACACGATCGTTTGCAAATCTTGATTGTTCAGTCAATGGAGCATTAGCTTGTGCTATTGTGAATTGGTCTTCTTGCTCTGCGGTTAGGTATTCAACTTCGTTGGAAACTTTTCCTTTATGAACTTTTCTGTAAGGGGTTTCCAAAAACCCATAGCGATTAACTCTTGCATAAATTGTCAGTGAAGAAATTAATCCAATATTTGGTCCTTCAGGAGTTTCGATCGGGCATAAACGGCCATAATGAGTGTAATGAACATCTCTAACTTCAAAACCTGCACGCTCTCTGGTCAGGCCTCCAGGACCTAAAGCTGACATTCTTCTTTTGTGGGTCATTTCGGCTAAAGGATTGGTTTGATCCATGAATTGCGAAAGTTGATTTGTCCCGAAGAAAGCATTTATAACGCTGCTTATAGTTCTTGCGTTTACTAATTCCTGTGGAGTAAAATGTTCGGTATCGCGAAGATTCATTCTTTCTTTAATTGTACGAGCCATACGAGCCATTCCGATGTTAAACTGCTGACCTAATTGTTCGCCGACAGTTCTAATTCTTCTATTGCCAAGATGGTCGATATCATCAACTTCTTCATCACCATTTTTTAATTTAATTATATTAGCCATGATGGAAACAATATCTTCAATTGTTAGAACAGTCATAGTTTCAGGATGGCTTAGACCTAATTTATCATTCATGCGGTGACGTCCAACGTCACCAAGATCATATCTTTTGTCGTTAAAAAATAATTTATCAATTAATGCTATTGCAGTTTCTGCATCAGGAGCTTCGCCTGTGCGAAGTTGTCTATATATTGCAAAAAGAGCCTCCTCTTTAGTATGTGCAGTATCTTTTCGGAGTGTGTTCAATATTAAATCATCTTCCGGAAGGTTCCCTTCACGTATTAGTTTTAGTTTATCAACTTCAGCCTCACCAAGTCTTTCTACATCTTCTTCGGTCAAAACACTTTCTTTAGTCAAAAAGATTTCACCCGTCGCCATATCAAAAACATCGCTGGCAATATACCTACCGATATAATCTGCCGGGTTTACTTTTTTAAGATCTATTATTTCATAAATATTGAATAAGCTTAATATTTCTTCATCGGAAACAAAACCTAATGCTCTTAATAAAGTAGTTGCTGGAAATTTTTTACGTCTATCAATATAAACATAGAGTATCGAATTTATGTCTGTTGCAAATTCGACCCAACTTCCTCTAAGTGGAATAATTCTTGCAGAATAAATTGGCGTACCGTTGGGGTGAACTGTCTGAGCAAAAGCAACCCCTGGGGATCTATGAAGTTGAGAAACAATTACACGTTCGGCACCGTTGATTACAAATGTGCCCTTATTAGTCATAAATGGAAGATTCCCTAAATAAACTTCTTGCTCAACACTGTTTACAAACTCTGCGGTTTCGGGATCTTTTGCAGATAATCTAAGTTTTGCTTTTAGTGGAGTGGCGAATGTCAGTCCTCTCTCAAGGCATTCTTCCAAAGAGAAGCGCGGTTTTTCTATAAAGTATTCCAGAAAATCAAGTCTGTAGTTTTCTTTATTGTCGAAAATCGGAAAGTTAGATAAAAAGACATTTTGTAATCCCTTTATGTCTCTTTTAGCTGCTGGTACATTATTCTGAATAAAATCTTCAAAAGTTCCTTTCTGGATGTCTAATAAGTCAGGGGCTTTTAGTACAGAAGGAATTTTTCCAAAGGATATGCGTTCGTTTACCAAATGATGACCTCTTAAATAATTTCTAGTTCGTTAGAATCTTAAATCGTATAAAACACAAAAAGACAGAAAGTGATAACGAAGATTTTCGCTATCACCCGCTGCCAGGGCAAAATTATTTTAGTTGAATGCCTTATTTAACTTCGACGGTTGCGCCGGCTTCTTCGAATTCTTTTTTAAGTTTTTCAGCTTCATCTTTTGAGATGGCTTCTTTAACTTTTTGAGGCGCTGTATCAACTAAATCCTTAGCTTCTTTTAAGCCTAAACCTGTATGAGCTCTTACAACTTTTATAACATTGATTTTCTTTTCCCCCGCGGAAATAAGAACTACATCAAACTCAGTTTTTTCTTCGACGGGAGCAGAAGCTGCAGCTACAGGACCAGCCATCATCATTGGGGCTGATGCGGAAACACCAAATTCTGTTTCGAGTGCTTTTTTCAATTCAGAAGCTTCAACTAAAGATAAGCCTTTAATTTTTTCAACGATTTCTGTTATTTTTTCGGACATTTTTTTCTCCTATTACTTATGTTTCTTTTCAAATTTATGCTGCTTGTTTTTTAGAGATTTCATCAACTACACTAATTAAATCTCGAATCACAGCGTTTAAAGTGCCTACAATACCTGAGGCAGGCGAGGACAAACTACCCAAAATTCCGGCTATAATTTCTGGTTTAGATGGAAGAGAAGCGATTTCGTTTAAACGACTTCCATCATAAAACTGGTTTTCAATATAACAGGCTTTTAAAGATAATTTTTGTGTGGCATCAAAATATTTTTTGATGATTTTTGCAGGCGATGTTGGGTCGGCATTTGCAAATGCATAACCAGACATTCCGGCTAAATGATTGGCAAGATTGCTGTATTTACCAGTTTCATCAATTGCTCTTTTGAAAAAGGTATTTTTTACAACGATGTAACTGACTTTTTCTTTCCTAAATTCGTTTCGGATACCCGTGATATCTGCTACGTTAATACCGGAATAATCAGTGACATAAACTGCCGAGGAATTGTTTATCATTTCCGCTACATTGGAAATGATTTCTGATTTTTCTGTTTTGTTCATTTTACTTCCGTCACTTAATTTATTTTTTGTGTCGGTTTAGAAGCGATTATTATTTATTGTTTAGTGCGTAAAATCTAATGTACGGCTATTTCGTCCTTGCCGATTTTTAAGCCAGGTCCCATTGTTGAAGATAAGAACAGGCTTTTTATATAATCTCCTTTGGACGAAGTAGGTTTAAGTTTTATAATAGTATTCAAAAATGCTTTAGTATTTTCTACTAATTTTTCTTCTTCAAAATTCAATTTACCAAGTGATGTATGAACAATGCCGGCTTTTTCTACACGAAATTCTATTTTTCCGGCTTTGACTTCTTTTACTGCTTTTGCAACATCCATAGTTACCGTACCACTTTTAGGATTAGGCATAAGTCCCTTTGGTCCCAAAACCTTACCGAGTTTCCCAAGTTCACCCATAGTATCAGGGGTAGCAATTATAACGTCAATATCTGCCCACCCACCTTTAATCTTCTCAAGATAATCTTCTAATCCCGCAAAATCAGCTCCAGCATCTAGTGCTTCCTGAACCTTTGCGCCTTTTGCAATTACTAATACTTTCATGGTTTTGCCGGTTCCATGAGGCAGGGAGACAGTCCCACGAACCATTTGGTCTGCATGTCGTGGATCAACACCAAGACGTATTGCACAATCCAAAGACTCTACAAACTTAACTGTAGAACTTTTCTTAAGAACACTAACAGCTTCAGCGATTGTATATTCTTTGTCTTTGACCAAAATTTTTGAAATTTCTTTAGATCGTTTTGTCTGATTCATCTTTTTTCCTGAAACTTTAATAAATTATTCTTCAACTGTTAAGCCCATACTTCGTGCTGTTCCTGTAACCATGCTCATCGCATGCTCGACATCAAAAGCATTTAAATCAGGCATCTTTAATTCAGCAATTTCTCTAACCTGTTTAGCGTTCACCTTCCCAACTTTATTTTTATTCGATTCCGGTGAACCCCTTTCAATCTTAGCAGCTCTTTTAAGCAGTACAGCGGCTGGTGGAGTTTTAGTTATGAATGTAAATGATTTGTCGGAATAAACTGTGATAACAACAGGAATAATTAACCCATCCTTGTCATTAGTCCTTGCGTTGAACTGCTTACAGAACTCCATAATGTTCACACCCTTCTGACCAAGAGCCGGGCCAACCGGTGGTGAGGGATTAGCTTTACCTGCGGGGATTTGTAATTTTATAAAACCTGATATTTTTTTTGCCATAATTCTACCTGTTCAAATATTTTTATTTTTCTAACTCTGCCTGGATAAAGTCAATTTCTACTGGAGTTTTTCTTCCAAAAATAGAAACCATGACTTTAATTTTCATTTTTTCTTCATTGACTTCCTGAACAGTTCCATTAAAATTATTAAATGGACCATCCACAATTTTAACAAAATCACCAGTTCTAAAAATAGTCTCTAATCTTTCCCCATCTTCGTCCTGGGTTATTCTTCCAACAATTCTTTTTACTTCTTCCGGCTGCAATGGGTTAGGGCGGTTTTTTGTGCCTAAAAATCCCATCACAGAGGGTAAGTTTAGAATAAATTCCTTTACTTTGTCATCAAGTTCTGTATGAACGAGGATGTAGCCTGGAAAGAAGTTTTTAATTTTACTCCTTTTTTTTCCATCTTTTACCTCAAAAACTTTTTCAGTCGGTACAAGTACATCCTGAATTTTTGCTTTTAAAGATTCGTTCTCATTTAATTCGTTATCTATTGCAGATTTTACACGAGTTTCGTGACCAGAGAAAGTTCGGACAACATACCATCTAAGATCCATCTATTTAATATATTCCTTTAAAGATTGTGTTAAGCAACATATCTATCACATATGTAAATAAGGAAAGAATTAAAGACAGGGCAATAACTATTGTTGTTGACTCTTTTAATTCTTCTTTTGTGGGCCATGTTACTTTTTTCATTTCTTTCGAAACATCCTGAAAAAAGCCTAATATTTTATCTTTCATAAAAACCTATAATTTAATTACTGCGCACGCCAGGAGGGAATCGAACCCCCAACCTGCGGTTTTGGAGACCGCTGCTCTGCCAATTAAGCTACTGGCGTAGCAAGATTACTTTGTTTCCTTATGTAAAGTATGCTTCTTATCCCAACGACAATATTTTGTGAACTCCACGCGATTTGGGTGCAGCCGCTTATTTTTTGTAGTAGTATAATTTCTTCTTTTACAGACTGTACATTCAAGTGTTATAATTTCTCTCATATATATACCTTATAATTTGTGAGCTGACGACCGGGATTGAACCGGTGACCTCATCCTTACCAAGGATGTGCTCTACCAACTGAGCTACGTCAGCAGTAGGTGAGCGGGAGACGGGACTCGAACCCGCGACCAACAGCTTGGAAGGCTGTGACTCTAGCCAACTGAGTTACTCCCGCATTTTTTTAAACTCTAAAACTAAAAATCGCTTTTTAAAAATCATTCTATCCATTAAGATAATAGATGCAATTATACTTATTAAAAAGTACGACGATATTTCAATTGCTATTACTTAAAAAGAACAAAAAAATAGGGAAATCTAATCAACATTCCCTATATGAGCGTGGGCGGCGAGGGATTCGAACCCCCAAAGGCGCATGCCAACGGATTTACAGTCCGCCCCGGCTCTCCAACTCCGGCGTCCGCCCTTTTAAAAAAAGAGCACGAAATATATTTTTATTTAATCAGAAATGCAAGTTTAAAATAATAATTGATTTATCCAAATTTTTAGTGTTTCCATAATTCACGGTCTAAGCTGCGATATTGTATTGCTTCACTAATATGCTGAGGTAAAATAGTTTCAGATTCATCCAGGTCGGCAATAGTTCTGCTCACTTTTAATATTCTATCGTATGCCCTTGCAGAAAGGCCTAATTTGGTCATTGCCATCCGCAGTAATTCTGAACCAGCTTCATTAAGACGACAATACTCCCGGACTTCTTTACTACCCATATCGCCATTGGTAAAAATATGTTTTGAACCTTGAAATCTTTTTTGTTGGATTTGCCGTGCCTTAATTACTCTTATTCTAATATTCTCTGACTTTTCTGAAGAAGATACCATAGAAAGATCCTTATATTTTACTGCCGGAACTTCGATGTGTATATCAATTCTATCGAGCAATGGTCCAGAAATTTTTGCCATGTATCTTTGAATTTGAGGTGGGGCACATGTACATTCTTTAGACGGATCTGTATAGAAGCCGCAAGGGCAGGGATTCATCGCTGCGGCCAGCATAAAATTTGCTGGAAATTCTAAAGACATTTTGGAACGACTAACTGTAACTTTTGCATCTTCTAATGGCTGTCTTAAAACCTCCAGTACATTTTTTTTGAATTCAGGAAGTTCATCAAGGAATAGAACTCCGTAATGAGCAAATGATACTTCTCCCGGACGTGGAAATGAACCCCCACCCACCAAAGCTGCATCGGACACAGTATGATGGGGGTTACGAAACGGTCTTTCGGTTATAAGTGCCCTTTCTTTACCGAGTAAGCCAGCTACCGAATGAATTTTAGTTGTTTCTAAAGCTTCTTCAAAACTCATTGGTGGTAAAATTGAAGGAAGTCTTTTTGCAAGCATGGTTTTTCCAGATCCAGGAGGGCCAATCATAATAATATTATGAGCACCGGCAGCAGCTACTTCTAATGCACGCTTAACATTTTCTTGACCCTTTACATCTGAAAAATCGAGCATGTATCTGTTGATTTGAGAAAATAGTTCATCCTTATTTGTCACCACCGCTTCTTTAGTTTGATCCCCATTAAGAAATGCAATTACATCTGTAAGGTTTTCAAAACCAAACACATCGATTCCATCTACGATTGATGCCTCACTGGCTGATTCTTGAGGCAGAAGAATTCTCTTCATATTTTTTTTCTTTGCTTCGACTGCTATTGGCAAAGCACCTTTTATTGCTCTTAGTTGACCATTAAGAGAAAGTTCACCAAGAATTACAGTGTCCGGAAGTAACTCGCTTGAAACAATTTCAGTGGCAGCAAGTAAACCGATTGCAATTGGTAAATCAAATGAGCTTCCCTCCTTCTTTATATCTGCCGGCGCAAGATTGACGGTTATTTTTCTAATCTGAAATTCGATACCGCTATTCCTTATAGCAGCCGTTACTCTTTCTCTACTTTCTTTCACGGCATTATCCGGTAAACCGACAATTATAAAAGAAGGTATTTGCTTTTCAACATTTGTTTCAACTTCAATAAGGTAAGCATCAATTCCGTAAGTCGAACTCGAATAAACTTTTGATAACATATTATTTCCCCATCAATTTATTTGGTTAATAACATTTTTTTTACCTGAACAGAGAGAGGTGTGGAAACCTTATACAGATAAATTCCCGATGATAGCTCAGAGGCATCAAAATCGAATTTATGATTTCCTTTTACAAGAAATCCATTGAAGATTGTTTGAATTAATTTTCCTTCAAGATTATAGACGGTAATACTTACGTCCGTATCTATGAATAGATCAATTTCGATGCTGGTTTTAGGATTGAATGGGTTCGGATAATTCTGGATAAGGTTAAATGATGCATCATAACCCTGACCAACTTTTAATTGGTTTGAAATAAATATTGAACCGTCTTTCCGTATTGTTTTAATTCGATAGTATGTGATTTCAGAAATGAGTTTTTGCTCATCGATAAATGAATAAATTTTATCATATTCATTATCAGTATCAATAGAATAAATTTCTAAAAAAGGAGAGCCAGATACTGATTGTTCAAGGATATATTTATCCGCAGTTTTGTAATCCCCCCCATGCCATTGGATTTCATTATAATGTGAAAGAATATTTATCTTCACCTCCGGCGACAAGGGGAATAACGGCGCATCCGAAAACACATGCTTTACATTCTCTTCTTTTATTATCAGGCTTTGATTTACAACTCTGCTTTCTTGCCGATCGTCAAAATCAAGATGCAATAGAACGGTCGAGCTATCTGAAAGAAATTCTTTATTAGAAGTATAGGCAAAGGCATCTTTTATTTGTTTTTTCCCGTAGTCAATTAACCGAAGTTGTTCGATTTGAATTGGCTTGTAGCAGCTTAGGCAGCCAAAGTCTAATTGTACTGATTCAGAGATAAAGTCAAACGGAAGATTTAGTCTTGCAAACAATATCGAATTGCAGTATAAGTATATTTTGTTTTCTTCAAATGAAAAATGAAAGGTCAGATAGTTCCACGATTGACTTGATACAAATGAAGCATCGAAAAAATCTATGTTTTGATTTTGAGTATGTAATTCAAGCAATTGATATTTATTCACACCAAGTTCAAATTGAGTTTTACCGGAAATTCTATCCAGAAGTTTTAGAAAGTTACTATTTCGTTCCTGATTCTTAAACCAGAATTGAACCAAAACATTTTTGAGCGAGTCTTTCCTTAAATCAATAAAAAATTTTGAGATTGATTTAAGTTCTAAACATTTACCAGCTACATTTTGAGGATTATAAAAGACAACTTTTACAGAAGCTTCATTTCCGTTTTCGGAATTATCTTTGGAATTAAATAAGAATCCAAGTAAATCGTTATCCTTATAAAACGCAGCTTCAAATTTTATTAGAGATTCGGTTACACTTTCTGATTTGAATTTAAAAAGAATTTGAAAAAATTCTGTGCTCGAAAATATCGAATCATAAAAGCTTATTTCCATTACAGACGATATTAAGTCTGTCCCGCTGTTTAGAATTACAAATGGAATTTTTTTTTCTACTTTTTCGCTTCTAAGTTCAACGGAATTAAGAGTTGTTTTAATATCGCAGAAACTTGTAATAACTAATTTATTAGCTGTTGGGAAAATTTTAGATGTAATTAGAGATATCTCGAAAGCGCTATTTGTAGGGATATATTTGCTGTATTTTAATCTATAGTTTTCAGCCGAAGGGAAAATATTGATTGATAAAACAATGATTAAAAAAACAATAATACTTTTAGGCATAAGCCAAAGGTTAATTGAATTTACAAATAGTTTATATTATTTATAACCGCGAAGAAAATTAATCCTATCTTGAAGATTTGTCACGGGAACTAATAATTTATCCTTATCGAAAATTGCATCATTTCGATCGGTGAATGCAAGTTCATAATCTTTGCTCATCACAATTGCCTCTTCAGGACACACCTCTTCACAAAAGCCGCAGAATATACATCTCAGCATATTTATCTCAAACTTTACTGGAAATCTTTCTTTCTCAAATTCAGTTTCAGAAGCCTGAACTTCGATAGCAAGGGAAGGGCAAACTCTGGAACACAAACCGCAAGCGACACATCTTTCATGCCCTGTATTTTCCTGAACAAGCACAGGTCTGCCTCTGTAAGAAGCAGGAGGAGCAAATTTCACTTCAGGATATTCCATTGTGTATTTTGGTTTGAACATAGTCTTAAGGGTTAAAGCTAACCCCTTGACGATTTCTCGAACGTAAGTCTTTTCCCAAATGTTTAAATCTTTTTTTCTTTTTCTAATTGCCATTATAATTCCATTAAAAAATCTTCAATTTTATTTTTAGATATTAAAAACCATAATTAATATTGCGACCCAAAGCAAATTGATAAGCGATAAAGGAAACATAACTTTCCATCCAATATCCATAAGCTGATCATAGCGAAAACGTGGGATACTCCATCTTACCCAAATGAAAAAGAATAGCAGTATGCCCATCTTGATAAAGAATCCCAAAATCTGTAATGTAATCACAACTCCGGCAGGTAATCCTAAACTTCCAATAAAAGGAATCTGCCACCCCCCAAGATATAAAGTGATTATCATTGCGCTGGCAATAATCATATTTGCATATTCAGCAAGAAAAAAACCGGCAAATTTCATGCTGCTGTATTCAGTATGAAACCCACCCACAAGTTCCGGTTCGGCTTCTGGTAAATCAAAAGGTAGTCTGTTTGTTTCCGCAAATGCTGATACAACGAAAGTAATAAACCCAATTGGCTGAATAACTGCATTCCACATCCAGTCAGATTGCATTGCAACTATATCAATTGGTCTTAACGATCCGGCTAATAATAAAACTCCGGCTACTGAAAATCCCATTGATATTTCATAAGAAATCATTTGTGCAGAGCTTCTTATTCCACCGAGAAGAGAATATTTACTGCCCGAAGACCAGCCCGCAAAAGTGATCGCATAAACGCCGAGCGATGTCAGTGCAAGCACGTATAATATTCCAATATTTATGTCGGCGACAACAAGCGAAACATTCTGACCAAAGACAGAAATATCCGGACCGATGGGGATTACAGCATACGTAGTAAAGGCTACAAACAGAGCAATGATAGGAGCGAGAGTATGTAAAGTTTTATTTGCACTTATTGGGACAATATCTTCCTTGAGCAGAAGTTTAAATACATCGGCAAATGGTTGAAGAGCACCTTCCCAGCCAACTCTGTTGGGTCCAAGCCTGTTCTGTGCCCAGGCGCTTACTCTCCTTTCAAAATATACCAGATAGGAAACCGTTAACATTGTAACAGTAAAAATGATTAATATTTTTGCGAGTGTTATTCCAATTACGAGAAGTATATCCATTAATTACTCCGCCTGTGCAATTTTATTTTTCTGTTTAATATCC